>Ga0209093_1000069_pt1 | contig 52655 bp, 48 predicted proteins | sample SidtaG_4_FD_187450 | JGI IMG/M metagenome (GOLD analysis project Ga0209093, IMG submission 187450) | Marine algal microbial communities from Sidmouth, United Kingdom - Sidmouth_Male1 metaG (SPAdes) (version 2) | ecosystem: Host-associated > Algae > Red algae > Unclassified | place: Sidmouth...
CGTGGGCTCCGTCACTGCGTGGGCGGGGGTGTGCCTGAAGGACGCTGAGAGAGGGTCCTACGGGGGTTAAGAGGCCGCTGGCCTAGCGCCTGGGACCGGTCCCGAGAAAAGCAACGCATCCACCCAACTACCTCCCGCTTCACAGGGCCAAAGCGAGACGCTGCAGTTGGACCACCCCTTGTAAATGGGCCATCCTGGGCACCATGGGCGGGGTCGCCGACAAGCATCACCACGAGAACACCAAATGCGTTCGAAACGGCGACGAGCACCGCATTCCGCTCCAGCATCTGACTCCAGCCCCAGTACGCCCCGTCCACCATAGTCCCGGCGGACTCTCGGAACGGCGTTTGAACTCTCTCAGTCAGCCGCAACATCGGACGCGGGATTCTCAGATTCTATGCAAGCGGTTTTTATGGAAGGGTTCTCATGCTTCGCTGCCCCCGGCGTGAATGTGATGTACATGCCGCTGCTTGCCTAGGAATGACCGAGGCAAACGGTCACAGCATGCAACCCGACACAAACGCTCAAAAGCAGCGACACGAAAGCCCTGAAGCCTAGAACATCTAGTCAGGATGGGCACAATGGGAAGGGCAGTGCCGGTCGTTGGCTTGTAGAGAACAGCGGGAGGGTGCGGTGGGGTACGCATACATCTCAAACCTGATGACCAAAGTAGCCCCACAACTGAAATTTATAAGTACGACATAGAATCGTGTCTGTCATCAGAGACATCGTATCAACGTTGGCAGCGCTCGCCTTGCGCACACTCCAGTAGGTGCCCCCCTCCATTGGGCTGGTCACAACCGCCTTCGAGCCGAGGCTCGCGGACGCGCTCTCAAGAAAGCTCGGAAAAGATATATCCTCCGCGAGGGCGACGAACTCGGGTTGATCTGGACACTCCACGCGCACCTTGAGACCCATCATATGGGTGCTGTGGTAATTGGTAGAGAGCGCGAAACACACAGCAGATACCATCTTCACAAAACGACACAGCATGGTGAGCTTCGAGCCTCATCGTGAACGGCAGTCGATGATCAAGCGGGACACCAACTTCGCCACCCCCGTGCACTCCCGCCCGTGACGCTCCGCACGTGCTGTCTCTTTCTTTTCTAGAGCGACTCGCAGGTCGCCCTGCAGGACAGTGCTGGTCCTCGAAGCTTTGCAACGAGCACCACCCTCTGAAACGCTGACCGCACGGCGGGTACAGTCAGCCCCGCATGCACGGACTGCTGTGGAGTGTGCGTGGCGCACCTTGTGTGCTGACACATCCAGGAAGAACCGCTTGCAGAATCTTCCGCCTGCCACGCACAGCCGTGGAGGACGGCGGGCATGCCGCTACAAATGGCGTCTGCGCACGCATCTGAAAATTCGTCGGAGACACCAGGAGCACCAGGTGCGGGGCGGTTGGCTCCGTCATCCGTGCCGTAATCCAGTCCAGCGTGTGGCAGGTCCAGTCCGTCACCACCCTTGTATTCGTCAACCTCTGACCCATCCCAGCCAAACTTAACGACAGCCGGCACTCAAACTCCATGAAGGTTCTGCAAAACTGAGTGAGCCCGCGGCGTTCCTCCGTCCTCTGCTCTCTGCGCGAAGAGTGGCGCAAGCCATTGTCACGTAACTAACCCCATACATAGGTCACGGGACCGAGGCCCCCCTCTGATCGATGCAAGTATCTCGAACTCGCAATCTTCTACCTGGCAAAGAGAACCGCGCACCAAAAACGTACCTTCCGCCTAGATCCTGCCGGCTGCTTCTAGAGAAGCCTCCACTTCCGCTACAGCCCGAGCTGCAGCACTGCCAGTGCCGCCCGTGATTCTCAAAACGGCGTCGCCCTCCCCGCCCTCCAGTAGTTTGCCGACGTCGCGACGCACAATACTAGCCGCCACGTAGTAGCGAGCGCCGTCCGTCCGCACCACCCCGACCGGTCAGGGCAGCTCGGCTTCCGGGGCGACTTGCATGAACAACGCGGCGTTAGCAAAGGTATTGTGCCTGCCCTTGACTATGCAAAGCGCAGCGCGCTAGTCTACAGCAATTGCTTACCTTCCAATCATGTCACGACATAGGATCCAAACGCCTCGCTGGCCGCTGACGTCCACATGTCAGTGCGTACGTGGCAGACGCGCACGTTGGCCAGCGCTTCCCGCACGACCTGCTGGTGGCTGTTGAAGCGCCGGGTGATGGCGCGACCCACAAATAGACGCGACGTATCCAACGGACGGGGGTTGGCAGCGTGAATGATCGACGTATACAACTCATTGCGGAGATTTGATGCCGGGCTGAGAGTGGAGACGCTCATATCGAGTTGTCGGTTAATGAGCGACTCCTGATGTGCGTGGGAAGGTGACATTGGCGATAGCTGCGTTCTCAGATGACTCTGCAGCCGCGCCTGTTGCAGAGATGAGCTTGCATTGGTGACCGCAGGGCCATCGCCATGAGGCCCGCTGCTTCGCTCACCCTCCACATTCGCACTCACATACGTGGAAGACGCAATCACGCCGTGCTAGCTCACCAGGTGCTGCTTGAGGTTTGCGGTTATCTGCAATGCGCAACGCGAGCGGGATGACCGTTGTGGTCCTTGTGAACGCTGATATAGCCACCCGGGTCGACGACCCCTCCTCTGTCCTTCTTTCGCTCGCAGACAAAGAAGGCGTACACAGGGCTCTTCTTCTTGCCTTGCAGCACCGGTCCCCGAACAGACAGGTCTTGTACACGTCAGGATGCACGGGGTGCCAGGGGAATGCCGCCGTTCGGGCAGCCTACGTCAGTGCACAGGATTGGATCCACAGGTAGCGGCGTGGGTGTGGCTGTGGCCGGCGTAGTACCAGTCTCTGAGGTAGCCGAGGGCGGCAGTGCCACTGGTGGTGCCGTGGTGGGTCCACAAAACAGAGAGCGTCGGCTACGGGGCCTCTGGGACATAAAAGCGCCAGTCGTCGTATCAAGTCTTGCATCGGATATCATGTTCGTACATGTCACGCACTTCACGCCAACAAACCGGGGCAGCTTCGGTCATATGCCCGCAACTGTTCCGTTTGCAAAGCATACAGTTTGAGCATTATCTTGCATCCGAAACCAGTTGGCGAGTGATTTCGGAATGTTACTAAATGTAAATCAGTCCCAGCGAGCTACGGTAATCAGCTGAGACATCCCTTGACGCAGGAAAGGAAGGTGAGGCGGCGGGAGAAAACTGAGGATCAATATCTGCCGTTGTGTTGCTGTGTGTCTAATTTTGGCCGATCCGAATTGGATGACGAACACAAGGAGTACTTTCATTGTTTAAATCAACTATTCTATATTTATCGACGTCCTGCTTTTGACACCATTTTTAGTTGACAGGCGAAATGCACTCCATTGTTGAAGCAGTGCCGTGCACGGTCGTCGACGTCGCGGAGCATGCGGAAGACGTCGGACGTGGCACGCGACCCGAGACAAAGGGCGTTTTTCCGGGCGGCGCGGTCATGCGGCGGCGGAACGGATGGCGTCGTTGTACGCGGCGCGATTAGGCGGCGAGCGGTGCGCAACCGCGCTGCACCCACCGGCCGCGCGCCCCGGTGGCAGCGGCGTCCGCACGCGCGGGGCCGACAGGAACGAAGGGTACTCGCCATCAGTCTGCCTCCGCTACGAGGATGCGCACACCGACAATGCACCAAAATGTGTCGAGCTGTCCGCAGTTGCACATTGCACCCACCGGGCGCGCGCCTGGGTGGCAGCGGCGTCCGCACGCGCATGTGTAGCAGGACCAATGGGCACTCGCCAACAATTTGAAGCCGCTACGGGGGCCGCCGCACCCATGTGCGCGATGCGCACACCCATAATGTGCCAAAAAGTGTCAAATTGTCCGCATTTGTACATTGGACCCACCAGCCGCGCGCCCGGGTGGCAGCGGCGTCCGCACGCGCGATTGCCGCAGGACCGACGAGTGCTCGCCAACAGCTTGGACCTGCTACGGGGACCGCCGCACCCATGTGCGCGATGCGCACACCGAAAATGCGCAAGAAAGTGTCAAATTGTCCGCGTTCGCACATTGCATTCGCCGGGCGCGCGCGCCAGTGGCAGCGGCGTTCGCACGCGCGGGTGCAGCAGGACCGATGGATACTCGCCAACATTTTTGCTCCTCCACTGGGGCCGCCGCCTCCTGTGCTCAATGCGCTCACCGATACTGAGCCCAGAAGTGTCGAATCGTGCGCATTTGCACATTGCGCCCACCGGCCGCGCACGCAGGTGGCAGCAGCGTCCGCACGCGCGGGCGCAGCGGGACAGTCGCGTGCTCGTAAAGAAGTTGCTGCCGGAACGGATGCTGCCGTACTCATGGGCGCTATGCGCACACCGACACAGTGCAAGAATGTGTCGAAATGGCCGCATTTGCAAATTGCACCCATCGGCCGCGCGCGCCGGTGGCAGCGGCGTCCGCACGCACGGGTGCAGCAGGACCGATGGGTACTCGCCAACAGTTTCCAGCCGCTACAGGGGCTGCCGCAGCCATGTGCGCGATGCGCACATCGATAATGTGCCAAAAAGTGTCGATGTGGCCGCATTTGCACATTGCACCCACCGGCCGCGCGACCCGGTGGCAGCGGCGTCCGCCAGGGTATCGTTGGGTGCATTCAATCAATCCAAATTTAACAAAACTTTTACATTGAATGCGACGGTCTGAGACGACGGTAGGTTGAATTCAACATCCACGTGGAGTCCACGTGTAAGCATAGGATGGACTTAGCTTAACGAGGTGCCATTTTGAGGCCTCAGTGCAGGCAACCGAAGAAAAATGTCTGGTTGTTCTCAGCTACAGTGGGCTGCCTTCTTCTGGCCCATAAATCCAGGGTTTTCCGCCAGCACTTAGGAGCGGCGGAGGTGTCTGCGAGGCCAGACCCTTGGCGGCGGCAGTGGAAAAGCGCGGTCCGCGGCATGATTGGCGGGAGAACGTGGCAAGCGTCCAACCGGGGCCAGGCCAACCTTGGATACGCGACGGCGTGTCAGAAGAGTTGCCAATGGGGCAGTTTGTAAGTATTCAATAGAATTCAACGTTACCGTTTACTTGAATTTACATTGAATGCATCTCCCACCCAGATATTTGGTTGAATCTCGCAGCCCTGGCGTCCGCACGCGCGGGTTTACGAGCACCAATGGGCACTCTTCAGGACCGTGCGGCCGCTACGGCGGCCGCCACACGCATGTTCGCGATGGGCACACCGATGATGTGCCAAAAAGTATGGAATGTCCGCATTTGCACATTGCAAGCACCTGCCGCGCGCCCCGTTGGCAGCGGCGTCCGCGCGCACGCGTAAAGGAGCACCATTGGGCTGTCATCAACAGCTTGCGGCCGCTACGGGGGCGCCGCACCTATGTGCGCGATGCGCACACCGTCATTGTGCCAAAAAGTGTCCAATTGCCCGCATTTGCACATTGCACGCACCGGCCGCGGGCGCGTGTGACAGCGGCGTCCGCACGCGCGAGCTTGGCCGCACCGATCTGGGCTTGCGGAGAGCTTGCAGCCGCAACGGGGGCCGCCGCACCCATGTGCGCGTTGCGCACAACGATAGTATGCCGAAAAGTGTCGAACTGTCCGCATTTCCAAGTGGCACCCACCGGTCGCGCGCGCAGGCGGCAGCGGCGTCCGCACGCGCGGGTGCAGCGGGACAGACAGGTACTCGTCAAGAGGTTGCAGCCGGAGCGGGTCCTGCCGTACTCATGTGAGCGATGCGCACACCGATACAGTGCTGAAATGTGTCGAAATGGCCGCATTTGCACATGGCACGCACCGGCCGCGCGCGCGTGTGACAGCGGCGTCCGCACGCGCGGGCTGAGCCGCACCGATCTGGGCTCGCCGACAGCTTGCAGCCGCAACGGGGGCCGCCGCACCCATGTGCGCGTTGCGCACAACGATAGTATGCCAAAAAATGTCACACTGTCCGCATTTCCAAATGGCACCGACCGGCCGCGCGCCCCGGTGCCAGCGGCATTCCCACGCGCAGGTGCAGCAGGACCAATGGGCACTTTCAGACAGCTCGCAGTCCAGGGTTGCGAGTTCGTAATTATCATGCTTTGTTTCGACCCCAACTTTAGACGACAATGATCCGAAGTATGGATCTTGCGAGCATTATTATCAAAGTAATCGATCGAAAACAGAACATAACTACTCGAATGTGAATCACATGCTCACAAGTGGATGGGCTGGCAGCTGCTCCCCACCACGTTCTATTTTGGACCCAGCGTACCTCCAAGTGCGAAGCGATACGACAGCATTTCAGAACGACGATGTGCACGCGGGGCTATCGACGTAGCGCACGGGGTCAGAACCAGGGTTTGACTGCATAATCTGGGTCTGCGCCCCCTTTTTACCCTCATGAGTGCATGGAGAGCTCCCGTGCACACGATCGGAAGCGTGGAGCCGGCGCGACACCACATTTGTAGCCGGACGCTTCAGGCAAACTGGTGGGCATCATGCATAACTCTGGCTGTGCTTATGCGTTCGGACCGTTCTTGGGCGCGTCTGATAGCGCTCATCAAGCGCAACGTTGGCGTGTGTACGAGTGGGCACTGTTACTGCATGCAAGAAAGATAGGCGGGCGCATCTGCTCAGCTGCGAGCTTTACCTGTATGAGGCCACCAGTGGGACACCGAAATGGCTGCCAGGAGCGTCTGGATCGGCATGCTGATGTCTCATTGGCCACAGGCTTCTCAGCGGTCAGGTGAACCTACAACCACTGGTGTTTGGCGCCTCTTTGGAACCAGCGACGGCACTCAGTTCGTGACACGCGGCGGCTGTGTCAGGCGGCTGCGTCAAGAACACAACGGCACCGAACATGCGCAGCGTAGCGGGAGTGGCGGACGGGCCTGTATACCTGTAAACAGCCGCGTTGCAGGTCTCTCAGGCAGCCCCCGTGTCACGCCAGTGCAGCCGAAACGGCTCAGCCGTGTGAACGGCCAGGTGCAAGAAGGGTCGGCTTGTGCGCGTACCCTCGCTGCATGCTGAACAAGGCGTCGTTGGCGGCTCTCTCCGTCCAGTCACCGCGACACATTGACGGATGACCGCGCCCGATAGCTCGACTTCTGTCCCAAATTGAAAAAAAATACATTGAATACAGACTCATATGGGTCTTGCATGGTTTCATCATTATGGCTATAAAGTATCATAATTATGGCACAATCTTCGAAGCATGGGATGATTGTACGCCAATCTTGCAGCCTTTTCGCAGTCACTACCGGGGCCGCCGCGCCCGTATGCGGGATGCGCTCACCGCTAACGTGTCAAAAAGTGTTGAATAGTCCGCATTTGCGCATTGCACCCACCGGCGGCGCGCCTCGGTGGCAGCGGCTTCCGCACGCGCGGGTGCAGAAGGGCCAATGGGTATTTTCCAAACGTTTGCTGCAGCGACGAGGGCCCTCGCGCCCATGTGTGCCATGCGCACACCGATAATGTCCCAGAGAATGTCGAATGGCCGCAATTTCAGATGGCACCCACCGGCCGCGCGCTTGTGTGACAGCGGCGTCCGCACGCGCGGGTGCACTAGGACCGACGGTCTCTTAAAGACAATCTGCAGCTGCGACGGGAGCTGCCGCAGCCGCGTGCGCGATGCGCACACCGATGATGTGCGAAAAAGTGTCGAAATGTCCGCATTTGCACATCGCACCCCCCAGCCGGGCGCCCGGGTGGCAGCGGCGTCCGCACGCGAGGCTGCGCCAGGCCTGAATGGTACCCGCTAGGAGTTCTCAGCCGCCGTGGTGGCCGTCGCACCCATGTGCGCGATGCGCACACCGATATTGTGCCAAAAAGTGTCGAAGTAGCTGCATTTGCACATGGCACGCACCGGCCGCGCGCGCGTGTGACAGCGGCGTCCGCACGCGCGAGTGAAACCGCACGAATGTGAGCTCGCCGACAGCTTGCAGCCGCACCGGAGGCCGCCGCACCGATGTGCGCGATGCGCACAACGATAATATGCCAAACAGTGTCGATCTGTCCGCATTTCCATGTGGCACCCACCGGCCGCGCGCCTCTGTGGCAGCGGCGTCCCCACCTGCAGACGCAGCAGGACCGATGGGCACTTTCCAAACGTCTGCTGCAGCGACGAGGGCCGTCGCGCCCATGTGTGCCATGCGCACACCGATAATGTGCCAGAAAATGTCAAATTGGCCGCATTTTTACATTGCTCCCACCGGCCGCGCGCTTGTGTGACAACGGCGTCCGCACGCGCGCGTGCAACAGGATCGGCAGGTACTCGCCCTCAGGCTGCAGCCGCTACGCGGGCCACTTCACCCATGTGCGCAATGCACACACCGCTCATGTGCCGAAAAGTGTCGAACTGTCCGCATTTCCAAATGGCACCCACCGGCCGCGGGCCCCGATTGCAGCGTCGACCGCACGCGCGGATGCCACAGGACCGATGAGCACTTGCAGACAGCTCGCAGCCACTACCGGGGCCGCCGCGCCCAGATGCGAGATGCGCACGCCACTGACGTGTCAAAACGTGTCGAATGGTCCGCATTTGCGCATTGCACCCACCGGCCGCGCGCCCCGGTGGCAGCGGCGTCCGCACGCGCGGGTGCCGCTGGACCGATGGGCCTTTGCACACAGCTCGCGGCCACTACTGGGGCCGCCGCGCCCAGATGCGAGATGCGCACGCCACTAACGTGTCAAAACGTGTCGAATGGTCCGCATTTGCGCATTGCACCCACCGGCCGCGCGCCCCGGTGGCAGCGGCGTCCGCACGCGGGGAGGAAAAAGGATCGCCGGGTACTCGCCCACATGCTGCAGCCGCTACGCGGGCCACTGCACCCATGTGCGCAATGCGCACACCGATAATGTGCCGGAAAGTGTCGAACTGTCCGCACTTGCACATTGCACCCACCGGGCGCGCGCCCCGGTGGCAGCGGCGTCCCCACGCACGCGTGGAAGAGCACCAATTAGTACTCTGGAACAGCTCGTGGCCGCTACGGGGGCCGCCGCACCCATGTGCGCGATGCACACACAGATAATGTGCCAAGAAGTGTCGAACTGTCCGCACTTGCACATTGCAATCACCGGCCGCGCCCGCCAGTGGCGGCGGCGTTCACACGCGCTGTCGCAGCATGCCGGCTGGGTACTCTCTGACAGTTTTAAGCCGCTACGGGGGCCGTCGCACCCATGTGCGCCATGCGCACACCGATAATGTGGCACAAAGTGTCGAATTGGCCGCATTTGCACGTTGCACCAACCGGCCGAGCGCCCCGGTGGCAGCGGCATCCGCACGCACAATTGCAGCAGCAATGATTGGCTCTCGCACACAGATTTCAGACGCTACGGGGGCCGAATCACGCATGTGCGCGATGCGCACGTCGATAATGTGCCAAAAAGAGTCGAATTGGCCGCATTTGCACATCGCACCCACCGGCCGCGCGCCCCGGTGGCAAAGGCGTCTACACGCGAGCGTTAAAGAGCACTAATGGGCACTCTTCAAGAGCGTTCGGCCGCTACGGCGGCCGCCGCACCCATGTGCGCGACGCGCACATCGATAGTGTGCCAAAAAGTGTCGAACTGTCCGCACTTGCACATTGGAACCACCGGCCGCGCGCGCCGGTGGCAGCGGCGTTCACACGCGCTGGCGCAGCATGCCGGCTGGGTACTGGCCGACAGTTTGCAGCCACTACGGGGGCCGCAGCACTCATGTGCGCAATGCGGACATCGATAATTTGCCAAAAAGTGTCGAGTTGGCCGCATTTGCACATTGCACCCACCGGCCGCGCGCCCCGGTGGCAGCGGCGTCCGCACTCGCGCGTGAAGGAGCAGTTTTGGGCAAATTTCAACAGCTTTGGGCCGCTACGGGGGCCGCCGCCCCTATGTGGGCGATGCGCACACAGACAATGTGCCAAAAAGTGTCGAAGTGTCCGCATTTGCATATTGCAACCTCCGGCCACGCGCCTCGGAGGCAGCGGTGTCCACACGCAAGTGTGAGGCAGGAAAAACGGGCGCCAATTCACAACTGACAGCTGCTGCGGGGACCGTTGCACCCATGTGCGCGATGCGCACACCGATAATGTGCCGAAAAGTGTCCAACTGTCCGCAGTTGCGCATTGCACCCACCGGTTGCGCGCCTCAGCGGCAGCGGCGTCCGCACGCGCGCGTGGAGCAGCACCAATTGGTACTGACTGACAAGGTGCAGCTGGTACGGGGGCCGCCGCACCCATGTGCGCCACGCGCACACCAATCATGTACCAAGAAGGGTGGAACTGGCCGTAATTGCATGTTTCAGCCACCGGCCGCGCGCGCCGGTGGCAGCGCCGTCCGCACGCGCAGGTGCATCAGGGCCGAAGGGTATTCGCCGACATCCTGCAGCTGCTACGACGACCGCCGCACCCACGTGCGCGATGCGCACACCGATAATGTGCCAAAAAGTATCGAACTGTTAGCAAGTGCACATTGCACCCGCCGGCCGCGGGCCCCGGGTGGCGGTGGTGTCCGCACGCGCGGGTGCAGCCGGACGGACCGGGTACATGCCAACCTTTTGCAGCCGCTCATGATGCATAAGACCTCTCGTGTCTCCCCAGCCCACAGAAATAGATCGGGACGCCTGTCCAGCTGAGGGAAGCCGCCCGCACACCCTTGCTCTATTCTCGCCCGGTGACACGGTCACACAGGAAACCACCCGAAGACGCAAAGAGGGAGGAAGGAGGTGAGAACGCAGTTGGTCTTTTTGTGGGGAAGCCGGGCCACGGGCGCCCCGCTGTCCCCTTAAGCTATCCGAGCAAGCGGGCCCAAATGGCCTCGGATCCCACACATTAACCTCCTGTAGCACCCACCGGCGGGGGTGGTTAGTACCACCCGGCGGGGGTGGTGCTGGCAACGAGCGGACGCGCCGGCCCTGGCGCATACGGGCCCGGTGAGCGGGGCCGACAGCGCCCACCCGGTGGTGGCGGGGGGGGGCGCACACTGCCTGGGCGCGCGGCCCACGCCCGCGGCGGCGGACCCACCGGGTGGCGGCGGTTGTGTGGGGCGGCCACCACAGCCGCGTGGCCGCACCATCGGCGGCCACGTCAGGGCGGGGCGCGCGGCCCAGGTTCTCCCTCGTCTCTACTTATCGCCTTGGGGGACTTGTCTTGTATTGGACTTAATCGCATTGGTTGGTCGGCGGCGCGGGCCAATTCTTACTAGGGGAATTGGGCCCGCGCAACGGTTTCCGCCCTTTTGGGACGAAGGGCGACGACGGTGGGAGGCACCGTCGTCGGCGGCAGGTAAACCGTGCCTTTTGTCTTGTACCTTTGGCGGCCCCTCTTCCCGGATCGGGTGATCCTATAGGGGGCACGCTCTTGGGACGGCATCGGCGGGATACTTCCCTCCTCGGGACCGTGGATACGGGGTTGTGCTACATTTGGCGCTCCGGGTGAGACCATTGGTCCACGCCCGGGTGCACGACCCTCGGCCCCGATCGCGAGGTTGTACCGGCTCGGTGGAGGAACCGCCTCAAGGCACGCGTCGCGTCCCCCGGGGCCATGGGCCGCGTCGCTTCCTCTTCTTCTTCCTCTTCCGCCGCCGGGGGCGCTCCCCGTGCGGTCGTGAGCGACGGTGACGTCGCCGCGGCCACCGGGGCCCGGACGGACGGACGGGGCGGGTTGCCGTTCTTGCCAGACCTCATCGCCCTGGGGCGAGGGGGCCCGGCGGCGTCGACAGCGGGCGGTGGTTCGGTGGCGACGGTGCGCGGAACGTCGCCCTTTGATCCCGACCACGCGCATCCCGCGGCGGCCGACCGAGCCGTCGCCTCAGACCTGGGGCTGACGGGGATCGCATCCCAACGGGGTCCGGGGGGGCCCGCGAACACCCCCGGGGACCCAACGCGCCGGGGCGGCGCTTTCGCACCGCCGCGGCGCCGGGACGCAGGCGGACACCATCCGGCACCGTCGTCCGCTGCGCACCGGCGGGCGGACGCAGAGACAACGAAGTTGGACACGACAGAGGCGGAGGAGACGTTCTCCGCTTGGGCGGCGGCGCGGGCCGAGCGCCGCCGCGGGGCCTCGCCGCCAACAGACGGCAGCGCGGCCCAGATGGGGGCCCGCACGGGACGCCATGGGCGCTCCTCGCGCGGGTCCCGGCGGTCGGCCGAACGCCGGCCGGAGACGTCGGCCGATACGACCGAGTCGCAGCTGCTGATGGCAGAGATGCGGCAGGAGCTCGGGGAGCTCCGCCGCCTGCGGGACCAGATCGCGGAAACGGCTCCCTCGGCGGCCATGCCCGAAGCGCTGCCCGCGCAGGCACGCGCGGGGCCGCGCGCGGCGCCGCGCGCCTCCGCCCGCTCGGCGGCCCCGACTCCGGGGTGGGCCACCTCCCCGGCGGGTGGCGTCCATGCGGGGGCCCACTCCTCCGATAGCGAGGTGGACTCGGAGAACACGGGGGAGCCGGCGGCGACCATGGAGGAGTTCCGCGAGTCGATCGTGGGCGAGGCGGTCCGGCGTCTGCGACGCGACCAACGGCTGGAGCGGGTCACGGACCCCCGGTTTGTCCCCCTGTTTAAGACCGACGCGTACCGTCTGTTTGACCGCACACCTGGGTTCTCGCGCACCCAGCGGGCGCAGCAGCGGTACAACCGGCGTGACCTCAAGGAGATGATGCTCACCGAGGATCGGCGTTGGGACGCCACGGATCGCGTCAGCGTGATCAACTTCCTGCGGAAGCTCAAGAACTCGTGCGACGCCCTTGGCGTGGCCGAGGGGGCCGCAGTGTACCTGCTGCAGTGGCTGGTCTCCGAGGCCGTCATGGTGGTTATCCGCCGCGTGGTGCCCATGGGCAGCGACACGGCGGCGGTGGCCGCCCAGCCCAAGTTCAAGCACATCATTAGGGAGCTGCTGGAGGAGTATTTGGACGAAGACGTCCTCTCGGACCGCCTCCGCGAACTGCAGTATGCCAAGCAGCACGCGTGGGAGACCTAGGGGCAACTAGGGGACCGCTTTGTGGCGTTAAACGCCGCTCTCGGGGCCCTCCTGGATGGGAAGGAGCTGAAGGCGGTCCTGGTGCAGGGCGTGGGGGAGTCCCTCCGGGCCGCGGCGCGGCAGTACAACACGGCCGGCCGGTCCTTCACCAAGCTAAAGGCTCATCTCGACAGGGAGGGCCGGTCGTCGCGGGCCCTGCACAAGACCAAGCTCGCGCCGAAGCCCCCGGCCCGGAACCGGCTTTCGCTCACGCCACGGGGCAAGGCCCCGGCGTCCAAGGCACTCGGAGGCTCCCCCCCGGTGGATGGGGACGTGGCCACGGTGGACGCGTCCGCCACGCCCTGGGATTGGCACGCGGCGCAGGCCGCCTTTGCAGCGGCAGAGGCCGGGGGCCCGCACGCCCTGTTGGTCGGCCCGGGCGAACCGGGGCCGTCCGGGTGGGGGCCGTCCCCAACGCCCCGGCCGGTTTACCGCCGCACGACGGAGTTTGTCACGCCACTGACGCGCGGGCCCGGACCCGTGGCGTCCGGCACCGCCGGTACCCGGCTGGGGACCGGGGTCCCCTTCCCGGGGCGCCCCAACCCTGCGTACAGCCACGCCGGGCGCGACCCCGCTCATCCGCGTGGGTACCCCACTGGCGGCCCCACGCGCCGTCGTGGTGCCTGCGTCGTGTGCTACGACCCGGGCCACTGGGCGGAGCAGTGCCCCATCATGACCCCGGAGCAGCAAGAGCGAGCTCGCCACGCGCGTGAGGCGGTCCGGCGCGCGCGGACGGCGGGAGGCAGCGGTCCCGCAGCGGTAACCGCCCAGGCCGCGGACACGGGGGTGCACGTCCTCCACGAGGTGGAGCGCCACCCGAAGGCCTACGAGACCGACGACGGGACGACGACCGAGGAGGAGTGGCGCCAGTTGGCCCGCGATGGGTCGGGCGACGACGCGGAAGAGACGGCGGGCGACGCCGACGACGAGGCCCAGGGAAACGCCTGAGGGGCAGCCTCCTACTTGGGCTACTAATCGAGGCCGTGCGCCTCAAACCCACCCGTCAGCCAGCCTATATCACGGCGGCCCGACAGCGGGCCATGTGGCGCTGTGGACGGGGCGTCCGGCCCTTTCCTGCCTTCCGTCCCCACATACTGCCGCGCCCGGCCGCGCTGCCCGAGCGGGCAGGCCCTGTTTCTGCTACCGGGACAGCGGCACGGCCGACCAACACGCCGCCTCCTCCCAAGGCAGCCCCCGCGCCCGAGAAAGCCGAGATCCTCCTCGGTGCGTTGCACAACTACAAGATCTCGGCCTCGTTGGGGCGCCACGCCTCAAACATGAACGCGTCGACCGTCGTCGTCGACACCGGCGCCGGGGCCAGCGTCGTTCGGCCCGAGGCCCTGCCTGACGGTTGGGACGAGGCGATCACGCCGCACCCCCCGGGGGCCGGGATCCGGCTGCGCGACGCGAACGGCAATCAGCTGGTGACCTCGGTAACGATTTCCCTGCTGTTTCGGGCCGGGGGGCTGTGCGTGCCCTGCATGTTCCAGGTGGTCGCCAACCTCTCCGTCCCCGTCCTTTTGGGGTGCGACTTCCTGGACGCCCACGCCCACGCCATCCTGCAGTCGGACCAAGCCGTACGCTGACGGGACGGGACAGCGTTCGCGATCGTCCGGGGCCCCAACGACAAGATCGACCGCCGCGCATCGGCGTCCCGCGTACTGCGGCTCGCCTACAAGACGCACTTAGCTCCGCGGTCGGCGACAGTCGCCTGGGTGCGCACTCCGTGGGGCGGCCTGGGGCAGGTCTTCGGCGCCTCCCGGCTGATGACGACGCACCGGACGACGGTCGCCAACGGGGTCCACGAGATCTTTCCCGACGTCGCCTTCCCAGTCGTTCTCTCGAACTTCGGGGCCTGCGAGGTGACCCTCCGCCCGAAGACGGCTGTCGGGCGCGTTGAGGTGCTCGCCACCGGCGTTTTCGCCCTCCCATCGCCGGCTGACACCGGGCGAAACGGGCCGGTGCGGGCCGAAGTCCCGGCGGACGAGCCGTCGTTCTGCGCCGCTCGGTCACCCAGCGGGGGCGGTCGGCCGTCGCCGGCCCCGTCGGCGGACGGCCCGACGGAACTGCTGCTCTCGGACCAGGCGGGCGAGGTGCCGCGCACCGAGGGACACACCCCAGCGGGGACCCCGGGGGCGGTGGACACGGGCCCGCCACGGGTGGCGGACGTCCCGCTGCCGGAAGCAGCACCACACCTCTACGCACGCATCCGCGCGGTGCTCCACAAGACAAGCACGAGGCCATGTGGTCGGGCCAGGCGCTGGGCGCCATCAAGGCCACGCGGCACCACATCGAGCTCACCCCGGAGGCGAAACCCGTGCGCGTGCCGCCCCGACGGGCAGGACCCAAGGCCCGTGAGGCGGAGGCCGCCGAGATCGAGCGCCAGCTGGCGGCCGACGTCATCGAACCGACGTCGTCCGAGTGGGGCTTCCCCATGGTCCTCGTCCCCAAGAAGGACGGGACCCTGCGGTTCTTTGTGGATTACCGCCTCCTCAATGCCGTCTCCAAGCGCGACTCGTAACCGCTGCCCCGCATGGACGAGTGCATCGACAGACTCGGCGAGGCGAAGGTCTTCTCGACGTTGGATTGCAGCGCCGGACACTGGCAGGTGCTCATCGCCGACGGCGACCGCGAAAAGACGGCCTTCGTCTGCCACAAGGGGGCCTACCACTACAAACGCATGCCGTTCGGGCTGACGAACGCGCCCGCGACGTTCCAGCGGGCGCTGGACATCATCCTGTTCGGCGTCAAGTGGCAGAGCTGCCTCGTGTACCTGGACGACGTGATCGTCTACTCCAAGACGCAGGAGGAGCACGTCCAGCACTTGGACGACGTCTTGGGCCTCCTCCGGGTCGCGGGGGTCACCCTCAAGCTGCCGAAGTGCCGCTTCTTTCGGACGACCGTCGAGTACCTCGGGCACGAGATAACCCCCGGCCGACTCGGCGTGCTGCAGGCACACACCAAGGCCCTGCGTGAGGCGGCGTTCCCGACAACGCGGACACAGGTGCGGAGCTTCATTGGCATGTGCAATGTCTTTCGTCGGTTCGTGCCGAACTTCGCACGGGTGGCCACCCCCCTCACGGACCTCATGGGCTCGACCGCCCCGGTCACGGTGCTCCCGCCAACGCCCGAGCAGCTGTTCGCGTTCGAGGAGCTGAAGCGCCGGCTGACGCAGCCCCCGGTGCTCGCCCTCCCGCGCGCGGGCCACAAGTACGTGCTGGATGTGGACGCGTGTGGCACGCAGGTTGGCGCGGCGCTGTTGCAAGAGCAGGAGGAAGGCGGCCTCCGCCCGGTGGCGTACATCAGCCGCGTCCTCGAAGGGGCCGAACGGCACTTCGGCGTGACTGAAAAGGAGTGCCTCGCCGTCGTGTGGGCCTCCCTCAAGTTGCGAGCCTACCTGGAGGGGGACCGGTTTTTGGTCCGGACGGCTCACGACTGCCTCCGCTGGCTGCTCAACATTGACAGGACAGCACACGGGCGCCTCGCCCGCTGGCGCATGCGCCTGAACGAACTGGCCTGTGACATCGCGTACAAGCCCGGGCTGACCCATTGGCTCGCCGACGGTATGTCTCGCCTCGTGACGTCGGGTACCGACCGCTCGGCCGCGGACACCGACCTCCCCGTCTTCGTCCTGACGCGGGCCGAGAAGGCCCGGGGCCTGGAGACGGCGAACTACGTTTCCGGGCCGACCACCCGCGCCATCGATAAAGGCGAGGTCGCCACGGTGCAAGGGGAAGATCCCCTGTGCCGCAAGATCGTCGAGGCGCTCAACGCCGGCCGCGCGGTGCCGTTCTTCGAGGACAGCGACGGCCTCGTCTGCCGGCGGGCCGCCCACGACGGCGTGACCCAGATCGTCGTGCCAACGCCCCTCCGGGAGCGCATCTTGCGGTTGGAGCACGAGACCACGTTGGCGGGGCACCCGGGCGAGTCCCGGATGTATGCCGCCATGCGGCGGTACTACTACTGGCCCGGCATGGCGGCAGACGTCGTGCTACACGTCCGCAACTGCGCCAGCTGCGCCCGCGGGCGCGTCCGGCCCCTGCGGGCCGTGGCCGCCCTGCAGCTCTTCCCGGCGACGCTGCCCTTCCAGGACGTCGCGACCGACATGTTTGGGCCGCTGGCGAAGACCGCCGCCGGGAACGAATACATCATGGTCATCACGGACCGCTTCTCGAAGCTGGTGCGGGCGATCCCGATGGGCAAGGTCCGCGCGGTGGATTGCGCCTCCGTCCTTCTGGACTACTGGATCGGGGCCTACGGGCCACCCGACCGGGTCCTCTCGGACGGCGGACCCCAGTTCACCGCGCAGGTCTGGCAGCAGGTGTGCAACGTGCTGTCCGTCGAGGCCAGGGTGACCACCCCGTCGCGCCCGCAGACGAACGGGCAGGCGGAGCGGTTCAACCGCACCATGGGACGCATCCTCGACAACTACGTCGCCGAACACCCAACGACGTGGGACCAGCTCCTGCCGGCACTCACACTGGCGTACAATACGCAGCCGCACGCGGCGACCAAGGTCGCCCCGTTGGAGCTCGTGAACCCTCTGGGGGTGGCCAGCTGGTCCATCAAGGACCTAACGCGGACGAGCCGGTACCCGGCGACGGCACAACGGGGCACCGACGCCGAGAAGAAGGAGCAGGCCGCGTTCCTCACGCGCTTGGTGCGCCTGATCCCGCGGGTCCGGGAAGCCCTGGCGGCGGCGCAACAGCGCTACAAGCGCAACCACAACGCACGCATTCGGCCCCAACCAACCGACCTGGAGGTCGGCGGGTTCGCGTTTAAGCGGCACCACGACTACAAGGGGAGCACGTTGGGCCACCGGGCCCAAGGCCCCTTTCGCGTCGTCAACATCGAGGGGCCGACGGCCGTGCTCGACATCAAGGGCGAGCACCGGCGGGAAAACATCGTGCACCTGGTGCGCGCCCCGTCGGGGCCCCCGGCCGAGCCGGCCCTGCACCCCTCGTTGGATGCCACCGTCCGTCCCCACGGGCCGAGCCCCGACGGGCACACGTACCAAATCGATCAGATCCTGGACCACGCCGACGGCGACGACGGCCGCCTGTTGGTCAAAGTGACATGGACCGGATGCGAGGACGCTACGTGGGAAGACGCCTCCATCGCGCCCCACGAAGCCCTCCGGCTTTACCTGCGCCGCGCGAGCCGACACGGCCTGCTGCACACGGCCGCCGATCGACCCCCGGGCGTCCATGCTGACAACGACGCGGCGGCCGCGGTCGCGCCGGGCCCCGCGGCCCCGGGCACTCCCGCCGCTCCCACCGAGCCCCCGCCGGCCGGCGGCGCCGCGCCCCTTTCCGGGGCGCCGGACGATGCTCTTCCCCTCTGAGTGTCGGCAATGGGGGGCGGGGCGGGGGTGGGGGACTGGCGGACGCGCCCTCGGCGACCACCGGGAGAACAGCTCCCTTGCTGCCGGCGGTCGCCGCGGTGGGCGTGGCGCCGGTGGGGCGGCGCCCGTGTCGCCAGCGGTCGCCGCAGTGGGCATGGCGCCAGTGGGGCGGCGCCCGTGTCGCCGGCGGTCGCCGCAGTGGGCGTGACGCCGGTGAGGCGGCACCCTTGCGGCCGGCGGTCGCCGCGGTGGGCATGGCGCTGGTGGGGTGGCGCCCATGGCGCCGGCGGTCGCCGCAGTGGGCGTGGCGCCGGTGGGGCGACGCCCGGGTTGGCGGCGGTTGCCACTGTGGGCGTGGCGCCGGTGGGGCGACGCCCGGGTCGGCGGCGGTCGCCACGGTGGGCGTGCGCCATTGGGGCGGCGCCCTTGCGGCCGGCGGTCACCGCGGTGGGCGTGGCACCGGTGGGGCGGCGCCCGTGTCGCCGGCGGTCGCCGCGGTGGGCGTGGCGCCGGTGGGGCGGCGCCCGTGGCGCCGGCGGTCGCCGCAGTGGGCGTGGCGCCGGTGGGGCGACGCCCGGGCTGGCGGCGGTCGCCACAGTGGGCGTGGGGCCGGTGGGGCGACGCCCGGGTCGGCGGCGGTCGCCACGGCTGGCGTGCGCCATTGGGGCGGCGCCCTTGCGCCCGGCGGTCACCGCGGTGGGCGTGGCGCGTGTGGGGCGGCGCCCGTGTCGCCGGCGGTCGGCGGAGCGCCGCCCTTTGGCGCCGCGCCGACGCGCGCCCGGGCCGAGCCGCCACTGGGACGGCGCCCCGGGTGCTGGAAGGCACCGCGGCAGGCGGGCACCGCGGCGAGCGCCGCATCGACGGGGAGGGGGCATCCCGTACATGCGGGTAGCCAATGGTGGGTTTACGCCCGCCAGCTACGGCACCGCGTACGCGGGGTCGTCAATAGAAACGCCCGGCACCGGTGCGCGTCACGACCCGCCGCACCTCGGGCTCGGGGGTCCGCCACCGGCGGTACCCGGCGGACGGCGCCGAGGGACGGGCGGCATCGCCCTCGGGTGCATCTCGGTCAGCACCTGCGGGTGCCGACCGCGGCCACTCCGATGTGGGCGTCGTACGGCCCGACGGCCAGACGTCGCGCGTCGGGACGTCGGCCCTCGCGGGCGCCAACGCCGACGCCCGGGACGTGTCCCCGTCGGTGGGGTGGCCCCCGCGGCCGCGGTCGACCGGGCCGTACCCGCCATCTCGGGGGTCAGGCGCGGCATGCCAGTCGTGGGCGTTCACTACCGCACGGCCATCGGCCGGACGCCGGTCGTCGCCACCACGGCCACGGCCGCGCCCGGACGCGGGGCCCGCATCGCGGTACCGCGCACCGTCGACGCCCGGGCGACCGCCCGCATCGCGGCGGTCCGCGTACGACATGTGGCCGGGGCCCCAACCCCGGCGGCCAGCGTCGGCAGGCTCGCCGTCGCCGTCGCGGCAGCTGCCGGCTTGGCGGGACCCGCGGCCGTCATGCTCGCCATCCGACAAGGGGTAGCCAACCCCGCCCGGGGGCGAGGCCCCGTCGCCTTGCGACCCTTGGCCCCATCCGCTGCCTCCGCCGTCCCCACCGGCCGGGCGGTCCCATCCGTCCCGGCGGCCGCCACCGTGCTCTTCCCGGTACCCGCGACCGGGCGGATCGCCGCCCCCGCGAAAACCGTGGTCCCAATCACCTGGGCGGCCGCCACGACGTGGGTCGGGGTGGCCATCACCACCCGACGCCCCGCGGGTCGTCGGGTACGCGGCGCCCGGGCCCGCGGCGGGAGCCGCCCACGCCACGCCCCACTCGTCGGCGGACGCGAGCCCGCGCCGCCCCGAGTCCGGCGGTAACGGCGCCGCGCTGCCGGGAGAAGCCCGGCCCCCGTCGTCGGACGGCCCGACTGCGCTGCCGCCCGCCGGGTCGGACCGCTGCGATCCGCCGCCTGGAGCGACCGGGGCAGCGCCCCGCGCTGTCCGTGTCGACCGCGGCGCCCCAGGCGAAAGCGGTGTCCCCGCTGCGGTGGGCGCCACCCGCGCGACCGGCCGCGGGCGGCAACGGGGACGGCTCGCCGTACCCATCCTCGTCCATGGCCACGTACGGGAGCTCGGCGGGCAGGGCCCCTCGCAGCGCCCGCTCGGTACAACCGAGGCCGAGCGGCGTGCCGGCGCGGGGGAGCACCCCAACCCAATGGCGCTCTACGCTCAGCAGCGTCCCCCTGTGGGCGGTCGGGATGAGGGGGGGCTCCTTCCTCATCGACGCGTACGGCAGCCGCCGGCGCACGGCGCCCCACGGGACGTGCGGCCATGCCGCCACTAACAGGCGAAGCGTGGCCTCCTTGGGCGCATCACCCTGCGCCAACACCGTCGGACCGAAGCGGTCAACCGCCCACCGGGCCAAGGGCGGCGGCCGGAACAAGCGGCGCTCACGTTCGTACGTGGCAAGCAGCGCGCTCACCATGGCGCACGCGGCGGATAGGCGGGCCACTCCAAGCAGGGGGTCCCGCGTCGCCGTCGCCAGGCGATACGCCAAGTGCGCGAAGACGCGCGGGATGTACCACGGCAGCAGCCGCGGCGCGGCGAAGACGACGTCCCAGTCGGACGGGGCGGGAGGCAAGAGGAAGGCCCGGTCGGCACCCTCCCGCAGGGAGAGGCGCATCGCGCCGTGCCCGGCACGGAACACAGGGGCCATCCGCGCCGTCATGCGGGCGTCCCGCTCGTTTGCCCTGTCGTCCCCGGCACCCGGGACGGACGTCAGGAGGGGCTCGCGCCCGATCCAGTACTCCAACCCGACGTCGGGGTCGCCCCACGTCGTGGGGGGCAGGGTCGGAAGCCGACGACGGAGCTCCGTCAGCCAGGTGTAGCCGGCGGCGCCGTCGACGTAGAACAGCTCCGTCACGTCGAGCATCGGCTCCGGCAGAAAGACGGCCACCTCCACGACACAGAGTAACCGGCGGAAGTACTCGGCGGCCGTCGCCCGGTCAAATCCGGTCAGGGCCCGGAGGATGTTGGGGGCGGCGCCCTGTTCGCGGTACCGGGCCGCCCCGCCGACGGCCAGCAGGCGGGCCCACGCGGCGTCAATAGCCGCGGCATTGCCGGGCCCCGGCATCACGCCACCGCAGACAGCCCGCACCGTGGGCCACGGGCCCGCGCTATCCAGGCCGCACGCTTCCGCGACTTCCGCCGCCATCCCCACCGGCAGGGGCGACGGCGATGCCGGCGGGGACAAGCGTACCGGCGACGGGGGGACCGGGTCCCGCAGGCCGGGCGGCATCGGCTGCCGCGGACGCGGTGTCGACACCAAGTGATCGCGGTCCGGGCGGCGCGCCCACCCGTGCTGCCGCACCGACGCCTCGGCTAGCGCCGGGATGGAGGGGCGGCGCGGGGCCGCGGCCGCCGGGCGGTGTGTCGGCTCGGTCACCGGGCGAGAGGTCGTCGCGGCCGCCGGCTGGGAAGGTGCGGCGGCCTCCGGGGGCGGCGGTGCCGCGGCCGCCGCCCACGCCGCCGCCTCACGCGCCAGGCCACCCCACGACCCCGGCGGCGGCGAAGGCGTACGCGACGGAGGCGGCGTCACCGCCGCCGAGACACGAACGCGCCGCCCCGGCATGCCCAGGACCCCGCGGGACGCCGTGTACGCCGCCGCCGCCGCACCGAGCGGCGCCTCCGCCGTCCCGGCCGTCGCCTGCCCCGCTGCGGCGTTCTGAGGCGCCCCCGCCGCTGCCGCGGCCGTGGTAGCCGGCCCCGCCGGGGCCGCCGCCCCCGCCGCCGCCGTCGACGCGCTACGGCCGACGGCTCGATCCGGCCCCGCCGGGGTCGCGGCCGCCGTGGGAGGAGGGCGAGCCATCTGCCGCCGCGGACGGCGGCTGCTGGGAAGAGGGTGATGTAGCACCACCCGGCGGGGGTGGTTAGTACCACCCGGCGGGGGTGGTGCTGGCAACGAGCGGATGCGCCGGCCCTGGCGCACACGGGCCCGGTGAGCGGGGCCGACAGCGCCCACCCGGTGGTGGCGGGGGGGGGCGCACACTGCCTGGGCGCGCGGCCCACGCCCGCGGCGGCGGACCCACCGGGTGGCGGCGGTTGTGTGGGGCGGCCACCACAGCCGCGTGGCCGCACCACCGGCCGCCACGTCAGGGCGGGGCGCGCGGCCCAGATTCTCCCTCGTCTCTACTTATCGCCTTGGGGGACTTGTCTTGTATTGGACTTAATCGCATTGGTTGGTCGGCGGCGCGGGCCAATTCTTACTAGGGGAATTGGGCCCGCGCAACGGTTTCCGCCCTCTTAGGACGAAGGGCGACGACGGTGGGAGGCACCGTCGTCGCCGGCAAGTAAACCGTGCCTTTTGTCTTGTACCTTTGGCGGCCCCTCTTCCCGGATCGGGTGATCCTATAGGGGGCACGTTCTTGGGACGGCATCGGCGGGATACTTCCCTCCTCGGGACCGTGGCAACGGGGTTGTGCTACACTGTTGAACCAACTCCGGTGCTTCTGTGAGGAGCACCCCCGGTTGTGGGACCGGCTCCTCCCGGTGCTGAGCCTGGCGTATAACACCTGTCCGCATCGCGCTACGGGGCTGGCCCCGTTCGACCTCCTCATCCCCAGGCGGATGCCCAACCTGACGGTCGAGGAGCTCGCCGGGGTTACGCCTTTGAAGGGGACCGCGGATGGCTCCCCGCTGTTGGTCAAGCGGGCCATCATCAACGGGCTCAAGAGGGCGATCCCCGCGGTCTGCGACACCCTCACCCGGTACCAAGCACGCTACAAGCGTGCCTGGGACGGGAAGGTGCGCCCCAAGAACAAGGAACTCGTGGTGGGTGACTTCGTGTACCTGCGCTCCCATCGGGGAGGGCACAAGCTGTCGCCCAAGGCGCTGGGCCCGTTCGAGATCCTCGACACGGATGGGACCTTCTTCGTCATTGACCAGGGCGAGGGAGAGGGGCGGGTCAAAAGTGACCATGTGACGGCGGCGCCCCGCCCGGATTTGGGCCCGGCCCAGCAACCGCACCGCCTGACCCAATCGCCCTTACCAGCGGTGGCTGACCCTGCCCACGAGCCATCGTGGGAAATCGATCGGCTGCTGGATATTCGGCACGCCACCGATGGGGATATTATCGCGAAAGTCCGCTGGTCCACATTTGGACCCGCGGATGATTCGTGGGAGCCAATTTCCGGATTGCCGAAACATTTGGTTAAGCGCTTAGCGAAGCGTAAACGGTTCACAATCCCGGACGGGTTCCTCTGCGTCACCCCGACACTTCTGGTGTCGGAACAGCCGAGGACCCCGTGGAAATGCGTGGCCCTCCAGCTCCACGTCGATCCCCACGGGGACCTGTGGGCGGACCTCCACTGGGCCTCCCCCCGGGGAAACCACGACGAAACGGTGCCCGCGCGCTGGGCCGCCAGCCTCCTGGCGCCCCACCCCGCCGGCCCCCGGCCGGCCCGAGGGCCCCACGCGCGCAAGGCCTTCCGTGCGCTGGACCGCCACTGGGGACCGCACACCGCAGACCCCTTCGCGGCCGCCACCCCGTCCCCGCTGGCGCATCCCCGTCGTTTGGCCCCCACCAGTCGCTCCCCCGGTCCCATCGACGCGTTCAGCGTCGACTGGACCCAGGAAAACTGTTGGGTGAACCCTCCGTTTGCCCTCCTGGGAGCTGTGTTTACGCATCTAGCAGCGCACCCGAGCGACGCGACGGTGATCGCGCCGCGGTGGCAACACCAACCTTGGTGGGCCACCGCGGAAGCGTCCTGCGTGGATCGGGTCCAGCTCGACCCCGAGTACGCCCGGACCGTCCCCTCCCCCTCTGCGGCCCCCTCCCCCCCCACTTGGCGACTGGTGGCGTTCCGCTTCGCGCGGCCCGCCGCGGCTCAGCGTTCCCCCGACAGTCCCGCACCGTCCCCCGCACCCCCCTCCTCCTCGTCCGACGTCTCGCCGGTGTAGTGAAACACCGGCTCGCCCGGCGCCGTGCGGTCCGCTGCCCGCACCTCCTCGAGCCCCGTCGCAATGACGCCCTCGGCGTCGCGGCGGCGCCGGCGTTTGTGGACCTCCTGCACCAGGGCCGCGAGCGCCGTCGTTGCCCCCTGCCCGTGCGCCTCGCACAGCGCCTCGTGCACGCGGTCCCCCGCGTTGCGGTAGACGCGGCCGACGGCCTCCGCCACCGCCGCTATCGGGGCCGCGCCAACCGCGAGCCGCTCGATGGCGGCCGCGGTCGTTACCTCCAACAGCGCGGCCCGCTCCCCGGGACTGGACCCGACCCGGTACCAGCGGCGCCGCGTCGGGTACGGCGGCGCCACCTCCTCCCCGTCGGGACGCGGTCTCTTTCGCGACCGTTCCCCAGCTCGGCGGCCGGTGCGCCGGGGTGGCGCGCCGGCTCTGGGGGATTGCGCCGGCCGCGCCGCCGACTGCGCCAAGGGGCCGCCCACCGAGGCGCCCCGGCGTCGCCCCGGCGACCCCGACCGCCCTTCTCGCCCCTACATGCGCCGCGAGGGCGACTGCGCCCGCGGCGACGGAGCCCGCCGTGACGACGACCGTGGGGACGCACGACGAGCGCGCCGTGCCGCCCGGCGTGCCCCCGCCGCGCTGGGCGCGGACCCGCCCGCCGTTGCCGAACCCGTGGACGCCGGCCGCTTCCTCCGCCGCTGGTCCGGCGGCACCCCCTCCGGCGTGGACGTCGCTCGCCGCTCGGGCTGGGTCCCCGCTTGGCCCGGCCCCGCCTCCGGCGCGCCCGTCCCCGCCCCCGGGCCCGCCGCCTCGCCCTCGGCCGCTGACCCCGTCGAGGCCCTCGGGGTTCCCCCGAGGGGATGGCCGTCCTCCCCGAACGCCTCCGGCAGGTGCTCGGTCCTGGCCGCCCCTGGGGCGCCCCGGTCCGGCGTACGCGCGCCCCCTGCCGCCGCCCCACCCCCCGGGGTGTCCCCCGTGGTTGCGCCAGGTGCGGTGTCGGTCTCGGCTGTCCCCGCGCCCGGGCGGCAAGGGAAGCTGACGTCGCCCACGGCTGCGGCGATACGGAACCCGTACGGGTTCCCGTCGTCATTGTCCGTCTCGGCGCGGGCTCGCCATGGCGACTCGGCGGGGTGTCACCGCGTTGCCGCCGGTCCGGTGGCGGCGCCGCCGCCTCGACCCAGGCGCCCCTTTTCACGGGTGGGCGGCGGACCGCGATTCGGTCCGCCCCGCCCCCCTTTTCTCCCCCCGGTGGCGCGCGTCCTACGCCGCGGGCCCCTCGCCTGCGCGTGGCCTGCCACCCCTGCCGCACGCCGCCCCGCCTTTCCGGTGGCCGCGCCCCGGCCCCTCGGCCCGGGGCTGCCGCCGCGTCGGCGGACCGACGCGCCGCTCGCTGGGGGGCGGCCGTCCTGCCCCGCGCCTGATTCGTGCCCGACCCACGCTCGCCCCACGTTCCGTGTTTTGGCTGTCGCCGACCCGCCGCGCGACCCCTGCACGGCTGCGTGTCGCCCCGTTGACGGCTCGTGGTCCCGCCCTCGGGCGGGCCGGCCCCGCCCCGCCCGCGCCCCGCCCGCGCCACCCGATTGGGTGTGTCGCGCCTGGGCCCCGCCACGGTGGCCCCGGCCCCTTGAGCCTGGCGCGTCGCCAGGTCTTGGCATTGGGGGGGTGTTGCATTCGGAAAGCCCAATTCGTTTTGGTCCCGGCCCAACTCCTTTTGGGCCTGGCCCAATTCCTTTTGGGCCTGGCCCATTTTGGGCCTGGCCCAATTTCGGGTGTCCACCCCCAAGTCCCGCGTTCCGGCACAAGTCCGACCCGTCACGGTCCGACTCGTGTCGGACGGCTGTCCTGATTCTGCCTGTCATGTTTCATGCTAGTTTGTATCGTTTCATCTCTTGTTCTCGTCTCTCTGTTTTTAACGGAGTCGGGCCACGCCCCCGCCCCGCCCCGCCTGTGGCAACAAACGAGGGAAAAACAAGTACCTTTAACAGAGGCACAAAACCAGTACGAACAAAGATGAAGGACCCAAGGGGTCGACCCAAAGAGAGATCCCGGACGGCGATAACGCTCGGTGGCCGGGTCCCAAGGGGGACTCCAAGACTCAGGTGACGAGCAAGACGAGACGGCGAGGGCGTGGCCCGACGCCGTTAAAAACAGAGAGACGAGAACAAGCAATGAAACGATACAAACAAGCATGAAACATGACAGGCAGAATCAGGACAGCCGTCCGACACGAGTCGGACCGTGACGGGTCGGACTTGTGCCGGAACGCGGGACTTGGGGGTGGACACCCGAAATTGGGCCAGGCCCAAAATGGGCCAGGCCCAAAAGGAATTGGGCCAGGCCCAAAAGGAGTTGGGCCGGGACCAAAACGAATTGGGCCCCCCGAATGCAACACCGCCCGGCGGCACCGACGACCACGCCGCCGCCGCCAGCTGGCTCACACACGGGCACGAAAACGAGTGAATCGTACCATTTTGGGACGGCGCGTCAGCAGCTGCCACCGCAGCACAGCCAGGCGTCATGTTGAATAACTAAAGCGACCGAGCCTGTGCAAATGACGGCACTTGAAACCACGACGATGACAGCAAGGAGTGCAACGACACGGACGGTGCCAGTGAACCGTGACGACGTTGTCGTCGTCGCTGTGATAGCACGACCAGCCAACCCACCCAAGTCGGGGGGAGGCGGGCCGCACAATGCCGCCGGGTAGTCCTAACAGGGAAAAACCGCCCCGAACGGAGACCCCGAAGAGCACACACGCACGGCCGCGACCGGGGAAAGTCTGCCCGAGCGCGCAAACACGAGTTGTGTGACCGGAAGTGAACTTGCCCAGGTCGAAGGCTTCGAGGCGACACTCACACCTCGCCCTCTTACTCTCTTCGCACCCCGTCCCTCCCCGCCGAACCCTCAGAAAAAACCCCTCAGACACCCTCAGGGACCCCTCAGAAACCCCCCCCTCAGTGCCCATGGGGCAAGTCTCAGCGGAGGACGGTCGAAGCTTCGGACACCGCCTTACTCGAGGCGGGGGAAGGGTGCTACGCCACATCCCAGCGGCGCCCCTGTGCCGGGCGCGCGGTGTAATTCTGATCAAGAGCCCAAGTCGGGTTTACACAAAATTAGGCCCTGAACTGGAGGCCCGTCCTGGGAGTTACTAGTCCCAGGGAAGTCGCGAGATCGCGGCCGTGGTTGGTGAGCCACGGGGTGATCTGAACTGGATCACCACCGGAAAGATTCGAAATATGCTGAACTTGGGCATTCGGCCTGAACGGAATCGATGTCGGTCGGGAATACACTAGATCCTGACCGACCCGTTTCCCGGATCAGCTGACCCCCTCTTGATTGAGAAAGGGCCCCGTGCCGGGGCCGTGACAGCCAGTAGTGCTGTCACAGTCGCCGGTTGCGCACCACCATGCCATGTCAATTCGACGACAATCCGCCAGATGGCAAGTTTGAACCGCGAGGCAGCACTTACATGAAAAGCAGAATGTTATCAACAAAAGTGAAGTACCTGCCTTGCTTGGTTTGCGCTTGGGATTGGCAAAGATTGGGAAAACTGCAATAACTCAGTTCAAAGCTCTGCCATGCACAGCAAAGTGGCACAATTGCACGCTCGTCGTTGCTGGAACCTGCTATGGCGCGTCGCCAAAGAATGATCGGATCGAGCAAATTTCACAGAAAGTCACAGCATGCTGTGACCCTGCTGTGAAAAAAAAATTGACGGCTTGGGTGCTCTTGAATGGCTCTATGGGGGGGATTGGCGCTCACAGCAATTTCTTCGTGAGCTGCTGTGAACTTTCGTGAGTTGCTGTGAGCATTTCTCAGATCCGATCATATTTTGGCGACGCGCCACATCTGTGGAACAATGCGGGATTGACGCTGGCATGGAGAGTCGTATCCACCGTATCTGCGACTCGTGGCGGAAGCTGGACGTACCGTTGCCAGCGCCATGGCCTCTTTTGCGAAGGTGTTGCTGCGCTGATTGCGACGTGACTCCGAAAGTTACGAACGTGGCGAGGAACTGACCACCTCGAAGGGGCCTTCCGCCCCTCACACGTCGTGCCGACCGATCGTGGCGGGGAATTCGTCGTCCCAGGGTGGCCGAGTCTTGCATAGGTTCGGCTTCCTTCATGACGGTCGCTTGTACACCGCTGTTGCGGCTATTCGTTCCGGGGACCTTATCCCCCCGAAGCGTGACGGTCGCTTCTGTCGGTGGCCTGGGAACTTCCCTTGGAGCACGGCCGGAACTGGGTGCGCATGGAGAGGTGGCCACCGACGCGAAGGGGCTGCTGCAGAGCGTACGGCTGGTACCGGTGCCGAGGTGGCGACGGGGGGGAGGAGTGGCGGCTGCCAGTCACGTGTGACGGCGAGAAGCGTCTCTTGGCGGGGGGGGAGGAGGCAGCATAGGGAGTAGGCGACCGGCGGTTGCAAGCATTCATGCCCTGCGCTATCGGTAGGGGAGCCACGTTGGGGACGAGACGGGGTAGCTGTCATGGCCGCTTGCTTGCGGTCTCTTTTCGGACTACCATCTGCCACGCATGTTTGCGGCTAGGGTCTGGCAGCGGCTGTTTCTGTTGCGCGACGGCCGCGGCGCCCTATCCCGGGTTTTTGAGTCTCGCTAACACGCTCCTTGCCACTACCGTGGGGAGAGCGCCGCAACAGGCCGAGGCGACGGGCTCGGGGCCGGACGGGGCAGCGCGTGACTCTTTCTGACAAGTCACCAAACTATCTCTCCGGCTCAAGCGAAACGATCTTGGTACTCTAGCCATCGGGAGCGGGGGCGGCCGGCGGGATCAACTCGGCGGCGTTGCTGCCGTGGGCGCCACCGCCCGCTCTAGCGCTTGGGGCGGTGACCGAAAAGGTCCCGCTGCCGCAACCGTTTTGTTGCGGCGGCGACGCCACGCCCGTTTCAAGAAGTCAGCCGCCGACGGCTTTTGCGCCGAGCTCGGGTGACGGGGTGCCCCGCCAATCTGCCTTTGCCGCGGCGTAGGAGTAAGCACAAAGCCCAACCCTGCGTCTTGTGGCGCACCGTGCATCGTTACTGTGCATACGGGGCCTGCTGAGCACACAGCTTGCAAAAAAAGCGGCCGTGGGCGCCACCACGAGCTCGCGGTCGTGTCCACGGCTCCACCGCGCCGGCTATGACAACCTGGGCGGGTGCAGCGCGGAGCAGCCGCAAGCAACAACGATCTTGTCCCTGTCGTGCGTGCGTAGGGGCGGTCTTCCGTGGCGGTGGTGGCGGCAGCGGAGGAGGGAGGGGGCCGCAGGACTAGCCCTGCGCTAAGCTTCAAGGAGCGTCGCTGGGGGGTGCGGTTGCCCGACTGCCGGTAGGCGTGCCGGGGGGAGCGACGAACGTCATCCCCTTCTCGCACCCCCCTTCCGCGCTCGGCCATCGTTGTGGCCGGCGCTTCCCCCCTCGCCCTGCCGCTCTTACAAGTTTGCCGGCGTCCTCACGTACGGCGACGACGGGTACGCGGCTGAGCTGGAAATGCGCGTCGAGCGCGCAACGGGCGGCATCGACGGCTTCTCCACGTTTGTGCGTAACTGCACCAGTGAGTACGTCCGGTGAGCTGTGCGTTTGCGCTACAAGATGCCTGCTACCAGAGTCGGTCTTGCCACGTGTGGGTGCCCCCTCTGTGACGTCGTGTGCGCCACCAGCGCGTGTCTAAGCCGCGTTATGTTTTCTGAGTGCCGCCTCTGCGACTGCGTCGCCGGCGGCGCGCGACGCGAGCAGCGCTTCTTCCACCACGACGCGGCGGTGCTCAAAGTGATTCGCTCGGCAGGCATCAATGGGTACGGCGGCAAGGTTGAGGTATAGCTGGACGCAGGCGTCTGCCTTTCCGAGTTCGCGAAGCGATTCTTGGACCGCACCGAGTGCATGAGACACAAATCACGCTACCTTGGCGAGCGCTACTGTTGCTGTATGAAGCTCACGCCCGTGTTCCTCATGAGCGACAACCGCGCGGGGAAGCTCGCTCGGTTTTTCAACCACTCGTGTAAGCCAAACCCAGTGACGCCGAGGAGGGGACTAGGGACTTGGAGTGCAAGAAAGAGGCCGTTTTTCGGCGACGCTGCTGCCGCGGGGGAGCGAGATTGTGTGCGGCACAGCACGGCCGGCTACGCGGGTGCCCTCCGCGGGGAAGGACGCCGCCCGCCGACAAGGAGGAAGTCGCCGCCGTCGCCAACTCAAACGCCATGCTCGTAGACGGCGTCGCCGCCACCTCCGCCCGTGAGGCCACTGCTACACCTGCCGTGGTGGCGCCGCGCCACGTGTAGAGTACGGAGCCGCTCTGCGTCTGTATGGCGGTAGACGAGCTTGCGGGTGTGCCCGCCGCCTCTGAGGCGCAGAAGGCAGCTGTTCGGGCGGTCTCTGGTCGCCGTTTCAACTGGATGTCTTTCGGTGCGCTAGCCGCCACTGAACGAGGCAATGTGGACAAGGGGGGTGGGGCCGGACACGCCCTGGAGCTGTTGCGCGGAGCCATCGCCACGTTGCCGCTCTCGGTACCGGCGTGGAGTGTGGGTGCGGCTTGCCATGAGGTTGGCGGTGCCAACGCCAGTCTTCGTTGAGAGGGAGGCGCGTGGGCGGGCGGGGAGGTTCACGGAGCGCCGCGTTCATCAGGCGAATAGTGAAGAAAAGGCCGCCGGGAAGAGTTGGGGGCGACGGGGGCGAGGAGGGGATCTGTATGTGACGATTGCCGGCGCTCCGCCAACAGCCCCGCGCGCCCGGTTGCAGAGAGGCGGCGCGACGGCGGGCGGCGAGGCCAAAAACGGCGGGGTGGCAGCGACGGGGGTGCTCACGGCGGCAGCGGTCGTGTTACCTCGCCGTGGCCGATGCGGCGGTGGTGGCATCAGAGGCGGCGCGCTTGACCAAGCGGCGGCGGCTACGATCCGAGGGCGGAATACCGTGAACCAAGGCGACTGCAGGCGAACGTCAGCCCCCACTCTCCCCTCCCTAACCGACGGGCCGACATCAACTGCCCACCCGTGACTGGCGCGGCCAAGGCGTCTGAGTTTTTGGAAGCGGTTGTAGGCAGATTGGGCACAAGCGCGCGTTCTCTGCTGGCTGAGCCGTGCTGGGCACGGGCGGAACGCGCCGCCGCGGCATTCAGCGTCGACGCCGCGGCATTGATTGACGCTGCACTGCAACCAAAGGACGCTCGCGGCGCCAACGCGGCCGACAGCGACGCGGCGGACGCGGCTCAAGCGGCGTTGGCGTCGGCAGTGGTGTCGGCTGCGCGCGGCCCGCGCATTTTTCTCACCCCCACCATGTGCCACGTTCTCGTGCTGTTCGCCGCTTGTGCGCGGGGCTCGCTACCTGCGCCTATGGAGTTCATGTACTGACAGACTGCGCGCAGTGTTGGCGTCGGTGGGGGCAACAGTTTCAGCCGTAGAGTCTGATCTGGGTCGGATTTCACGGCGGAAGAATCGAACCAGTATCATGACGCAAAACGGCCGCTGAAAATGCTTATATAACCTGCTTTTTGATCTTAAACGGCCTCGTGAGGCCTGTTAGATTAGAGTCCCGCTCAATTCTCGCTCGCTCGAACAAAAGAAAGTTAAAGCAATGGAGCTTCGGTCGAATCACACAGGGACGAGAGTCCCTGCTCCTATTGCACGTTCTCGTCGACTGGAAACGAGAAGCACCGTTGACGGGGTCCTCTTTTTCCAGCATGCACTACGTCCTCCTTGTCTGTCGCGCTTGTTGTCAGCTGAAAATGAGGCGGCCTCGCACTGGCTAGTGCTTGGGCGGGCGGGCGCGTCGTCGGCGTTGCGATCTGCCGCGGACCTCGTACCGGCGCCTGCTGTCGGCGCGGTATCGCGCTGGCATCAGAGCGCCGACCACGGCTTGCCGGCCGCCGGCACCACGTCGGAGACGGCCGCGGCCGCCCACGGCCGCAGCTCCACTACCATGAGGGCACGCCCCTGGACGGCGCCGCGGCGGGGCGCCCGCGCCGCCGCCCACACCGCCACCGAGTGGTGCGCGCCAGTGCTGCACTCAGCGCGCGTCGGGTGGGCGACGGCTTCAAGGTAGATCTCCGAGCGGCAATTGCTGTCGCGGCGTGCGCCAGGCCGCGCCAAGGTGTCCAGGTGCGTGCGGTCGGCCGCCGAAGCGTATGGATGGTGCAGGGGGGGGCGCCGCGGAGTTGTCGCTGTGCTGCGGAGCGGCCGGACGATGCTCCTGCCGGCCTCCTGTGGGCTGGCGGCGCCCATCGTCACGGCTTGGCCCGGGCCGCCGGCGCCGTGTCGGCGGCGGCCGCGGACGACCACTAACTGCAACCCCACCATCACAGCGGCAAGCCGCGGGACAGCGCCGCGCTAGGGCGCCGTCGCACGGCACCGCACTGGGCAGCCGCCGCTGCCAGTCATAACCCCAGCACAAGGCGCGCCGTGGCGGTGCATTCGTTGAATGGAAGTTGGTATACGGCACCAAGACTGGTGCCTGACTGTCGCCAAATGTTGCGCCGGCGGGCCACATCATGGAACGCAAGTCGGCGGTGTCGGCTGCAGACGCGTCCGGTGGTTGCGGAGGGGGAAGATGGGGGGTTGCGGAAAAGTTGAGGAGGGGGCAGACGCTGCCTCAATTGGCGGCCTGCGTGCTCGTCGAGGCGGTCGGCGCGGCGCTCAGCGGCCAGCGGAGCATCGCACACGGTCAGCCGGCCGCTGCCACCGTGTCGGCGACGGCCGCTGTCAACGACCATGGAGACCCCACCATCACATCGGGAGGCCGTGAGACCGATCCGCGGTAGGGAGGCGAAGCCGCCGCCCACACTACAACCACGAGGCTCGCGGCGCCGCCGCGATAGTCGCGCGGGGGGCGGGCGGTGGCAATAGTGTTCTTACCTCAGAGTCTGTCGTTCTCGTTGCGACCGGCGAGCCGCTTCAAGGCTTTCCGTTTCGCGGCGTCGGCCGCCGACGCGTGCGGTGAGCACGGGCGGGTGACTTTCGGGAGTTGCTGGTATTTCAGGGATGTGCCAACACTGCATTCGAAGGCAGTACACGTGCGGTCGGCGGCCATCAGCGCGGCGCGAGCGGGTAACGCAGCATCGCGTACGGCCGGCCCGCCGCAGGCGCCTCGTTCGCGCCCGCCACCGTCGACCGCCGCCCCGATCCTCTTCTATTGCTGCACTTACGCGATTGACCTGTTGGTTGGCCTTAAAGCGAGCGCCACGTCGGTATCGACCTCTGCAGCTTGCCTGAGGTCCGCCTCGCGCCCGTGAACTCCACCTTATGAATGATGCGGAGTGGAAGTGGGGCGGCGCTGATGACTGCGACCGTGCTAGTGGCACGTGATGGCGCGTGGCCAGTCGAGGATGGTGCTGCCGGGATGAGCGGCCCCAGTTCTTCATGTGAAGAACTGGTTTTTCTCGCCCAGGTCATGACCGCGCATGCAGCACGATGAGAATAGGCACTGCGAACGGATAAGCGCTGGCAGCAGCTGGTATGGAAGGCGCCTCCTACAGGGTGGACTACCACTCGGTAGGTGCATCAGAAGATTACGAACACAGCTTTGCGAAGTATATGGCTGAGAAAACAAAGTGGCACATGCAAACTGACTACAAGACTTCCTCTTTCTTTCGAAACGGGCAGACAGTACCTTAGCAAGTCACCATGGGCACAGTAAGTGTCTGTGTTTCTCCCAGGAAACGTACGTGATGATGTCCGTCTGTGAACTGGCATCTGGCTGTATCGATATGGGCTTACATCTGAGGCACGCAATAACGTAGGCACCACCGCAGCCTCTTCTGGCATCGGCAGGGGCAAGTTGACGAACTGAGCCCGTACCCCGCGCTGCAGGCGGGCAGGTATCCGTGCGTCGGCAGCGGCGAGGAGGTTGGGCGACCTCCGCGTGCCCTCTGGCTGTCAGTCGCACCTTTGCGGGCACCGGCCCGCAGGGCGGCGGCGAGACCACGGCTGCTGTCACGCTCCTCGTCCCGATGTTTAGATGAGTCCTGGCGGCACCCCTGCCGCCAGCGACCCTGCCCCGGTCGAGGACTCCCACGCCGTTCCGGCGTCGGCCACCGGCAACCCTCTGTGGCGGCGAGTGACGGCGTGCACAGCAAGACATTGTGGGCAGCAGTCGCGGTGGTGTGGCCGGTAGCAGTTGCACGCCGCGACGACGGCATCGACTTTTGCGCAGAAGTGGGCGCACATGGCGCCGCTAGGCCACTTGATGGCAGCGGCGCCAGCGGTTCCGCGCAGCGGCCAGTATCCGGTGCGGATGGTGTAGTACTACGGGGCCGGGGGGCCCCCGGGGATGTACCGGACGGGGACGGACGAGGCCGGGAACCGGACGTGGCGGCGGGGCCACGCGCGGGAGGCGGCGGCCGGGCAGGAGGCGGTCGGCCGCGGCCCCAGACGCCCCGAGCCCACCCGTGCCCACGCGCGCCGGGGGCAGGGCCAACGCGGAGCGCGAGGCCACACGGCCGCCGCGCGGCCCGCCGCGTGGCGGCAGCGAGGAGCACCGAGGCGTTTCCGGCTGCCGGGCACCCGCCCGAATTCCCCTCGCTTGCTGTGTCGTCTCGGGGAATTGTAATTGCATCAGAGGGAATTATCTGCATTGTGATATTTGGTGGCGCGGGCCCGGGCCAACTAGTCGCCCCGGTCCCGCGCAACGATTTCCGCCCTCATATAGGACGAAGGGCGACGACGGTGGTAGCCACCGTCGTCGCCGGCAAGTAAACCGTGCCTAGTTGTCCCGGTATTCGACCGACCTTCACTTCCTGGACCCTGAGTCCCATAGTGGGTACCGCTCGAGTAGCTGCGACGGCCCTTGCTTCCCTCTCTCCCTGACCACCCCTGTGGGGTAGTACTACATTTGGCGAGCCGGGTGAGACCCGTTTCGCCGCTCATTGGGCGGCGTTGCCGGGTTTACACCGACGGTGCTCCGCACCGGGGCAGTCAGGTGAGAGTTGTACCGGTCCGGATTTTGGAAGATCTGCGAGCCTCGCTCCTCGCCTTCATGGAGCCCGGCTCTTCCTCATACACCCCGCTCAACGGGGGCGCGACACCGTTTGAGTTGCGCGGCTTGAGCCGCGTCACGGACGCGCCACCGGCGGGAGACGACGGCGGCTCGTCATTGGCTGCTTCCGGGGCCCGGAACAGCGGTAGCGCGGAGGCCCCGGTCGGCGGCGCTGACTCGGCGGCGGCTGAGACAAGCTCAACGCCATTCCACGCCGGTCACTCGCCAACCACCGGGACTCGCCCCCCTACTGTTCCGGAACGGACGCCCGATCTGGCGGGCCGCCTTCCCGGGGACCACGGGGGGCCCCACACAACACCCCTGGATGGCCAGCAGCCCGCGGGGGCTCTGGCCTTTTCCCCACCGGCCCGATCGGTGGCCACCCCTGGCGGGTCGTCCACCTCCGGCACCCTCGACGGGTTGCGCTGGGCCGACGGGGGCCCCCCTCCCCGTCCGGGCACCGCCCCGGCCGGGCGGCCGAGCCGCGGGGGCCGCGCCGACGAGGTCCTCCCCACCGCGCACCCGGTCGGACCCCTGCAGCTGATGCAGATGGCGCAGCGCCTGCGGGACGCAGCGGAGGATATGTCGTCCGCGGCGTCGGACGCGGGGGCATTCGGTCCCCAGGTGGCGGGGGTCCCGGAGCTTGCGGCCGGGAACCGGGGGGCGCCCTCACTCGCGTCGCGGGGGGCCCCGGCGGACCCGTGGCGGGCGGAGCGGCGCCGGGGCAAGCTGCCCGCGGCGGCAGCCGACGGCTTCGTCGCTACGCCCGGCCCGGGGGGCGCGGAGACACGCCGTACGCGGGCCACGCCCGACCAGCCCAGCCCTGGCCTCCGCGGCCGGGATGGGCCGGACTCCCGGGGGCCCCGGCGGGGGCGGCGCTCCGTCGCTCCCCCGTCATCCTCGTTGGACACTGAATCGACGAGCAGCGCCCCCTCGGCGGCGGGCGAGAGCAACGTCGGCAGCTCCGCGGGGTCGACCTCGTCGGGGCCGCCGGCCGGACGGGGGCGGTCGGTCGACCGCCACACGATCGTCCGGGAGGCCCTACGGGCGTTCAAGCGCGAACAGCAGGAGGACGCGGTCGTCGACCCCCGCTTTAAGCACCTGCTGCGGAAGGGCACGTACCGCTTGGCGCGCCGAGGCGGGCGCCTGCACGTGTCCCGCGAGCAGTCACTGCGGACAGTACGCGGGGACGTCCGCGCGCTCATGCAGACCTCCAAGGTCTACGGCGCGGAGACGCCCCTCGGGCTCATTGACTTCCTCCGGCGGTTCCGTACGGCCGCGAGCGGCGCCGACCTCAACGAGGGCACCGCGGTCACTCTCCTGCAATACTTTGTGAGCCCGGTCGTGCTGGGGACGCTCCACCGGGCGGAGGAGGAGCACCCGGACCGGCCCCTGTCGTACGTCGCCGCCCTCCGGGCCCTGATCGCAGAGCACCTGGACGGGGATGACCTGGTGGAACACCTGCACGCCCTGATGCAGGCCACCCAGGAGAAGTGGGAGGACGAGCAAGAGTTCGCCGCCCGCCTCCTGGACGGGAACCGCGCCCTCGGCTCGGTCCTCGCCGAGACCGAACTTAAGGCGGTCCTCCTCAAGGGCGTCAACCGCGAGATTCGCCGGCATGGGCGGAACTACAACACCCGGGGGCGCTCCTTCGCGAAACTCCGCACCCACCTTGCCAAGATGGGCGCGGCAACACGCGCGGCGCGCGGGGTCAAGTTGGCCGCCAAGCCGCGTCTGATGGCGGCGGCGTAGAGGACCCGCCTCGGAGAGGAGCGCGAGCCCCGGCGGCCCCGGGCCGCCGCCTCGGCCGGCATGGCGGTCGGGGCCACCACGGCGGCGTCCGCGTTGGCCGTCGAGCTGTACGGCGACGAGGCCGTCCGCTCCGAGTGGGAGGCCACGCTGGCTGACCAATCGGCGGTCCTGGCCATCGGGGACACCCTGTTGGCCCCGGGGTGGCAACAGGCGCCGGCCTGGGCTGGCCGCCCGGAGCCCTTCCCGCGGTACACTGGGCAGGGCCGGGGGCGGGGCACGTTGGCCCCGGGTACCCCGATGCCGGCACGGCCGGGGACAGTCTACCCTCACTCGGGCCGCGCCCCCCGCGCCCCGCGCGGTGGGGGGCCCCCGGGCGTCTCATGGGATGACCCCCCGGCCGGTGGCGGACGGTGGCGCGGCGCCTGCTCGTACTGTGGGTGCCCAGGGCACTGGGTCTTCGAGTGCTTCGGGCAGACCCCAGAGCAGCGCGCCCACGGCTGGGCCCTGCGGGAGGCCGTCCTCGCCCACCGGAGCAGGCGTGGCCCCGCGCCGCCGCCACCTACGCCGATGGCGCCGCCCGGCCGGGGGACCCCCGGGACGGAGAGCGGAACAGCGGGTGTCGCCGACGGCGCTGCCGCCTTTGTCCACGCGGTGGAAACCGACGACCGGCCGTACGCAACGACCGAGGAGGCCAGCTCCGAGGAAGGGTGGGTGGCACCCTCCCCCATCGTGACTCCCCACGACCTCGGGGACGAGGCCGACGGCACGGGCGACGCCCAGGGAAACGAGTAAGGGGCAGCCCCACCTGTGGGTTGCCCGTTGACGCGCTCCGGCTGAAGGCACGCCGCCATTGCTACATCACGGCGGCCCGCCTCCGGCAAGTCGGCAAGCGGCGCACGGTCGCCGGCCTGTCGGCGCCCCTGCCCTTCCGGCCCCGGATCCTTCCCCGACCTCCGGCCACCGTCACGCCGGACGTCGTCATCGCCGAATGTGGGCCCCCGGCCGGCGACCCGCCCCTGCCCCGTGCGGCGGAGCGCGCTGAGCCGCCAGCCCGCCCCGGGGCCACAGCGCCTCGCCACACGTCGCCCGGCCGCGGCGCGGCCCAGGCCCGGCGCCATCGGCGCCGGCGCGCCGCGCCGTCCGCCCCCGCGGGTCTCCCCCCGGCCGACCCCGACGAGGTGGTCGTGATGGGTCTTCACAACTACCGGATCATGGCGTGCCTCGGCACCGACAGGGGGGCCCTGCAGGCGTCTCCTATGGTGGGAGACACGGGGGCGGGGCCCAGTCTTATCCGGCGCGACGCGCTCGCCCCTCCCTGGCGGGCCCACGTCACGCCGCAGCCGGCCGTGGCCACGCTCCGGCTCCGGGACGCCAACAATCGGTGCCTCGTCACCAGCGGGCACATCGTGGTCTGGGTCCAGGCCGGCGCCCGCCTGGTGTCGCACGGCTTCCTGGTCGTGGACGACCTGTCGGTGGATGTCATCCTGGGGTGCGACTTCATCGACGAGCACGCGCACGCCATCCTGCCTCCGGACCAGCAGGTCCGGTGGCGCGACGGGTCCGCGACCGCCATCCTGCGGGGGCCACTCGACGACGGGGACCGTACCATGGGCGTGTCACGCGTGCTGCGCGCCACGAGCAAGACGCTGCTGCCCGCCATGGCCGCGACGGTGGTGTGGGTGCGCACCCAATGGGGGGGCCTCGGACGAGTGTTTAGCGCGACGCGCCTCTTCTCATCCTTCGGCGTCACCGTGGCCAATGGCGTGCATGATGTGCTGCCCGGAGTGTCCTTCCCGGTCCTCGTGACCAACTTCGGGCCTTCGGCCGTCGTCCTCCGCGCCAAGGCCAACGTGGGGTACGTCGAGCTCCTGACGACCGGCGTCGTGAAGGTGCCCGAGGCGCCCGCGGCCGAGCCCGTGGGGCCGGATTTCTGTTCGCCCCCCGCCGCCCGCGCAGCTGTCGTGCCGCCCCTCGCCCCCGACCCCGTCGACGACCTTGTCGCGGTGGTCCGCCCCGCCAGCCCGGTGCCGCCGCCGCCGGCGGAACCGACCGATCCGGGGGGGGGGGCGTGTTCGTCCGCGGGCGAGGACCCCTCGACCGCGCCGGCCGGCAACGCGGACGGCGACACGGGGGGCTCTGGCGCACCGCTGAGCAAGGACCCGGCGCCCACGGCCGCCGACGTGGCGCTCCCGGAGGCCCCTCCGGCGTTACACGCGCGCATCCACGCCATGCTCGAGGCACACTCCGGGATGTGGACGGGCCAGGCCCTAGGGGTCATCAAGACGGTGCAACACCGGATCGACCTCACGCCCGGGGCTCGCCCAGTGCGCTTCGCGCCCCGACGAGCGGGGCCCCGGGCTCGCGAAGCGGAGAACGCGGAGGTCAAGCGGCAGCTGGCGGCGGACGTCATTGAGCCGACCTCGTCGGAATGGGGTTTCCCCGTGGTGCTCGTCCCAAAGAAGGCCAGGACGCTCCGGTTTTGCGTCTATTATCGGCTGCTGAACACCGTCACCAAGAAGGATTCTTACCCGCTTCTGCGGATGGACGAGTGCATCGACAGCCTTGGCGACGCCACGGTCTTCTCGACCCTGGACTGCAACGCAGGGTACTGGCAGGTGGCCATCGACCCCCGCGATCGGGAAAAGACGGCCTTCGTGTGCCACGCGGGCGCCTCCCACTACAAGCGCATGCCCTTCGGGCTGACGAACGCGCCGGCGACGTTTCAACGCGCACTGGATATCATCCTGTCGGGCGTCAAGTGGCAGAGCTACCTCATCTACCTGGACGACGTCATCGTCTACTCGCGCACCATGGAGGAGCACGTGGGGCACGTGGCCCGCGTCCTCGGCCTGCTGCAGGAGGCGGGTGTGACCCTGCGTCTCGCCAAGTGCCGGTTCTTCCGGACGGCAGTCGAGTACCTCGGCCACGAGATCACGCCGGGCCGGCTGGGCGTCATGGAGGCGCACACCCGCGCGCTGCGCCTGGCCGCCTTCCCCACAGCGCGCACTCAGGTGCGGAGCTTCGCGGGGATGTGCAACGTCTTCCAGCGCTTCGTCCCCGGGTTCGCCCGCATTGCGGCACCGCTGACGGACCTCATGGGCTCCACGGCCCCTGTAGACGCTTCCCCGCCGACGGCGGCGCAGCAGCAGGCGTTGAACACCCTCAAGGAGGCCTCGACAAAGCCCCCCGTCCTCGCGCTGCCGCGGCGGGACAAGCGCTACGTGCTGGATGTCGACGCCTGCGGGACGCAGGTGGGCGCCGCCGTCCTCCAGGAACAGCTGACCGGAAAGCTCCACCAAGTGGCCTACATTAGCCGGCGGCTGACAGCCTCGGAGCGCCCCTTTGAGGTCACTGAGAAAGAATGCCTTGCGGTTGTGTGGGCGTCGCTCAAGCTACGAGCTTACGTGGAGGGCGCCCGGTTCCTGGTGCGCACCGACCACGACTGCCTCCACTGGATCCTGAACATCGACGGCTCGGGGAACCCCCGTCTGGCCTGCTGGCGGCTGTGGCTCAGCGAGCTGGAGTTCGACGTCGCTTACAAGCCGGGGCTGACCCATTATATGGCGGACAGCATCTCCCGGCTGGTCTCGACCGGGAGCGACTCCACCGCGTTCGACGACGCTATCCCGGTCTTCGCGGCTCGAGCCGAGTCGGTCCGGGGCCTGGACGCCGCCAACTATGTCGGCGGCACCACGGTCCGGGGCATCGACCGCACCGCGGTGGTGAACGCGCAAGCGGGCGACGCCTACTGTCAACAGGTGGTCCGGTCGCTGAACGCGGGCGCCGCGATCCCGTTCTTCGAGGACCCGGACGGCGTCCTCCGGCGTAGGGCCCCGACGGACCAGGCGCACCAGGTCGTCGTCCCGGAAGCGCTGCGCGCGCAGGTGCTCCACCTGGAGCACAACGCGACGCTCGCGGGGCACCCGGGGGAGTCCCGGATGTACGCGGCGATGCGGCGGTACTATTACTGGGTCGGGATGGCTGCCGACGTCGTGGCCCACGTGCGCCAATGCGACAGCTGCGCCCGGCAGCGGGTCCGGCCGCTGGCCAGCCGCGCGCCGTTGACCCTCTTCCCGGCGACGGTGCCGTTCCGGGACGTGGCTGTCGACCTGTACGGACCCCTCGAGCGGACCGCCGCGGGAAACGAGTACATCCTGGTGATCACAGATCGGTTCACGAAGCTCGTGCGAGCCATCCCGATGGGAAGCGTCAAAGCTGTAGACTGCGCCTCCGTCGTGCTGGACTACTGGGTCGCGGCCTATGGGCCGCCCGACCGGCTGCTGTCGGATGGCGGCCCGCAGTTCACGGCCCACTTTTCGGGCCAGGTTTGCAACCTTCTCTCGATCGAGTCGAAGCTCACGACCCCCTCACATCCCCAGACCAACTGTCAGACGGAGCGCTTCAGCCGGACGATGCATACCATCCTCAACCACTACGTGGCAGAACACCCGCGATCGTGGGACCAGCTGCTGGGGGCCCTGACGCTCGCCTACAACAGCCGACCCCACCGCAGCACCGGGGTTGCCCCCCTGGAGCTCGTGAACCCCATGGGGGTGACGAGCTGGGCGCTCAAGAACATCCCCCGCCGCGCGGCGTACCCGGAGACGGCCCAGCGGGGCACGGCGGCCGAGAAGAAAGCACAAGCGGCCTTGCTCACCCGGCTGGTCCAGCTCATCCCCCAGCTACGGGCTACCTCACGCGCCACCCGGGGACGCTACAAGCGCGACCACGACAAGCGGCTCACGCCGCGGGCGGAACGCCTGGCGGAGGGCGGATACGCCTGGCTGCGGAACCATGCCAACGAGGGCGGCCGTGGCGGCAAGTTGGGCCACGTCGCCCGGGGCCCGTGCCGGGTTGTGGCGGTCCAGGGGCCGACGGTCGTCCTGTACGTCGACAGGGAGCACCGCCGGGAGAATATCACGCACTTGGTGCGAGCGGGCGCGGGGCCTACCCTGCCCGCGGCACCGGCCCACCCCGCCCTGCTGACCGTCCGGGGCGTTCCACGGGACGGAAGAGGACGGGCAACGCTACGCCGTGGACCGCATCGCGGATCATGCCACCCTCCCGGATGGTACACTGCGGGTGAAAGTGTACTGGACCGGGTACCCCGCGCCCACCTGGCTGGACGCGGCGGACGCCCCCCACGAGACGCTCCGCGTGTACCTCCGGCGGGCGGCCCGCGAGGGGCTCCCCCACACGTCCGCGGACCCGCCTCCGGGCGTGGCCCGAGGCCCCGCCGCCCTCGCGACGCGGGCCTAGCCGGCCCAGGCGGGCGCGCGGCGCGGGGAAGAGGGGAGCACGGGGTGAGGGCAGCGGAAAGGACGGCAAGGAAACAAGGCGGGTTTATTCCGTACGGAGACGAGCGGACGCCGCGACGCATACATCTACTCGGGGGGCCCGCGGCCGGCCGCGTATGCGGCACGGCCCCACTCCCGCAGCGTCCGACGGACCGCGGCGTGGAAGCGCATGGCACGACGCTCGGGGGCCTCGAGCGGAGCCCCGCCGCCGGCCGGCGGCCCACCGCGGACAAACGTCAGAAGGGCGTCGGCGTACATGGGGTCCGTCATGTCGGCCCAGTTGACGGCGCCGTCCCGGCCGAACAAGGACGCGGACCGGGCCGCTATGCTGGCGCCCCGCCACGCGGCGGAGTCCAGGGGGCCTGGCGCGGCCCAAGCCCCCGACAGCCACAGCTCGGCCTCGGGCACGCCCCCAACAAGGGGGGCCCCCGCCGAGGCCGCGGTCGCCGGCAGGAGACCCGGCGGGGCCATGGCGGGGCGGGACGCGTCGGACGCGAGCCACGACCCCGGCGACGCGGCACTACCCCGGGGAGGGGCAGCCGCCGCCACTCGGGCCAGGGGCAGGGACACCGGGGCGGCGGAGGCCACGGGATACTCGGATGAGGAGGTCCCCGGGGCGTCGGCCTCGCGGCGGCGCTTACGCCGGCCGTACGCGACGCCCGCCCTGCGGTCCTCCCAGGATTCCCGGGGCGCCGCGTCCGGCACGAACGCCGACGCCCCGGGTGACCCCCACGGGGCGTAGCTGACCCGAACCCCGGGTCGCAGGCGGCCCGCCAGGTCGGGTTCGACCAAGACGAGGCCGTCGTCGCCCCGCTGGACGCGGACGTAGTGGCGGGCGGCGTCCGCAGTGGTCCCCTCCAGGGGTTGTTGGGATACGTGTTCTGGGCCATATCCGGCCCAGAATACGGATATATCCGAGAATATGTCCAAGAATATTCGTCCTCGATGGCCCTTTGGAGAAAAAAAGACCACGAACGCCATGCGCAGGACCTCACAATATCATTATCCGCAGAAGTGCTATCAGAAGAGCATCGAATGAAGGCGTTCTGTCCCCAATTACAGTAGCGCCGGATATCGGTTATATATCCTGACAACCCCTGGTCCCCTCCACCCCCGGGCGGACGGCAGCCGGCGCGGCGCGCGAGGGGTCAGGGTGGTAGCGGAGGCGCGCCCGGACGACGGGCCACGGGACCCGTTCCGCGTCGGCCTCGTATCGCGCAAGGGCCGCCAGGACGGCCGCGTCCCCCTGCGCCAGGTGTTCCCACCCAAACCGCTGACGCAGCTGCGCAAAGGCCGGGGACGGCTCGAAGAGACGCCACTTCTCCTCGTACTCCTGCAGCGTCTGCGACACAATGGCAAGCGACGTCATGAGGAAGGTGACACCTTGGATGGGGTGCCGCGGGTGCCGCGCGATGAGCCGCAACCGGTTGTGCACCGACGGCGGCCAGGGGAACTGGAGCAGGCGCGGCGACGGCGAACGCGCCTGGAAGGCCACCGGCAGCGGTACCTTCACACCGGAGACGTCGATGCCTTGACGCGTCGCGCTCCAGAGCGCCCCGTGGCCGCCCCGGCGGGCGCTCATCATCTCGCCGAGGCTCCGCTGCTCGGCCTCCGTCGCGACGTCCGTGTCAGCGGCCGGAGCGGCGGCGATGGACAGCAACGGGCCCGGGCCGCAGAAGTACTCCTCCCCGACGGGGTCGCCGTACATGACGGGCGGCAAGCGGCACGCGCGCTGGGCGTAGTCCTCCAAGTACGCGTACTCCAGCGCGTCGGCAACGAGGAACATCTCCCACGCGGGGTGGGGCGTCAGCAGCAGCCGCCCCTCGGCATTCGTGCGCAACGCGCAGCGGAGGACCTCGATGCGGTCCACGTCTTGGCCGACGCCACGGAGGAACGAGACGAAATTCTCGCCGTCGTCGACGTACCCGGCCGCGGTGGTGAAGGTGCAGAAGGCGTCCCACACCTCGGCGGCGGCGGCGCGGCCGGCCTGGTGCGGGGGGGCCGACGGCAGGAGCAACCGCACCCGGGGCCAGGACGCGTCCATCACCTCCCCGTCGGGGGTCATCCACGCCACCCACTCGACGATGTCGTTCGTGGCGTCCACCGGCGGAAGCGGGGGGACGACGAGCGACCCGCACTGGCCGTCGGGCCGGCCAACCCACCACGAGGCGGACGCCGGGCCCGCCGGGTCGGCAGCAGCCGCCGCGGCGGGCGCCGCCGCCGACGCCGCCGCCGCGGACGCCCCCCGGGGGCCGGCCGACAAACGGAAGGGGTCGCGCGGCGCCGCCCACGGCGGGCGGACCTGGCGCAGCGCGGCCGCCGCCGCCACCGGCGGGGGCGCCGCATCGACAGCCCCCGCCTCCGCCTCGGAACCGCGCGGCCCCGGGGTCTCGGCGGCGTCGGCGCTCGGCCCGCCGGGCGGCGCGGCTGCGGCGGTCGCCGGGGACGGCTCCATCTTGGGTGAAGGAGATGTAGTACTACGGGGGCGGGGGGCCCCCGAAGATGTACCGGACGGGGACGGACGAGGCCGGGAACCGGACGTGGCGGCGGGGCTACGCGCGGGAGGCGGCGGCCGGGCAGGAGGCGGTCGGCCGCGGCCCCAGACGCCCCGAGCCCACCCGTGCCCACGCGCGCCGGGGGCGGGGCCAACGCGGAGCGCGAGGCCACACGGCCGCCGCGCGGCCCGCCGCGTGGCGGCAGCGGGGAGCACCGAGGCGTTTCCGGCTGCCGGGCACCCGCCCGAATTCCCCTCGCTTGCTGTGTCGTCTCGGGGAATTGTAATTGCATCAGAGGGAATTATCTGCATTGTGATATTTGGTGGCGCGGGCCCGGGCCAACAAGTGGCCCCGGTCCCGCGCAACAGTTTCCGCCCTCATATAGGACGAAGGGCGACGACGGTGGTAGCCACCGTCGTCGCCGGCAAGTAAACCGTGCCTAGTTGTCTCGGTATTCGACTGACCTTCACTTCCTGGACCCTGAGTCCCATAGTGGGTACCGCTCGAGTAGCTGCGACGGCCCTTGCTTCCCTCTCTCCCTGAGTACCCCTGTGGGGTAGTACTACAGATGGGGTGGTGCCGAGCTGGTGTCCGTCCCACTATTGGCAACCCAGCGGTTGCTGCCACCCCCCCCTCGCTGCCAGAGCCGGCCACTGCCTACGACGGGCTGATTTCGCCACACCCCGCTGTCGCCGCGACTTGGTCGAGCAGCTGACGCGCGGGCAGCCGCGCAGAGGACAAGATTAGTTTGGGTGCTGTGGGGGAACCTCCATCGGGCGGTGTCCGTGCCACGTTCATTTGGACGCCAGTCATCGCCGCCCCCACGATGGAGGACATTGCGGTGGCCGCTTTAGTCAGCGACAACCGCCGAGATCTTGACTGGAGCGGCGGCTGCAACGATGCGGCTGCGGCGCGGAAGGGGAGGGCTCGGTGCCTGCTTTAAATCCAGTCACCGCCAAGTAAGTGGCATCCCCCTTGCTCACGACCGCTTGCGAGAGGCGCTCGTAGCCGTTCGACAGCGGCGAAGACACCTGCGAGCAGCGGTTTTATTTGCGCTCGGTATTCAGTGACACGCTGGTGGCTTCCCTCTGATGCGTCGGGGGCATCGCATGCGCTGCGACTCCACATTTCATGTGAGGGAGCAGCGCCGCCGCAGAAGCCAAGGAAAACGCCACCACCGGCGGTGCGGCGGCGTGCAATCTCGGAATGCGGCCGGACTGCACGTCGACCGCGTCCTGGCCTGCGTTGGCGACGAGCCGGCGCGTCCGGGCGGGGGGGTGCACGCGGCGACATGCGTCGGCGTCGTCGCGACCCGAGACGCGTCGCCTTTGGTGACAATCGGCGCGGAGCCGGCTTCCACGGCCCGTGGGACGGCCGCCCTGGGTGACTCGGCAGTCGTTTAAGCCGTCTCGTCGGTGTCAACCGCTGCCAAGCCGCACTCGCGGGCTGGCTGCTGGTAGCCGCGGCGCCGGCACCCTCGACCGCCGGGGGGTCGCGGCAACCTGTGGTTTGTCGGCGCCATCGCGCGGGGCACCCGGTTCTGTCAGCCCGATTGGGCCGGCATGAAAACGAACGAAAAGTAGAGAGTGCGGGCGGCATGCGAATACGCGCCGCCGCGTCGGCTGACGCCCGCAGCCGCGGGCGGTGACGCTTCGTGGCGGGCCCGCCTCCCGCGTTGGCGAGATGCTGGCTCGACGATAGGGACGCCACTTCTGCGGCCCGGCCTCAAAACAGTCACCCTGGACGGTCTTTTTGAGACCTGACGCACCACCAATGCTGAAGTGGCGCGGCGACGGTGCGTGTCCGCCGGCCACCGCCCGAAGGCGGCGCCGCCGGCGCTGAGGGGCGGCCGTAGCTGGGCTGGCGCGCGACATGGTGCTGATTTTGGCCGGACGTACCGGAGTTGAGGCTGTTGTGCGCGTGGCCTGCCGTACCGGTGCTGCGCGCAGAGAATGGAGGGGCACAACCAGAGAGACCGGGTGACGAGGTGCGCGCCGGCTGAGCTTGCCGTCCAGGGGCGCACCTCCGCCGCCGCCGGCCATGACATGACGACGCTAACGCCGCGCGGCCACGACGCGCACGCCCAAAACCCGCCACGCTCGCCGCCTCCACGGCGGAAGTAAGGGGCGCCTCAGGCTGGGTCCCCCCAATACACGCTGCCTGTTTAGGACCAACGCGGTGGCTGCCGCCGCGCCGTGGGGTCGACACCGGTGTGAGCATCCATAGCGATGTACGGTAAACGGCGTCGCGGGCGTGTGCTCAAGGCAAAGGCTTTCTGGCGCACACGATACTTAGGACTTCCGCTATCGCAGATGACCCTTATTCATTGCTTCAGAACCGTTGTTGTCGCCGTGAGGCGAGCAGAACTCGAGTTGTCACAAGAGCGGTAGGATCGTATTAAACAACATAGGAGGAAAAACCTATGCAACACCCGGCTCAACCATTCCGGCGTGCGTTTGCAGGAGCACATCTACCATGGTCATCACCTTGGCCGCCACCTCAACCGCAAAGCCTCGCGAAAAAAAGTTGCCTTGCCCCTCCTCGTACAACTCAAAAACGCGTGCCTCGAACCACTCCATGAACCCACCCACCAGCTCCTCAAGACGCTCAGCTAGGTCCAGCCGATCCGCTCTGTAGTAGTCTACGATGCGGGCTCGAAACGTCCCCCTGCAAAGGTAGTTAAGGACGTAGAAGAGGAAGTGCGTGGAGTTGGGTTTCCATACTCCCATCCGCATGACCATCTCCACGCTCCCCGTGTGACTCAACCAAAACTGCGTCGCCCCTCGGCGAAAGCCATAGGGACCGCCTACCCCACGCGCGCTCAGCAATGGGTCAAACACCAGAACAAAGGTCTCGAGCCGCTGCTGCCACCACGCCTTCGTCACGGGAATGTTGCTCATTGCACCCACTCCTCAAGGATCACCAACAACGGGCACCACAAAAAGGGCACAGAGGCTGTTATGTCAAAGCCAGGATTCTCTGCCCGAAGCTGCACAAGCTGGTACACAAAGTAAGGCAGGCCGCACCAAAGCTCCGGGCCGCGGACGCACACACTCGCAGAGGCGTATTCGGGCGATGCGCGCATCTCCTCTTCAGTGGCGTTTGAGGACGAACAGTAGTAGGCCGGAGCCCGCGCCGTTCCCGCAACGTTGGTCTTCAGTTGCGAGTACCGTACCTTGACCCACATGGGGCTGCCATGTTCTTGCAAGAACGCCGCGTTAGCCCCGACGACCCGGGGGAAGAAGACGTCCCGCGCCGAAAGCCCCAATAGGTTATCAGGCCGCAGCATCGTACAGAAGCTAAAAACCATGATGATGTAGACCGTCAGCCGCTCGTACTGTAGCGCGGTGAGCGGCTCGTCCAGATCTTCAACGTCGACCCCGTCAGTCGCCAGGTTGCACGCCACAACCATTTTGTCCGCCGTCACAGGGGGAGTCTGGGCCGACGCCTGCCCAATCTGTTCGCTTGCTTCTGCGACCCTTGGAGCCATCCAGAGACGACCTGGGCCTTGAGCGGGCACCCACAATGCGTTTCACCGTTGGCGACCTGAGCTGGCATGCGGTCGGCCAGCGGCACCAACTTGTACGGCTCGTCGCGATCGCCACAGCCTGCCACGTAAGCAGTCTTCCCGGAAAAATCACGGGTGGAGAAAGCAAAAAAATAACCCAAGGACGAAGCAATGTTGCGCACGGACACCATCGCCAACGGAACGTTCCGACCACCAACAAGGTGCTTGCGACCCTTCTCGCGCAACAACGCCAAGAAACGATGAAGGCGGAATGGAAGCGCATCGTCCAACGTCACGGACATGCGCTCGCCCTGTGCCGCCAGGTCCCCCCCCCCGGGGTTGTCGACCACACAATACGCGAGGGCAAGGAAGCGAATGAACCGGACGGTGGCACTATCAATGGCGGTCCAAGTGTGCGAGCCCAATGCACTAGACGCCGCGCTATTGGACGAAGCCCGTCGAGCAGCCCTCGCGGCGCTCTCCGTCTCGAAAGCAAGTGCGTTCACCTCAGGGACGCCTGCAGGCTGCATACGAGCAAAGTCGATAGCACCCGGGCCGAAGTCCACCACCTCGTTACCCTCATCGTCGGTGTCCACATCAGCCGCGTGCTGCAGGCCTCCCGCCGCATCGTTAGCGGCATGTAGTAGGAGCGCCGGGTCCATCGCCTGTTGCGGCAAGCACAGCGGCCGAAAGCACACAGCAAGGTCCCAGAGAGAAGCAACCAGTGCAGGCACGACCTCGACGGAGGTCGACGACGCGCGTCAGTCGATGTAGACGGCGTTCGTGGCGCAAACTGAAGGGGTTGTGGGGGAATCCCCCTGCTTCTGACAGCATGACCCCGGGCATGAGCCAGGGGCCGCCTCGAGCGCACACGTAACGCCCCCTCCTCAAGGGGCGTGGGAGGTGGCGCCCCGTGGAAGGGCACCAGGGGTGGCTGACGGCCACCCAAGCATCCCGCCCCCACAGGGGGTGGCGGTTCATAACCCCTGATCGGGCCCCTATGGGGGGCCTGACCGGATTGAGTGGGGCACCCGCTCTGTCCTTTCGCGGGCCCCGAGCGGGGCCCGGAAGCTTCTAGAAGCTCCCCCAATCGCCCGGGGTCGAAATCGGATCTCGACCGCTGCCGATATCCCATAGGGAATTTCCACCTACGAGTGGAATTTGACGGTAATAAGTCACTAAGGACTTGTTGGGGCTTTCAAGCCCTACTGACCCCAAAGGGGGACCAGATTTCTCTTCCAGTGGAGGGGTGTCCCTGATCCGGGGCAGGGGTCACCAGAGGTCCCCATGTAGGACCGTGGTCCGTTGGGCACCGGTCCCCCCACTGTCGTTTTTCGTGGGGTGGGTTTGTGCGCGTCTTGCTTCCGTTGCATGGGTATATGAGAGCCTGTCTGAGGGTCATCGTGCTTCCTTGAATAAATCATCGTTGCGTTTGCGTTAGTTCCGGCGTTCTGGTGCGCTACGCGCCCTGTGATCCAGACGCTCGCGTTCTTTCTCCTTTGTCTCGGTCCGCACTCTGTGCTGGGGTTCCGACGGGGTAGCGCCCCGTCGGCTGGAGCAAGCAGAAACCACTACAGGGGTGGGATCCAAAATGTGCGCAAGCATTGTGCGTACGACTAAAAATTGGACGACATCGACACTTCCCGGTCTGTGACAAACAAAGAAGCGCCGTCGTTGGGCTCTGTGGCGTGGCACCAGTCAGTCGCGCGAAATCCAAGCTACAAAACATTTTTTAATCGCGGGAGTTCCTGTGCAACCCGAAGCGCCACATGCATGCCCGCTACAGCCCGCCACGGCCACGAGCAGCCCTGCAAACATGGCACGATAAGACTTCCCCAAAACGTTGCATTTGACGAAGAAACACTACCTGCATCAACTAACACCATAGACATTCCTCACTAGAATGTACTTCAAATTCTGGGAATGGGTGTTACAAGGCATTCAGTCAAGAAAGGGTTGTGAATCCTTGGCTTTGGACGCGGGAGGCGCGAGCCGGCGGCATCGATCATGGGCGCATCCTCGCGCGGGCTTCACTGGCGGCGACAATTTTTCATGATGACCCATCACGGCGGCGACAATTCATCATGTCGGGCCTTCATGATCGGTGATGAAAAATCATGATCGGTGATGAAAAATCATGATCGGTGATGAAAAATCATCATGTCGGGCCTTCATGATCGGTGATGACATTTCATCATGTCGGGCCAGCACGACCGGTGATGACAATCCGTCGAAACGATTCATCACGACCGGCGGTGACAATCTGTCATGACGGCTTCACGGGCGGACGACATTTCACCACCGGACGGGGCTGACAGTGTTCTCGGCCCTTTGTCAGCCACGCATGCGTGGCGCGCTGTGAGGCCGTGGCTCGCCGGATAAGGTGGCCCGACGTGACGAGCTGGGATTGCGTGCTGTCGATGCTGTCTCCGGTGAGCGGCTTCTCGCCGATTAAGTGCGTTTCCGGGCCCTGCGCAGTGGAGCTTAACCGGGGGTGGTCCACAACCGCCATTTGTTGCCAGGTGGACAAAAGTTTGCGTGTGGAAAGTGCCTGTGCGGGGTCAAACGGGCAGGTTTTTTCCACAAACCAATGTGGTTCAAGGTTCCGCTCGAGCGAGGACGGACCGCATTGTACCGCCAGAAACGTCGCGACGTGATCAAGAACGCTCCGCTGCTTCCGACCGGAAGTGCGCTTCACATAGCCGTGTGGAACAGCCGTAAGGCTGTTCCACAACGGCTTGTGGCAACGGCCATGATTTGTGGTGTGGCCTTCTGCGGCTGGTCGATCTCCGAGCATTAAGTCGGAACGAAGCGGGTGCCTCCTGACCGTTCCGGCCCACGCGACGAGCTGACGGATCGAGGAATGGATCACTCTGTACCACCATTGGCGGTTGCTATGTCAAACCGAGCACCTTCATTGGCTACACGCGGCTGTCGGCAATTCTCACGACGGGGAGATATTTAGCGCTGCCATGCTGTGGCCCAACAGTGACCGTGTCAGCCACAAGTGTCACCACAAAACCATGCCGATGTGTGCGGTTTTTTGGTCTCCACATGATTTCCCACATAGCTTCCGGGTGTCCACATGACAAAAATGACGCTTGTGGACCACCCCCGGTTAAGCGCCACAGCGCTGTGTGCGGGGTGGGGGCCTGGTGGCGGTTTTTCCTTGCGGGCTGTTACCCGCCAGCGATTTGTGTGTGCCCAAAGCCCCGTGAACGAGGGGAGGGGGGGGAGGGCACGGCTGGGGGGCTTAATCTTCCGAGTCGCGCCGCGCGCGTGCGCGAGGCCATTTGAGTGCGCCCCGCACCGACTAGCGGAGGCAGTAATCGGAAACTATCCATGCCTGCCAGAAAATGTGGGAGGTGGGGGGCTAGGAGGGAAGGATGGAAGGAAGGCTCGTGGTGCTCCCACGTGGCACGTGTGGCCCGAGCCCTGGGCTTCAATCTGCGCCGCTCGGGCCCTTCGTCGGGCCCGTGACCCGGCCGATAGGGGCCCTGAGCACATTTCGGTACATCGGCACTCTTCTTTGGTTTCTCGAACGTAGAGCAACAGTGTCCTCCGCCTCTTCCCCTTGGCCGTGACCCGACGTGCGAGTCGCTTCAGCCCGCAACTAGCGGGCTGGGGCCGTTGCACTGGTACGGGGAGACGGCGGCCGGGGACGGCTGTGGGGCCTCGCGATGGTACGCGGCCGCGGGAAGCGGTGGCAGTTAGTGGGCAAGGGGGATGGACAGGTGGGGGGTAGCCACGGATGTGAAGAGGGGAGGAAAGGGCTGAAGTTTATGGCCGCCGTGTTGGCTGTGGCTGAAAAGGTGCGGATTGCCGCGACAGCACGTGCGTGAGCAAATCACTGGGTAATGCACCAATACCGGTGTGTCTATGGCAGATCCCTAAAAAATGGGCCCTGCGCGTATGCGCCCAAACGTGCAACACGCTTTACCCCCCTCAGCGGGCCATTCCTGGCAGGCACGTTTCCCACAGCGAGCACGTTTCCTTACAGAAGGAACGCTCGCGAGTGCCAATACTGTGTCTGACGCGGTGAGTCGCGCGTGGTTCGCGTACTGATCGCCGATTACGGCCCCGCCTGTGGCCCGCGACGCTAGTCAGGTGGACCGATTCTAATTAAGGGCCTGCCGGGACTCGTCCCAGGAGAAACGTGCTCCACTTCGTGCAACCCAGACCGGCATGATGAGGATTGGCCACTAATGCAGATCATTAGTCCCCTCCCAGAGCGCCCATGCAGGCAGGTCGTCAGATTTCGTGAAATTTCGTTGGCCTTAAGTGGCACACGGCGGCCCGTCCGAGGGGAAACGTGCTCCACTTCGTGCACGCTCCGACAGGGTGCAAACCGTAGGTCGAGCATGCAAATCTTAATGAATGGGGGCTACATGGGACTTGACCGACCCGGCTGTGCTGCGACTCTGTCCCG
>Ga0209093_1000071_pt1 | contig 51780 bp, 65 predicted proteins | sample SidtaG_4_FD_187450 | JGI IMG/M metagenome (GOLD analysis project Ga0209093, IMG submission 187450) | Marine algal microbial communities from Sidmouth, United Kingdom - Sidmouth_Male1 metaG (SPAdes) (version 2) | ecosystem: Host-associated > Algae > Red algae > Unclassified | place: Sidmouth...
ACGATCTGGTCCCCAAGAATCTCATCCCACTCCAAGTAAATCGTTTTGTGTTAAATCAAGTACAAAAACCGGGTGGCAAGTGCGTTTTAATTTCACATTCCTCGATCTCTCGGGCTCTGTGGTGCCTCCGTGGTCCCGTTTATATCCACTGTGGATATAAACGGGACGGATATAACTGAATAATGACTGTAGTACAATACATGCTTTCAAACTTTCGAATTGCTGATAATCCTTTCTGCTTGGCCCGTCTTGTGTCATCGCATCAATACTACATCAACGTATGATATTAATACTAATACGCCAACCCCCTCGTCCGTGCGAGCTAGCGCCCCCGCCCCCCAGCGGTTGTCGTTGTAGCCCCAATTGTCGAGTTAAGGAGGCCGGATGTTTTCATTTGGTACTCCAGGTTAATGCTTCGGGTCAGTTTGAATGTTCGGACATACTTTATGAAGTGTATCAGTATTTCAGTCATATCAACTCTACCAGCATGGGGCCGCCGAGGCGGGCCCAAAAACAGCGTGACGCCGCGACGGACCGGCACCGCCCGGTCGCCCGTCAGGAATATCGCCGACCCCAGCCCTCAGCCGCACAAGCTCCGGCTGGAGGCTGCCTGACCAGCACGGGGCCAGGGGCCTCGACGGGGTGGCCCAGCAAGGATACTGTAGCTCACCAGGCTGGACTACGCCATCGAGGCCCCTGCAACAGCATGCTTGGCTCGGACCCCGTCGAGGACCTGTTATGCTGCTCCATCATGGAGCACAACAATGATTGTTGTGCGTGCACAGCCGTACGTGAAGTTATTGACTGCCCCCTCCTCGCCTGTGCCCGCCGCCTCGCCGCCCCGCGCGGGCCGGCGTGAGCGCGCCCCCGCGCGACCCCGCGGCGGACGCGCGCCACCCCGTTGCACGCATCACGACGCGGGTCGCTCCCCCCCCCCGTAGCCCGGCTCGCGAGACGATGGACGGCGTGGCGGCACCCCCCCCTCATCCGCTCGACGAAACGACTCGCCGCTCTGATGGTGTCGGCCCGGGCATGCGGCCGGCCGACGTGGCGGCCGCCCGCCGGCCAGAGGCATTTAGCTGGACCGCCCGCGCCATTTCCGCCGTCGCCGTCGGTACGACAATGGCCGCGGGATTCGTCGAAGCCCAACTGGCGACGGTTCTCCCCGGTGTGACCGCCTCCTGGCTGACGACCCGCGCGACCGACCGCCTTTTGAAGACGCTGGCGCGCGGTGCTGAGACGCCGGCCACCGTCACTGCAGCAGTCGCGACCGGCTTGGCCATGCGGCTCGCCGCGCTCACTGCCGCCATGCCTATCGTCGCCGCCAATGGCGGCGTGGCCGGCGTCATGACGGGGCTGCTACTCGCCGCGTGGCTCTCGGCCGGCTGGCGCCATCCGGCGACGGGCGCCGCGGCGGCATTGCGGCAGCGTCTAGCGGCGGTGTGTGCCGCCGAGGCGGCGGCCGCGGTCGTCCTCCTGTTCGCCGCAGGGGGCCCGTCGGTGGGCTTCGAGCCAGACTCTCGCGTCGCGGCAGCCGCCGCCTGTGCCTTTGCACTTCAAGCGGCAGTCGCCATTGGCGTCGCCCGCACCGTGCCGCTGCCGGCGGCGCCCATGGGTGGCAGCGGGTGGGCTGCCGCCGGCGGAGGGCTGCCTCCCGCAGGGACTGCCTTCGATCCGAGCGGCCCCGTGCGGACGTGGGCAGCCGAAGGACCGGCGGCCGCCCGCACCAGCGTCCTGGTGACAGCTGGGCTGGCGGCGGGTCCTGCCGCCGCAGCAGTGGCGGCGGCGGGCGTCGCCGCCGCCACGCACTACCTGCGGCCTGCCGCCCCCGGCGCAGTGGTTGCCGTCGCGGCGTTGGTGCCGGTGCTGGTCGTTGCCGCCGCGGCCGTCGCTGCGTGGCGGTGGTGGGTGAGGGCTTCGGATTCGGCGTCGTGGTGCAAGGGAGGGGGGAGTGGGGCACACTTTGACGCAGAGGCCGCTCCGCTTGTTGGCGTCTTCGAGTCTCCTTCGCGGCAGCCGTGACTGCGGGCGACTTTGGCGCCGGTGGCCGACGGGTGCGGGTCACCGCACGACGCGTGTGGCATGGGCAGCGCGTCGGTCGGCACGGGCTGCCGCGACGTCGCCGGCGTGGCCCGGGAAGCGCATCCGTGAGATGCGACGGTGCATGCGCTGGGCGGCTGCGGCGGCGGCTGTGACGACGGTCGTGGAGACGGCTACGGCTGGAGCTGTGGCTGTGTCGGCGGCAACGGCTGCGGCTGTGGGGTGAGTTGGCTGTGGAGTGGGTCCTCTGTTGGGGCGCCGGGTTGGACGCCGCGTCGGAGTCTGTCGGCTCTGCGGTTGGGGGTGATGAGTGTGCGCGCACGCGGGAGCCGCGTCTACTCAGTCTATAGGGCTTGCATGTAACTTTCCCCTCTTGAACGGCTGCTCACACGACCGCGCCCCACTCCCCGCCACGCGACGGCCGGCGGGCGGCCATCGCAACTAAGTGGCGGTCCGCCAGTCTGGTCGTAACGCTGCGACAGGGGCGAGTGAGGGGCGCGCGGCACGGGCCAGAGGGGCGGGCGGTGGTGCCCACTGCTCCGCCCGCGCCGTCAGCGCCCCCCCTACCCGCGGTGGTGGTCGCGCGGCGGTGGCTCGCGCGTCGCCGCCGTTGCCCACTGTTGCCGCGGTGCGCGCACCACCCACCAGCGGCGGCAGCGTTGATCGGCGGGCCGCCACGCGCGTCGCGCCGGCGACCAGCCGCCACCGTCGCCGCCTGCCACGGGCCGCGGCGACGCCGCTGCGGGCCGAGGGGGCTCGTAGTGAGCCCCCCTCCCCCTTCCCCCCCGCCGTTACCAACCGCGGGCGCTCCTGGACAGACACCCCCGCCGCCGCCGGCAGCCGGGCGTCCGTGCGTGCCGCGGCTGGCGCACGGGCGTGGTGGGTGGCTGGGGAGGGGGCGCGGCCCGGCACCGCCAAGAGCGGCTGCGGCCGCCACCGCGCGGGCCACGCGCGGGCGGCGGGCGCGCCGTGGCGCCCCGCGGCCGCCGCGCGCGCGCGGCGCTTGCGTGGCGCCGCCGCCCCGCCACCGTGCGGCGGCGGTGTGGTGGCCCGTATGTCCGTCGGCACGATCCCTGTTGTTTTTTGGTATGGTTTGTTTATGGAGGCAGGCGCCGGCCAACCCCCACGAGTGTGGTGGCCCCAACGTCCGCCGCTGGTTGTGTGGGCACCCGCGCCGCCACCTGCCCCCGCCCGCCGCAGCAGTCCACCCTCGTGCGGCCGCGCATTCCCCCAGCTCTCCGCGCCGGCGGCCGCGCCCCCCCCACCACGCCCCCCTCTTCCCCCCACTATGCCACACGTCGCCCTCACGAAGTTTGTTGGATCCCTGAGAGAGGTGGCCACCGCGCGCACACCGTCGTAACGACGTACGTCCGCCCGCGCTCGTCAGCTGGTCGGAGTGGGAAGTCAAAGTCTCTACCGAGCGTGTTGGGCTACCTCGCCCCTCCCCACGCCCCTCTTATACCGGCGCTGCTCGCACCTGCCCCCAGCGCGCCAGCCCCCGCCGGCGCACGCAGCTCCGCGTCCGGGCACACCCGTGCCTCCGCACGCTCTCCCCGCGTGCTCCCTCGCGCTCCCGCGCCTGGTCCGACGCACGCCCTCCCCGCGTGCTCCCCCGCGCCGTCGCACCCGAGCCGGCTCATCCCGTGCCCGCGTGCCCGTGCGCCACGTAGTGCCGACGTGGCCGCAGCCGCCACGCGGCTCCCCCCCCCATGACCCCCAGTGGCCCAATTCCGTCCCCGGTCGTGTTCTGTCAGCCAGCCAATGAATCGCCGGGGTCCCATATCTTGGACCATCCGTGTCCAATCATTTGGCTTGCGTTTGTAAGCCGCGCTTGCCAGGGCAGAGGCGAACCCACTGGGGCATGCCCCAAAGGGGCAACGCGTGATGCCAGACCGCGCCCAAAGGGGCAAGGCGTGACGCCAGACCGCGCTCCGCCTCTCCCGCCGTGCCGCATCGCGGCGCGCTTGTCTCCGCGCCTACACGCGGCGCGTCTCCTTGGCCGCACCCGCCGCGCCCCCGCGCGCCGCGGCCCCAGCCGCGTCCCCACGCGGCCTCGCCCCACGCGTGCCACTGCATTGCTCATGCACTGTCACGCGGGGCTCCGCCGCACCTAAGCCGAAGCGGCATTCGTGGCGGGCATAGAGGCCCCCACGTCAGGTGTGGCCGGCCGCGGGCCGGGCGCCCCATCCCCGCCTTGCGTGCGGCCGCCGTCCGGCCCTGGCGCCAACAAAGTTGACGTCGACCACATCGGTCGACGACACCGTTGAAGCCGTCGCAGCGGCGGTCGCTGTCGCGGTCGCCGGCGGCGCCGCCCCCATCGCCGTCCCCCGAGTGCGTTGCGTCGATGCCCCCCAGCGCAGGCGAGTCGGCGGGCGTGGCGCAGCCGCTGGACAGCCCCCCCTTTGGTCACCACGGCGGGATCGCCCGCCGCCACGGGGTGTGGATCTCCCGCGGCGGCTTGCACGAGCGCGACAGCGGGCGTGCGTATGATACGCACGCGTTCGTCGACGGGGTGGGGTTGCTCGCCGCCGCTTACCGCAAGCCCTACGGGAAAAGTTTGACTCCCCCGGTGGCCGCGGGTGGCTCCCCAGTGGGCAGTGGCGCGACCACCGAGTGAGGCACATCTGACCAGTTTGCTGCCTCAGAGGAGGTCACTTGGACCCACCGACTGACACACGGGTGACCACCGAGTGCATCAACGGTGACTCGCTAGGTGGACGCGGGTGGCCGCAAAACTGAGACTATCCGGCATTTCTATTGGTCGACACGATGACACGACAGGCCAAATGGCGCCATATTATTGGTTCTTGTGTGAGGACTAAATTAATCTCCATTACAGCTGTACTAAATAGTGCACAGTAATCGTAATGTTTGTTTGTGTCTATTGAACAGCTCACCGACGTGGCGGCGTACAACCGCCTCGTGTACGCAGACAGCACCAGCAGAGAGGGGAAAAAGCGCACAAGAAGAAGGAAAAAAGTATAAGAAAGATAAAGAGCAGGGGAAGAAAATGAATGCCAGCCAGTCGATGTTGTGTTGGACAAAAAAATCCAGGCAAGCAGTGTGTACCACCGCCACTATTCTTCCCACCGCCGCCGCACACCGTTGCACCCTCCCCATCCCCCCACCGTGGTCGTCACCATCACCTGCCGGGCATGCCGACTGCACGAGCAGACACGCATCCCCCACTACCTTACCTGCGTGACAGACCAGGCCGCAACGAGAACCCAAGAAGGAAGGAAGGGAGGAACCCAGGAGAACCGCAAAGCGGAGGGCGCCGGAGGGGGAGCGACCAAAACAAGACACACAGAAGAGAGTGGGGAGGGGGGGATCACCTCGCAACAAATGAGAGGTCGCTGGTCGGGACGATGAGTAACGGTGGATGGGGTCTGGGGAAGTGTGGGGGGGATATGCAAGACGGGTCGACAGGGGTGGGATGGAATGGGGGATGAGGAGCATGGTGCACAGACAACGGGGGGTGGTGGCAGGGAGGGAGGGCGAGGCGAAGCAGGAGAAGACGGCGCTGTAGTCTCACCTCCGCTCGACAACAGCGACCAAGTGCAGCGAGCGGGGGGGCTGGGAGAGTGCGTGCGGCCACGCCCCACCACCCTCGTCGGTGTGGAAGTCGGCGCGCACCCCCTCCCCCTCGCTTCCCCCCCCGGCCCAGCCTCCACCGCGCGCACAGGCGAGTTATCATGAGTGGGCGGGTCTGGGAGAGGCTGCCCACTCGTCCTGGACCAGGAAAATTCCATTTCGCGCGCCAAGCGGCAACGTCCGAAATTATTTACCGAATCTCGCTTCGTGCTACCGCACAGCTGAGGCGCCTTCGCTGTCGCCTGGCGCACCTTTTCCACACTTCGTTGGGTGATCGCACGCCCACCCACTGTGGGCTGTGGCCCTGCAGGGAGCTCGCTGGACTCAAGTCTGTCAGAGGCGCCGTTGCGACCAACCAACCCTCCTCGGGGAGGCTTCAGTGCAGCAGGCTGGGACTTCGGCGTGAACAGAAAAATGTGGCTCACTGTACAGCCATCTCAACCCCACTAGTGGACCCTGTTCCCGTAGGGCTGCCGTCTGCACAGTGGCGGTTCGCGCGCGTCCGACAAGCGCGAGCCGCCTCGAGTCGAGCCGTGCAGCAAGCCGCTGTCGTCCGCCATCGCGTCCTCCACAAATCGTCGTCGGGGACGATGCTGCGCCAAACCTCTCTGAATGTTTGAGATGATCATCAGGCAGATCTGGCAGGGAAGTTCAAAAGCGCCATGCATGGCGCTTCCGAGCAGGGTTGTCAGTTCAGGTCGAACGTACAGATGGTTCAGTTATTAAAGTTTAATAAGGTTGAATGACCTGAACCAAACCTAACCGAAATGTTGAACGATTTATGCTAATTATTATATGTCTACGTGCCACGACATCAGCGATTTTCATGTGGACTTAGCTGCGCAGGATCTCGCCCGCTCGGCTGCCGTGCTGCCTTGTCTGCAAACTGACCACCTTTCCAAGGCTGAACTGGCAAACCGTCCTCAGTATGCCTATCCGTCGAAGGACTACGTAAAAATCTGGGCGCCACGCCAATGAAGTTCGCCTCGAGGGTTGCAAGACTGGCGTACAATCATCGCATCCTTCGAAAATTGTACCATAATTGTGATAAACTATAGCCCTAATGATGAAACCATGAAAGACCCACAAGGACATGTATGTAATGTATTATACTTGCCTTCTCTTTTGGACAGCCGTAAAGGCAGGCGGCGTAGTCATCCGTCGTTGTGTCGCGGTGATGACTGGACCGATACCGCCACCAACGACAGCTGGCACAGCTCAGCAAGCAGCGAGGGCACCCAGACAGGCCGACACGGCAGAGCCGTTTCGGCTGCACTGGCGTGACACGCATGCTGCCTGAAAGGCCAGCAACCACACTGTTTACAGGAAGAGAGGCCCGTCCGCCACTCTCGCTTCGCATCCTTGATGCGGTTGTGCTATTGACAGAGCCGCCTTCGACAGAGCCGCTCCGTGCCAGGACCTGAGTGACATGGCTGCTTCCAACGAGGCCCCAGGCCCCAGTGGTTGTGGCTTCAGCTGACCACTGACATGCCAGCCCATGCACTTATGTGCGTGTGATGCTCATGTGTGTTACGACCGTTTCATGGCGATGAGGTGTCTCGCCACCAAGTGGCTGGCAGATCACCAAGCATACTGTGGTGGTGTCGGGTGGGGGCGAGGCGACGTCGGTAATAATACTGTAGTCATTCGACCATGCACCACGCCTTGTCCAGACCAGAGGTCTTCAAGCGTAGTTTTCCGCAAGCGTATTCCTGCGTACTTTTCTCGGGTTCATACCCGAACTCTTGACTTTTGCAGCACGCAAGGATGTTCGCTTCCGGTGACTTCGCCCATTCGAGGGTACGCTTGAGGTGAATCTAATCGGTTTCTGCTGTCGCACAAATTCTGTAGCACTGACAAGCAGGACTTTGGGAACGTTCAGTGAAACATCGTCAAGACTGCTCGGGGAATGGTCCTTAAGCTCTCTCGAGGACGAAAAATAATTTTTTGTACATTTTGCGAGACTTTTTGCTCATGTTCTAATTTCCACGACGGACATTCTCAGCTCAGTGCCTATATTCGCTTTTTTTAAGGATAAGACTCGAACCCCGGACGGCTTCGACAGGAGGGATGCATGTTACGCTGATGTGCAACATAAGAGATACCCACTACTAGGATAGTTGTATGCGCCCCTTTGTTGGGGGCGCTGGGCGTATTAGCGCCGTGTTGGCGCCTTAACAGCGCCTACCAGCGCCCTCAGCGCTCTAAGCGCGCTCGGTAGCCCCCCACAAAGCACGGTTGGAGCTCATCGTACTTTTCCAGTTAGAGGAGTCTATTTCTTGTCAATAATCAGCTTCAAGGATACTTGACCTGACCTGGTCGTTCCGCAGCAGCCGACGGAGCAAGTGAAGCATGGGGCGTATCCGCGGTGGGGTTGGCTGCCGGCGCGCATACGCCAGCCACGGCCGTGCCTCTTTCGGCAACCTCGTGTCTGTGCCGACAGCCGCACATTTGACTTCAGGCTCGCTACTGTTTTGCTCGGGGAGTGGCAGAGGTACGAGAAAAAAGGATACTATACACTACAAGAGCAGACAGGATCATGAGTTTTTCTCGTATTTTCTGTCGTTCATCTCATGGAAGTAGCTCATCGAATTGGACCAGCAAACCCTTCGTGACCAAAGCGTTTCGGATCGAGGGGAGCTATGGGTCAATCCGAAAATCAGCAACTAGCGCCCTAATCGCGTCCAGCAGCTTGGGGGCGCTAGGCGTAAAAGCGCCCAAATCGCGCCCTACTAGCGCCCTACATGCGCCCCTTATGAGCGCCCCAAGGCGCACATAACAACCCTACCGACTACGCTGCGCCAGTGCCTCAAGACTTACCCGCACGAGATACTGATGTTGCGACTCAATGATGCTGATCGTTGGCGAAAACTGGAGCTGTATTTGGACTCAGGACATTAAGAGTGTTGGAGCCTAATACAATTGGGAGCATGGCGACCTTGTGCAAGGCGCCTGAGAAACTTTACTGGACTCGTGCGTGTTTGTCCTTACCACGACCCTGCAGACTTGGGCAAGCGTCCGAATCCCAAGTGGGGCGGACCGGGCCCTTCATGTGACCCCCTACTGAGAACTGGTCTGTGAATGCGGTGCATGCATCGGACACACCGCGGTTTCTTGCAACATAGCTGGTGTGGTCCCAGTGGACCAGAATTGTCCGGAAGCAATATCTGGACGGATCGAACTCGCTCACGCACGGGTGGTCAGCTTCCATGACAGACGTGCACATGCATGCCAACGGCTTCCTGTTCTCGTCAAAAGAAATATGCTCAGGACGTGCTGAGATCGCGAACCAAGTCGATGTGAAGCCGTCCTAGTGAAGTGTGAAGAATAATTCGCAATTGATTCTGCACCACTTCGATTGGCCATCTCCACAGACACTTTTGAGAACTGTCCCTGAGCAAGCCTGGACTCTCTTAACAAGTTTCCGCTGATTGTTCAGCAAACTGTTCTGATGCAGTTCAGGACATTTTTTATGCCTATTTCCGCGCAGATCTTGAATTGAGTGCACGTTGAAGTTTCGACGCCTTTGTGATCGTACACCGAAGACTACCTAATGTTTTTCCCCAGGCCTCAAAATCAGCTCGAGATTTTGCCACACAGCGCTGTGCAGCTGCTACACGACGCTCGATGCCGGAAGTTTTACGAATCCATTGAAGTTTGGTCCCGTAAATGCGTTGTTCGACAAGTCCGCACGGTGGCATGCTTCGTTCAACCTGAACGCTCTGTCGTTCAAGTTAATAATGTTGATTCACGTTCAGGTTTGGTAAACTAAACGAAACGCTGACAACCCTGCTTTTGAGGCACCGTACAGTCCATCGCCGATGGCCGCCCACCCCTGTGGCACGAAATGGACAAGCGCGAGCAAGGGACAAGAACTATATTTCACGCAGGCGATCGGCTCTGCCTTCGGTCTACTGTCGAGTTCCCATTCACCACCGTCTTTCTGTGGCACTAGGGGCACCTGGATCTCCAAGAACGAGATCTCTCGTGGTGTCGGTCTGCCTGACAGCTGCTGTGAAGGCACGCGAGTCCGCCAACTACGCGGGCAAGTGTCGGACTAGATGATCAAAAGAGCACGTTCAGACATGAATGGAAAAGAGGCGTCGTTTTTACGACGCCACGTGAATTATATATGAAATCGTAACAACATATTGCATCATTTTTCATAAGCAAAGCCTGCAGTGCATTTATTGACGCCAATTCTTTTCTCGTCGCAAATGCGGCGGACCCAGCCCCGGAGCGTCGTAAGCGTCGCCGCCTCCGGCCATGGCCGCCGTCGCGGGCCGGGTAGCCGCTCCAGACCCCCGGCCGCTCGGCGTTGCGGTGGGGAAGAAACGGGTCGGCGGAGGCTCTCAGCGACTTGCAGCAGACACGCTGGCCGGTGGCGCCACCCCATTTCGCGTACCTTACGACGAGTGCTGTACGCCCCCCACCGCCGGCACGCTGGAGGAGAGGACAGCAGAAGGCGGACACCACCAGAAGAGCGACGATGGAATGGGGAAGTGGGGGAGTGCGCGGGACGGGTTGCACTGGGCGAGATTGACGGAGTGGGGGTGGTGCACGAGACACGTCGTCGGGTCGCGCTTGCCCTGCCGTCGGAAGCGGAAGACTTCGGCTAAAATCATAAAATGCGTATCAAATGCACGCGACCGAGCGTGATTAATTCACGAATTAATAAATGAACAAATTAAAATTTTAAATGCATGCATTATATCGGTGCCATCCTTGCGTTCAGGGCTGGAGCGTGCATTGTAGCCCACGTACATGCACGGCTCTTATATTCTTTGGAGGACTGGTTGCCGCATCGACCGGCCTCCACGTCGACAGCCTGCTGCCGAGACGGTGTGTTCTCGCCAAGTGCCAGCGCTTGTAGACGCTCTTTCGGCTCCGCCGTCTTTTTTTTCCGCTCTCGCCCTGTACTACTTGCCCCCCCCCCCCCGCTCCCCCCCTTCTTCCCATCACGTTGCTCTTGATCTTCCGTGCGCCGCCTTTCGCCGTCGCGGCCTCCGCCGTCGTCTACCTTTTCCCGGCTGCATGCACCCTCCGCCGCCATCTCCTTCTGCCTAAACATGGCCCCCCCCGTCGTGGCTGCAGCTCCCCCCCCCTTCCCCCCGCCCCCATCCAACTCCATCCTGCCGTTTCTCCAGACACCCGGTCCGCCGTCGTCTTCTTCCCTGTGTCGGCGCCTGCTCAGGAGTAGCCGCCTAAGCGGCGGCTGGCCACCACCATGAACAGATCGACGTGCACGGGGCCCAACAGCGCCTCCCTTGCCCCCCCGCGCCACCTTTGTCACCAAGACCAAGCTCGTGCTGATGTCGCTCCGTCGTCCCTCAACAATTACGATGGTTGTGGGTAATCTCGCCCCCCCGCCGGCGTCGACGCCACGCAGCTGGCACCCGCGTACATTTTCTCACCACATGGCGACGGGCGACTGACGACGACGCCGTCACGGTGGCAACGGACGACGACGCCGTTACGGCGTCGTCCAGTACCGCGGCTCCACCGGCGGTGGCGACCTGGGAGTCGGAGCCCCCGCCACAAGTACGACCACGGCCGGGCTGGAGGATTGCCCAACGGGGTTGTGGTGTGTGGGGGGTGCGGTGGGGCTGTGGGGCCCCCCTGGCCATCACGGAGCTGGATGGGAGGTTGAAGGGAGGCTCTTTTTCTCGTCGTTCCTGCGCTTGACGATGGCATGCTCGGCGGACAAGGCGGTTGCGGCCGCGGGGTCAGTGTCATTGCTAAGCGGTCCAGTCCTACGCCCTACACACCTGCCGCTGACGTTTCTTCCAGCCGACTTGTCTGACAAGCCTTTCCGACCGACCTTTTCTGAGATGGACGGCGCTGCTGCTCTGTGTTTGTGCTTGGGAAATGTATGGACGACCATTGCGCGGAAGACCGTAGTGATCGGACGTGGATACATGAGACAAATACAAAGAAAACGACAACCACATTCTTCCTTCCAGGTGTGCCAGTGATAGTTGAAAGCCATGGCATACGGAAAGGTGATATATTCGAGTTCCGGCGCGAGAAGGATAATCTAGTTCTGTCTCTTCATCTCTTTCTCTCCGTGCGCAGCCAATCACGGAGCCTGAATTTGGTCTGATAGGCCATGACGCCTAGTTAGCCACGCCAAGGCCAAGTGGACCGCGTCGCGACCAGGCCATGATGCCAACGGGGGATACCTACCCTGCCATAACCATTTCCGTGTGCCCCCGCCGCCAGATCTTCTCGCCGCCGCTGCCGGGCCATACCACCACGGCCCGGGACAGTGGGTGCACCCGCCCCCACAGTTTTCTCCTCGCCCACCGGCCGCTACCACCGCCGGACACAGTGACCACAAACGCTCGGCATTGCCGCTACCCTCCGGCTGGGAAGCGCAGATATGCGCGGCGTGACGCCGGCAGCTGCGCGGCGGGCTGCGGTCGGTGGACGCTGCAGAAGAGGGTGGTGCGGCGGCAGTTGCCCCCTCTCGATCGCGGGTGGCGGTGGCAAAGTGGTAGACGGTTGCGACATCGGAGAGTGCACCCGGCAGACGACGCCGCCCCTTCCATTGGCGTCCACAGACACGAGGCGTGGCGTTACCCGCCGAGGCTGCGTGATGGGACAGGTTCGTGGGCAGCAGCGCGGGCTCGGAGCTGTGGGCTTTGGGCTCGTGCCGACAGGACGTGGGGGAGGCGTCGCAGGCGGTGCCATGCCGCCTGACTTTGGGAGGCAGGGGGAACCGAAATGAGGAGCACAAGGTGTCTATGGCTGTCACAGGAATAGGGGGGGGGGGCGTCGAGGGGGCTTGGGCGTCGGGGAGGACGCCGAATGGAGCTTCAACCCCTGGAGGCCAGCGGCCTCGGCCCACCCTCTTCGATATCGACGACCTACCGGCGACGGGCGCTGCATATGTGGCCCGTGCGATTGTCCACTTCAGATGATATGGGGCGAAGAGGAGGCAAAGGACCATGGAAACATCTGGTTGCCGCCGCCATCACTGCGTCGTGCTCGGTAGTCGCCTTCAGAAGCCGATTTTCGTGCACCCTGCGAGGAAAAATATACAAAAAAGAATTTCTATGCGTCGTCGCTGTCGTCCACACTGCAATCAATACGACGGGCGGTCTAAAGAACGGTTGCTAGGAGTTCTTCGGCCTCCAACCACTCGACCGCATCCATCACATGCTCGGCCGCCTCGGCTGGGGAGTGTGGCCCCGCGCTGGCCGAACATGTCCCCATCATCGGCACTATCTCCGCAACCTCCACGTTCATGCGGAGCAACCCCGGATGGTAACACCCATGGCGTGGCCACGCCAGGGGCCGCAACGTCAGGCGCAGCCCGGCAGCTGCCATCCCCCTCGTCTGTACGTATCGCTTTTGAGGACTTGTCTCGTATTGTACTTAGTTGCATTGGTTGGTCGGCGGCGTGAGCCAATTCCGATAAGGGGAATTGGGCCCCCGCAACGGTTTCCGCCCTTTTGTGGACGAAGGGCGACGACGGTGGGAGGCACCGTCATCGCCGGCAAGTAAACCGTGCCTTTTGTCTTGTACCTTTGGCGGCCCCTCTTCCCGGATCGGGTGATCCTATAGGGGGAACGTTCTTGGGGCGGCAGCGGTGGGATACTTCCCTCCTCGGGACCGTGGCTACGGGGTTGTGCTACATTTGGCGCTCCGGGTGAGACCATTGGTCCCACGCCCCGTTGCACGACCCTCGGCCCCGATCTCGAGGTTGTACCGGCTCGTTGGAGGAACCGCCTCACGGCACGCGGCGCGGCGTCCGGGTCCATGGACCGCGTTGCTTCCTCTTCTTCTTCCTCTTCCCTTTCCGGGGGCGCTCCTCGCGCGGTCGTGAGCGACGGTGACGTCGCCGCGGTTGCCGGGGCCCGGCCGGACGGACGGGGCGGGCTTCCGTCCTTGCCTGACCTCATCGCCCTGGGGCGAGGGGGCCCGGCGGCGTCGACGGCGGGCGGTGGTTCGGTGGCGACGGTGCACGGCACGTCGACCTTTCACCCCGACCACGCGCATCCCGCGGCGACCGACCGAGCCGTCGCCTCAGACCAGGGGCTGACGGGGACGACATCCCAACGGGGTCCGTGGGGGCCCGCGAACAGCCCCCGGGACATGGCGCGTCGGAGCGGCGTTTTCGCCCAGCCGAGGTGCCGGGACGCAGGTGCGTCCCGTCTGCCCCCGTCGTCCGCCGCGCGCCGACGGGCGGACACGGAGACGACGGAGCTGGACACGACGGAGGCGGAGGAGACGTTCTCCGCGTGGGCGGCGGCGCGCACCGAGCGGCGCCGCGGGGCCTCGCCGCCAACGGACGGCAGCGCAGCCCAGATGGGGACCCGCTCGGGGCGCCGAGGGCGCTTCGTGCGCGGGTCGCGGCGGTCGGGCGGACGCCGCCCCGATACGGCCGCCGACACGAAGTAGTCGCAGCTGCTCATGACCGAGATGCGGCAGGAGCTGGGGGAGCTTCGCCGCCTGCGAGACCCGATCTCCGAGACGGCCTCCTCAGCAGCCATGCCCGAAGCGCGGCCCGCGCCGTCTCGCGTGGCCCAGCGGGCGGTGCCGAGTGCGTCGACCCGGTCGGCGGCGCCCACGCCCGGTTGGGCCACCTTTCCGGCGGGCGGCGTCCATTCGGGGGCCCTTTCCTCCGACAGTGAGGCGGATTCGGAGGATACGGCCGAACCGGCGGCGTCGATGGCGGAATTCCGCGAGTCGATCGTGGGCGAGGCGATCCGGCGTCTGCGACGCGACCAACGGTTGGAGCGGGTCACGGACCCCCGGTTTGTGCCCCTGTTCAAGACGGACGCGTATCGTCTGTACGACCGCACGCCCGGGTTCTCGCGCACGCAGCGGGCGCAGCAGCGGTATAACAGGCGTGAACTCAAGGAGATAACGCCCGCGGAGGATCGGCGTTGGGACGCCAAGAACCGGGTGAGCGTCGTCAACTTCCTGCGAAAGCTCAAGAACTCCTGCGACACCCTAGGCGTGGCCGAGGGGGCCGCGGTGTACCTGCTTCAGTGGCTGGTCTCCGAGACGGTCATGGTGGTCATCCGCCGCGTGGTGCCGATGGTCAGCGACACGGCGGCGGTGGCCGCCTGTCCCAAGTTCAAGAACATCATCCGTGAAGTGCTGGAGGAGTACCTGGACAAGGACGTCCTTTCCGACCGCCTAGGCGAGCTGCAGTATGCCAAGAAGCACGCGTGGGAAACCGAGGGGCAGTTTGGGGACCGCATCGTGGCGTTGAACGCCGCCCTCGGGGCCCTCTTGGACGGCAAGGAGCTCAAGGCGGTGCTGGTGCAAGGGGTCTCGGAGTCCCTCCGGGCCGCCGCCCGGCAGTACAATACGGCCGGGTGGTCGTTCACGAAGCTGAAGGCCCACCTCGATCGGGAAGGGAAGTCTTCCCGGGCCCTGCACAAGGTGAAGTTGGCACCGAAGCCACCGCCACGGAACCGGCTGTCGCTGACCCCACGGAGTAAGGCCCCCGCGTCCAAGGCCCTCGGGGGCACCCCCCAGGCGGATGGCGACGTGGCCACGGTCGATGGGACCGCCGCACCTTGGGATTGGCACGCGGCACAGGCAGCCCTGGCTGAGGCCGAGGGAGAGGGCTCCGCGGCCTTCGTCGCCGGGACGGGCGGCCCAGCCCCGGCGGGTTGGGGCCCGAGCCCCTGCTCCCCGAACGGGGTACCGCCGCACGACGGAGTTCGCGTCACCGCTGACGCGGGGCGCAGGGCCCGCCGCATCCGGAGCCGCCGGGTCCCGGATGGACACAGCGGTTCCCTTCCCGGGACGTCTCAACGCGGCGTATAGCCATGCCGGGCGGGACCCCGCTCACCCGCGCGGTTACCCTGCTGGCGGCCCCATGCGCCGTCGGGGGGCCTGTGTCGTGTGCTACGACCCGGGGCACTGGGCGGAGCAGTGCCCCATAATGACCTCGGAGCAGCAGGAGCGGGCGCGCAACGCGCGCAAGGCGGTCCGGCGGGCGCGGTCGACGGGGGGTGCCGGCGCAGCCTCCGTGACCGCGCAGGCGGCCGCCACGGGGGTGCACGTCATCCACGAGGTGGAACGCGATCCGGAGGCCTATGAAACCAACGACGGAACGACGACGGAGGAAGAGTGGCGCCAGTTGACCCACGACGGGTCGGACGGGGAAGCCGACGAGGCGGCGGGCGACGCCGATAGCGAGGCCCAGGGAAACGCCTAAGGGGAAGCCTCTTGCGTGGGCTGCCCACTGATGCCGTTCGCCTCAAACCCGCGCGCCGACCGGCCTACATCACGGCGGCCAGGCAGCGCGTACTGTGGCGCTGTGGATGGGGCGTCCTGCAGTTGCCGGACTTTCGGCCCCGCATCCTGCCCCTCCCGACAGGTCCTGCGGCGGACACGGACGCTGCGACCAATGGCGTCGCGGGGCCAACCCCGGTCACCGCGCCACCCGTAAAGCCGGCACCCGCGACCAAGGACGCCGAGATCCTGCTCGGGACGCTGCACAACTATAAGATCACGGCATCCCTGGGGCGCCAGGCGTCCAACATGATCGCGACCTCCGTGGTCGTCGACACCGGAGCAGGCGCCAGCGTCATCCGGCCGAAGGCCCTCCCGGACGGATGGGATGCGGCGATCACGCCGCACCCGCCCGGCGCCGGGCTCCGGCTGCGCGACGCAAACGAGAATCAGCTGGTGACCTCGGGAACGATCTCCCTGCTTTTCCGGGCGGGGGGGCTGTGCGTGCCCTGCACCTTCCAGGTGGTCGTCAGCCTCTCCGTCCCCGTCCTGCTGTGGTGCGACTTCCTGGACGCGCATGCCCATGCCATCTGTTGAAACGCAGTGGGGATAGGGGATGGGGGACCACGGTGAAGTGGTTGAGTGGCTTGAGCTTGTGTGTATGTGTGCGAACGTGCTTTGTAGGTTGTCTCTCCAGAGCGCCCCTCTTCCCATCGAGGGCACTCCTCAAGTAGTCCAAGTCGGAGCACTCAAGCCCACCACGCAACCCAAGCAGCTCGCCCGCGCACGCGCTCGCCCACACTCTAAATCAAAGCGCTCACCAAATCAAAGCATCAGGGATCAAAGCAAAGCCCACACAAATCAAAGCATCAGAAGCGCAAGAACAAAAAATGTGAAATCGCAAAACTTTCACTTGAAATCGCACGGGTACAAATGTCGAATGCACCAGCGGTCACCAAACCGCGAGGAAGTCGCATGGGTAGCCTACTGGGAAGTAAGGCACCCACTCTCATTAGGCGTGACCTTCGGGTCGCGTCCGGGAGTCGGGGGTTCGAACCCTGTCAATACCTGGTTTCTTGAATTTTGCTTTTAGCAGCAGCAGGGCTTACAGCGGCATTGAGCACGACGTTCCAACACCATCCTGCCGTCGGACCAAGCGGTGCGGTGGCGGGATGGGACGGCGTCCGCGATCGTTCGGGGTCCCAATGACAAGATCGACCGCCGTGCCACGGCGTCCCTCGTCCTGCGGCTCGCATTCAAGACGCAGTTGGCGCCACGGTCGGCGACGACTGCCTGGGTGCGCACCCCGTGGGGTGGACTGGGGCAGGTCTTTGGGGCATCCCGGTTGATGACCATGTACCGGGGTACGGTCGCCAACGGGGTCCACGAGATTCTGCCCGACATTGCCTTCCCGGTCGTGATCTCGAACTTCGGGGTCTGCGAGGTGACCCTCCGCCCAAAGACGGCCATCGGCCGCGTCGATGTGCTCTCGACCGGCGTCATCGCCTTGCCCGCGCACCCGTCGGCCGGTGGTGGAGATTCGGTGCGGGTCGACGTGCCGGCGCGCGACCCCTCCATCTGTGCCCCCCGCCCGGCCGACGCGGGGGCCTCGGCGGCACCCGCCCCGGCGGCAGCCGTGGACGGGGCCCTGCTAGTGGCGGAACCCACCACCGGGACGGGCGGCCTCGAGGGGGACCCCCCCGGGGAGGTGCCTGAGCCTTCGGCCCCGAGCCCTCCGCGGGTGGCGGATGTCCTGCTGCCCGAGGCTCCGCCACACCTTCACGAACGGATCTGGGCGGTGCTCCGCAGGCACGCGACAATGTGGTCGGGCCAGGCGTGCTGAGAGGTCAAAAACCAAATTCGCCACATGACCGGTGTGACTGGCCTGGGGAGCTGAACATCACCAGTTCAAGACTCTTCCCAGCTCCTCAGGGCCAGGCTCGTCTGACCCACGACTCGGAATTGCCTCTCCTGCAAATTTCTCCGTCCCCCTCATGGGGCGCAGCCGTGGCGAATCTCGAACCCGCGACCTCTCAGAACTAAATCCAGCGCGAGCTGGGCCCATAACCTGTTGAGAGGTCAAAAACCAACTACGCCACATGACCGGTGTGACTGGCCTGGGGAGCTGAGCATCACCAGTTCAACAAAGCGCTGAGTGCGATCAAGGCTGCGAAGCACCACATAGAGCTCACTCCGGGGGCCAAGCCCGTGCGCGCTCCGCCCCGGCGGGCCGGGCCCAAAGCGCGAAGGGCGGAGGCCGCGGAAGTCGAAAGCCAGTTGGCGGCCGACGTGATCGAGCCGACGTCCTCCGAGTGGGGCTTCCCCGTGGTCCTGGTCCCCAAGAAGGATGGGACACTCCGGTTCTGCGTGGACTATCGCCTGCTGAATGCTGTATCCAAGCGCGACTCCTACCCGCTGCCGCGCATGGATGAGTGCATCGACAGCCTCGGGGAGGCCAAGGTCTTCTCTACCCTGGACTGCAACGCCGGGTACTGGCAGGTCCTCATCGCCGATGGCTATCGGGAGAGACGGCCATCGTCTGCCACAAGGGGGCCTACCACTACAAGCGGATGCCGTTCGGGCTGAAGAACGCGCCCGCGACGTTCCAGCGGGCACTGGACATCATCCTGTCCGGCGTCAAGTGGCAGAGTTGCCTGGTATACCTCGACGACGTCATCATCTACTCCAAGACGCAGTAGGAGCATGTCTAGCATATGGACGAGGTCCTGGGGCTCCTACGGGCCGCGGGGGTCACCCTCAAGCTGCCCAAGTGCCGCTTCTTCCGGACGACGATGGAGTACCTCGGCTATGAGATCACTCCCGGCCGCCTCGGCGTGTTGCAGGCCAACACCAAGGCCCTGCGGGAGGCGGCGTTTCCCACGACGCGCACACAGGTGCGGAGCTTCATTGGCATGTGCAATGTCTTCCGACGGTTCGTCCCGAACTTCGCGCGGATAGCCACCCCCCTGACGGACCTCATGGGTTCGACGGCCCCGGTCACGGTGCCGCCACCGACGCTGGAGCAGCTGTTCACCTTTGAGGAGCTGAAGCGCCGCCTGACGCAGCCCCCTGTTCTCGCCCTCCCGCGCGCCGGCCACAAGTATGTGTTGGACGTGGACGCGTGTGGCACGCAAGTGGGCACGGCCCTGCTACAGGAGCAGCAGGAAGGCGAGCTCCGCCCTGTCGCGTACATCAGTCGTGTCCTCGAAGGAGCAGAACAGAACTTCGGTGTGACCGAGAAGGCGTGCCTCGCCGTTGTATGGGCCTCCCTCAAGTTGAGAGCCTACCTGGAGGGCGACAGGTTCTTGGTCCGGACGAACCACGACTGCCTCCGGTGGCTCCTTAACATCGACGGGACGGCGCACGGGCGCCTCGCTCCCTGGCGCATGCGCCTGAATGAGCTCGCCTTCGACATCGAGTACAAGCCCGACCGGACCCATTGGCTCGCCGACCGGATGTCCCGGCTAGTCACGTCGGGAACCGACCGCTCGGCCGACGACACGGACCTTCCCGTCTTCGCCGTGACCCGGGCGGAAACGGCCCGGGGCCTGGAGACAGCCAACTACGTATCCGGTCCGACCGCGCGCGCCATCGACAAGGGCGAGGTGGCCACGGCGCAAGGGGAGGATCCCCTGTGCCGCAAGGTCGTGGAGGCGCTCAACGCCGGTCGAGAAATGCCGTTCTTTGAGGACAGTGATGGCCTCGTGTGCCGGCGTGCCACCCACGACGGGGTGGTCCAGATTGTGGTACCGGTGCCCCTGCGGGAGCGTGTCCTGCGGTTGGAACACGAGACCACGTTGGCGGGACACCCGGGGGAGTCCCGGATGTATGCTGCCATGCGGCGGTATTACTACTGGCCCGGGATGGCGGCGGACGTCGTCCTTCACGTCCGCAACTGCACAAGCTGCGCCCGCGGCGGCGTCCGGCCGCTTCGGGCGGCAGCCGCCTTGCAGCTCTTCCCGGCCACGCTGCCTTTCCAGGACATCGCCACGGACTTGTTCGGGCCGCTGGCCAAGACGGCCGCCGGCAACGAGCACATCATGTTCATCACCGACCGGTTCTCCAAGCTGGTACGTGCCATCCCGATGGGTAAGATACGCGCGGTGGACTGCGCGTCCGTCCTCCTGGACTATTGGATCCGGGCCTACGGTCCCCCTGACCGGGTCCTGTCGGACGGCGGGCCCCAGTTCACCGCGCAGTTTTGGCACCAGGTGTGCAACCTGTTGTCCGTCGAGGCCAAGATGACCACGCCGTCGCGACCGCAGACGAACGGGCAAGCTGAGCGGTTCAACCGCACGATGGGCCGCATCCTCGACCACTTCGTCGCCGAGCACCCCACTACGTGGGACCAGCTCCCGGCGCTCACGCTGGCGTACAACACGCAGCCGCATGCGGCGACCAAGGTCGCTCCGTTGGATTTCGTCAACCCGTTGGGGGTGGCCAGCTGGTCCATCAAGGACCTGACGCGGAGAAGCCGGTACCCGGCGACGGCGCAACGGGGCAGCCAAACCGAGAAGAAGGAGCAGGCCGCCTTCCTGACGCGCTTGGTGCGCCTGATCCCGCGGATCCGGGAGGCCCTGACGGCAGCGCAGCAGCGGTACAAGCGCAACCACGATGCACGCATCCGGCCCCAACCGACCGGGCTGGAAGTCGGCGGGTTCGCCTTCGAGCGTCACCTTGACTACAAGGGGAGCAAGCTCAGCCACCGGGCCCAAGGCCCCTTTCGCGTCGTCCGCATCGAGGTGCCAACCGCCGTGCTCGACATCAAGGGCGAGCTCCGGCGGGAACATATTGTGCACCTGGTGCGCGCCCCGTCAGGGCCCACGGCCGAGCCGGCCCTGAACCCCTCATTGGATGCCACGGTTCGGCCCCACGGGCCTAGCCCCGATGGGCACACGTATCACATCGACTAGATACTGGACCATGCCGACGGCGAGGATGGCCACCTATTGGTCAAGGTGACTTGGACCGGATACGAGGATGCCACGTGGGAGGAAGCCTCCGTCGCACCCCACGAAACCCTGCGGCTGTACCTGCGCCGCGCGAGCCGCCGGGGCCTCCTTCACACGGCGGCGGACCGGCCACCGGGCGTGACCGGGGACAACGACGCAGCCGCCGAGGCGGGGACCGCGCCCGCACTCTCTGTCGAGGCGGAGCCCGGGGCCCCGGCGGGCCCGGACCCGCTGATCGGCCCGCCCCTCTAAAGGGCGCGCCCCGGGGTCGGCTCGCGCCGGGGGTGCGGTGGGCGTGCCGCCAGGGGTGCGACGCCCCGGGATCGGCACGCGCCGGGTGCGCGGCGGAGGGCGTATCGCCAGTGGGGCGGCGCCCCGGGATCATCACGCGCCGGGTGCGCGACGGAGGGCGATCCGCCAGTGGGGCGGCGCCCCGGGATCGGCACGCGCCGGGGGCGTAACGGAGGGCGTATCGCCAGTGGGGCGGCACCCCCACGGCGTCGCGGCGCCCGTCGTGACGAAGGGCGTACCGTCAGTGGGGCGGCGCCCCGGGGTCGGCACGCGCCGGGCGCACAGCGGAGGGCGTATCGCCAGTGGGGCGGCGCCCCTACGGCGTGGCGGCGCCCGTCGGGACGAAGGGCGTACCGCCGGTGGGGCGGCGCCCCGGGGTCGGCGCGCGCCGGGCGCGCAGCGGAGGGCGTATCGCGTGTGGGGCGGCGCCCCGGGGTCGGCACGCGCCGGGCGCGCAGCGGAGGGCGTATCGCATGTGGGGCTGCGCCCCCACGGCGTCGCGGCGCCCTTCGGGACGACGGGCGTACCGCTGGGGGGGCGGCGCCTCGGGGTCGGCGCGCGCCGGGCGCGGAGTGGGCGCGTCGCCAGTGGGGCACCGCCTTCGCGACGCGGCCGCGCCCTTCACGTTGGCGGACGTGTCGCCTGTGGCATGCGCCGGTGTTCCGCAGGGCGGGTCACCAGTGGGGCGGTGCCCCGGCGACGCGATGGGGCGCGACGCCCCGGCGTTCTGGGTCACGGACGCCCGCTGTCACACGGCCCTGCGGGCCTATCCGGCTTGACTGCATACGACCCACCGTGGCACTACCTACGGGTCGGCATAGGAGGGATCCACCAGTGGGAAGCCGCCCTTGCGCAGCTGGTCGCGCACCGCCTGGTTCAGGCGCGCCGCGTGCCACGTTGGGCTCGCGGCCAGCGGGGCCTCTACCTGGCGCGCGGCCCGACCGCACTCAAGGAGGGCCCACCTCAGCATCGGGTCCGTCACCTGACCCCAGTTCACCACCGGGTCGTACCCCCACTCGGCCCACACGGCCACGCGGAGGTCGCCCGGTCGGGGGGGACCCGCCTGGACGGTGTGCGCCGCCCCCGTCAGGTAGAAGGACGGCACGGTGGCGTCCTGGCCGCCGGGCCCGCGGGAACCCCGCTCCGCGGCCGCGTCCCGCCCGCTGGTTCGCGCCGCTACGCGCCGCCCGGCCGGGTCGTGGTTCCGTCCCCGCCGTTGGCCGACCGCCGACGCCTCCTCCTCGCCCGCGGCGTTGCCGCTCCCGTTGTCGGGACCCCGCGACGTCTCGGCCGGGGGGGTCTCGGACGGGGGGGGGGGGGGTTCGGGGGCGTCCCGCCGAGGGGCGCCGCGCGGAGGGTCCCGCATGACCGGGGCACCCGGCGTGGCCCCAAGCGGCGCGGGGTCGACGGCACCCGCAGCAACGCCAGCCGCCCGAGTCGTCCGCCTCGCCGGCGGCGATGAGGAGCGCCGGGAGGAGGGAGACATCCCCGGTCCCGGCGTGGCCGGCGGCGCGGCGGGCGCGGAACCCCGACGCGGGGGCGCCACTTCCGCCCCCGCGGCGGCGGGTCCCGCCGCGGCTCCTGCCGACACGGGCGTCGGCGCCGACGGCGGCAGCGGGGGCGGCGCGTGCCCCGCCCGCGGCGTGGTCGGGGGCGTGGCGGGCGCAGCGGCCGGACACGGACGCGCTGGCGGGGCGCCAACAGGCACCCCGCTCGGGTGGTCGCACCCGCCGCGGGTCCCCACGTCCCCACGGGTCGGGTCGAGCGCACCGTCCCGCCCGGCGTCCGCCGCCGTGGCTCCCCGCGCCGGGGACGGCGGCGCCGCCGCCGGCAACCCCGCGGGCGGCAGGGTCGGGGACACGGCGGCCGCGGCGGGAGCGAGGGAACGCCCGGGCGCCGGCGGGCCCGACGCCGGCAATACCGGCGGCGGCACCGGCGGAGGCGCAGCGGGCGCGGACTCCCGGCGTGGCGGTGTCGGCGACACAGCGAATGTGGGCTCCAGGCGCGGTGGTGTCGGCGGGGCCTCACCCCCGCCGCTGCACGGGTAACCACGCCGGTCGCGGGGCGGCGCCGGCGGCGGGGCCCGATCGCGGTCCCCACCGCCGATGCCACGGCCGTGCCCGTAACGGGGTTCATCACCCCGGTCGCCCTCGGGCCCGTGATCACCGGCCCCGTAGCCCCACCCGCGGTAGTCACCGCCGGGGTCGTCGTACCCTCGGTCGTCGCCGCCGCGGTAGCCGCCGCCGCGGTGGTCGTACCCGCGGTCATCACCGCCTCGGTACCCGCCGCCGCGGCGAAGGTACCCGCGGTCGTCACCACCGCGGTATCCGCCGCCGCAGTGCTCGCCGCCGCGATCGCCGCCGCCGCGGTACTCGCCACCGCCGTCGTCACCGCCGCGGCCGCCGCCGTCGAGGTACTCGCCGCCGTAACCGCCGCCGCGGTCGTCACCGCCGCGGTGTCCGCCGCCGTCGCGGTACTCGCCGCCGTACCCGCCGACGCGGTCGTCGCCGCCGCGGTGTCCGCCGCCGCGGTGGTGGTCCCCACCGTGGTAACCCCAGTCGTCGGACGGGCCGCCGGGACGGCGGTCCGCGCCCGTCCATCCGCCGCCCCCGGAGCGGTCACCAGCACCGCGCTGGTGCCACCCGCCGCGGCCTGCGGAAGCCGGGTCCCACCCGGCGTCCGCATCGGGGTTGCCCCCAGCATTCGACGACCAACCACCGCGGCCGCCGCCGCCCGGTTGCCAGCAGCCGCCGTGGCGCTTGTCACCACCACCGTCCCCTTGGTCGCCGTGTCAGTCCGCGCCGCCACTGGCCGGGTAGTCGCGGCCCCCGCGTTCTCCGGCGTGCGCCGGGGGGTCCCACCGCGCCGCCGCGTCGCCGGTGGTGGGGTACCGTCTGCCGCCGCCCTGGTCGGCCCCTCCGCGACCGCCCGCACGGCCGGCACCGCCGCCGGGCGACGCGGCGCCACCCGCGTCCGAGGGGCCGTCGGCGCTGCCTTCTTGGAGCTCCGACCGCGGAGACCGCGGCGGATCGGCCCCGCCGGCCCCAGGGGGTTCGGCGGACGCCGCCGAGTGGGTGGCATCGTAGCCGCCCCCGCCGATGTTCACATAGGGGAACTGCGTGGGCAAGTCCGCCTCAAGGACAGCCTCCGTACACCCCAACCCGGTCGGCCAGGACGCACAGGGCGTCACGCCTACCCAGTGACGCTCGGCACTCATCATCGTCCCCCGGTGCGCATAGGGGATGGTGGGGGGTTCCTTCCCCGGCGTCAAGTAGGGGAGGCGCTGGCGCACGAGGCGCCACGGGACATGCGGCCACGCCGCCAGTATGAGGCGCAGCGTCGCGGCCCGCCGGTTGTCCCCTTGGGCGAGGGCCACCGGCCCGAAGAGGGTGAGAGCCCACATCGCTAAGGGCGGGGGCCGGAACAAGCGGCGGTCCCGCTCGTACGCAGCGAGCACGGCGCTCACCATAGCACACGCCGCCGCGAGCCTCGCCACGCCAAGGAGGGGGTCCCTCGTCGCCGTCGCAAGGCGGTTCGCATGGTGCGTGAAGACCCGCGGCAGGAACCAAGGGAGTAGCCGCGGCGCGGCAAACACGGAGTCCCAGTCGGACGGGGCCGACGGGAGGAGGAACGTTCGGTCGGCGGACTCACGCAGCGGCAGGCGCATCGCGCCATGACCAGCACGGGCCACCGGCGCGAGGCGCCTCATCATGCGGACGTCCCGTTCGGTGGCCCAGTCGTCCCCGGGGACCGGCACGGAGGTGAGGAGGGGCTCACGCCCCACCCAAAACTCCAACCCGACGCTCACTTCCCCCCACGTCGTCTGCCGGAGCGTCGGCAGCTGGCGCTGCAGCGCCACCAACCACGCAAACCTCGCCGCGCCGTCGACGCAGAACGTCTCCGAGATGTCCGACATCGGCTCCGGCAGGAGCACGGCGACCTCGTTCACCTGCAGCAGGCGGCGGAAGTACTCGGCGGCGAGCGGGCAGTCGATGGCGGCCAACGAATTCAATACGTTCGGCGCCGCGCCCGCCGCCAGATACCCGCCCGCCTCGCCCACGGCGAGCATGCGGGTCCACGCCGCGTCGATGGCCGCGCAGTCGTTAGGCCCCGCCATGGAGCCCCCGGATGCATCGCGCACTGTCGGCGAAGGGCCCTCGCCGTCGACGTCGCAGGCGTCCGCGACCTCAAGCGGCAGCCCGACGGGCAGTGGAGCCGGGGCCGCCGGCGGCGGCAGCATGACCGGGTCGGGGACCGGGTCCCGTAGCCCCGGGGGAAGCGTCCGCGGCGGCCGCGGCGTCGGCCGCAGATGGGCCCGGTAGGGGACCCGGGCCCACGTCGCGGTCCGAAGGAGGTTCTCCGCGAGCGCCGAGTGCGCCCGACTCCCGCACGTCGCCGGTCCGCCGCCTCCGCGACCGGCGGCTCCCGCCGCCGCGGACGACGCCCCGCCTCCGGGCGCCCCTCCGGGCGCCGCAGCCGCCGCGGCACCCCACGGCACGGGGGGCGGCGACGTCGACTGCGACGGCGGCGGCGCCTCAGCCGTCGTCGAGCAGGGGCGCTGCCCCGCCATGGCCGGCGTCCGCCGGGGCGCGGCGCCCACCGCCTCCGCCGACGCCGCGGCCGCCCCCGGCACTGGGGGCCCGTCGGTGGCCGCGCCGGCCGACGCCGCCGGCGCCACGGTCGTTGCTCGAGCGCGCCGCCCCACCACCTACCGCGTCACGGGTCCCCCGGGTCGGGCGGGCCCCGCGATTTACCGCCGGGGACGGCAGTCGCTCGGAAGGGGTTGATGTAGCACCACCCGCCGGTGGGTGGTGCTGGGAACCCCCGACGGGGTCCGGGTGGACGCGGCCCGCGGGTGGCAAGCGGCGGGGCGGGCGGCACAGCCGCCACGGCCCCTCGGGCGGCTCCTCGGCGCCGCCTGGGCAGCTGTCGGGGGCGCGGACGCCCGGGCCGGTGGCGGACGGCTGTCAGGGCGCCGCCGGGCGTGGCGGTTCTGTGGCGCGCGCGCGCCGCCGCGTGGCCACGCCAGGGGCCGCCACGTCAAGCGCAGTCCGGCAGCTGCGATCCCCCTCGTCTGTACTTATGGCATTGGGGGACTTGTCTGGCATTGTATTTAGTTGTATTGGTTGGTCGGTGGCGCGGGCCAATTCGCATTAGGGGAATTGGGCCCACGCAACGGTTTCCGCCCTGTTTGTACGAAGGGCGACGACGGTGGGAGGCACCGTCGTCGCCGGCAAGTAAAGCGTGCCTTTTGTCTTGTAACTTTGGCGGCCCCTGTGGGATTAATAACGTTGGTTCAATTACCTGTGTACTGAGACCGACCGTAGCCAAGCAATAAAGCGAGTTATATCGCCGTCGCGGCGAGGAAGAAAGACCTTTTGTTGAAGGGCATCCGATGGGGAGCCGGGTGGTGCCCACGACGGCGACCCCGGGCCCACGGTGGTTTAATACAAACAAAGGCACTGGTCGATCGACCATCCGATCAAGCGATCGTAGTGAGTGCCGGCATACAGATAGGACAGGCAAGCAAAACAATAAAAGGAACAATGCGGAAGTAACCCCCCGAAGGGCTTGCCACAAGCCGAGTCGCACAAATCCGTGGATTCAGCCAGTCAAGGGGGCTACCAGTGGCAATTTGCCAATAAGAGGCGAAGATATGCTACATACCTCCAACGCGAGATTCGAGCCGTCCCGGCGAGATCCAGGAATTCCGGCGCCCGATTGGGCGATCGCGGACCCGCGCAGGCCCGAGCGGGTGTCACCGCCCCGGCGGCGCGAGCCGTGGGGGAGCGCCGATCCAGCCCCATTGGGGGTGGCGGTTGGTCGGTGGCGCCCGCGACCGCTCAGCAACACCCATGTGCGTGCGTGTGGTCGGCAGCTCGCGCTGTGGGGCCGAGGCTCGTGGTGGAGCGTGTCTGTGCAGGCGGTCGCCGGGCGCGTACGCGCGGGTGCGGGCGGTCGGGCACGGTTAAGACCCGTGGTCGGGGCGGCGGGGTGGCCAGCGTTCGCTGAGCCATCGTCGTCACCGCCACTTGGCGCCATTGTCGTCTGGGTTTTGCTCTTCCGTCGAGAAGGCGAAAGCCACGACGCGGAGGGGGGTTGACACCGCGTGGCCGGTTCACACCGCGCCAAGCGCGAGCGAGTGGTGGTCGGCCAGCGGCACGGGGCCTCCCCGTGCTCTAGTGCACTTGCACGGGTTGCTGCCTTACGGCGTTGCTTGAGTTGGGGCGCGCTACCGCGAGGTGGATAACCTTGGGGTTGGTGGAGTTGGGGTGCGGGCGGGCCACGAACGGCGTGCCTGTCGGCAAGGGCGGCAAGGACGGCAAGCGCGTCAAGGGCGGCAAATGCGGCAAGCGCGGCAAGGGCGGCAAGCGCGGCAAGGGCGGCAAGCGCGGCAAGGGCGGCGAGCGCGGCAAGCGCGGCGAGCGCGGCGAGCGCGGCGTCGGCGGCAAGGGCGGCCAGCGCGGCATCGGCGGCTAGCGCGGCATCGGCGGCTAGGGCGGCCAGCGCGGCATCGGCGGCTAGCGCGGCATCGGCGGCTAGGGTCAACATCCCCGAGCGGCCAAAGCCATGGCGGACGCGGCCGAGATGGCGGTAGACGGCGGCGTTGCCGATGGCGGAGCGGTCGGCGACATGGCTCACGCCGCCGCGGTGGACCAGCCTGGAGTGGATTGCTCCACGGACCCAGAGGTCTTGCGCCAGTTTCGGCCTGCGGCTCGTACTACGCACACGCGGAACCTGTGGAGGTGGTCGACGGGGTCCCGCGTGTCACCGACAACGCCCTTTACGACATGTGCGTTCGTAATCGCGCTCGTGCGCACACGCGTCGTGTACACGCGCGGTAAGAGGCATTGCCTGACTTCATTGACATGATGGCGCAAGCCGGGTTGCCGGACCACGCGGGCGACCGCGTGGCCGAGGTCCACGGGGACCCGTAGTTTGGTAACCAGGGGCCCCAGCGTCGTGTCTACGAGGTGATGTCGTTTTGCAACGAGGTCGTACGCTACCAAGTTCCTCTGCACCCGCTCCACCGTTTGGTTTACATCAACGCTCTTCTGTTCCCTGTTAAGGGGACAGAGACGTTCGAGGCGGCGGCCAACTCGTTTTGCAGCTTGTTGCGCAACAGGCCGAAGGCCGTCTTCCTCAAGCGGGCTCTCGCCGAGGACCTTTCGGTCCCGTCCGGGCACGACTCCGGCCTGGAGCCGTACCTTGAGCAGCTCGCGCTGGTGAAGCACGACGAGAACGACGGCGTCGAGGACGATCGCAGCCCGCGTGTTACCGGGTTACCGAACCCCTTTCGGTTGCCGATGTTTCCATCTGACCACCGTCGGGCCGCAGACACGCGCTTCTTTCGCAATCGGGAGTTGTTGCCCACCGCGTGGGCGGCTGGATTGCTTCGTGCGCCACGGACGCTCGACTTGTCCCGTTGGCTTCCGTCCATCCCATCGTGGGAGCCGCACACGGGGCTGTGGGTGGCGACCCCAGTGGTGGTGTCGTACCTGGCGGGTGCGTTGCGCAACGACTACAGCTCGGTCTGGCAGGAGGTGTACTCCGATTTCTACTGCAACTTAATTGCCGCGTGGGTTCACACTCTTCAGGAGGACAAGCGCTTCGTCTACTTGGACGAGAAGACGCTTCGTCATTTTGACGTGTTGGACACGTCCAAGTTGAAGGACGCGCCCGACGTCGAGGCCACGTACGTCTTGTACGGCAAGATGCGTCAGGCCTTGAAGGCGCTCCCCTGGCGGGAGGTCCTGAAGGACGTTGTCCGGCGCGACGGCGACTCCGGGGACGCCCGTCAAGTGCGGATCACGGTCGACGCGACCAAGGAGTACGGCTTTTGCCTTCGGCGCCCGTGTGTCGATTTCGACTGGGCGTTGGACCCGAACGCGCCACTCCCGATGGCGCGTATCACGTCGAACCACCCCGGGGTGTGGCGCCGTGGCCGTCGGAGCTATGTTCCCGGGGCTTACTCCGTTGGCGACGACCGAGAGGGTCGCAACCGCCCGCGTTTGCCGCGGCGAGATCTGTCGCCGTCTCCGCCCCGGGCGATGGATGCCACTTGGCCGACCAGCGCGTCTTCCTCCGCGGCGGTTGCCTTGTTTGGCTCGGCGCGTGTGCGCGATGTACGCGCTCGCGCGCCCCGTGGGGCGGCCTTGTCGGCGGTGGCTAACGCCTGGGTTGAACAGATCGCCGGCCTGCGGACCGCTGTTGAGCGCGCGGACGGGCGGGGCGTCGAGTCTGCCTTGTCCATCATTGGACAGGCCGTGGCTCGCGCCGTTGACAGCGACGCCAACTATGGGCGATTCGCCCAGCACCTAGAGGCTATCCAGCCACACGAGGAGGCCGCGCCGGCGCGTTTCAACGCGCAGAGCAGCCTTGGTCGTCGGACCCATGAGAGTGGGGGTCCTTCGACAGGGGCTCCGCCCTCGGCGCGCAACACGCGTGCACGCAGTGTCTCGCAGGAGTCGGCGGCCAGTGTTGGCTCGCGCCGTGATTCCCGCCGTGACTCGCGTCGTGGTGAAGAGAAGTAGGAGTGACTGCCACTGCAACGTGGGCCGTTCGGTTGACCGCGAAGGGGTTGTAGGGCACGTGCCCTTGTTGTGCTTTGTGTTTCTTGTTTGTTTCTGTCGCGTGGCATGTCTTCGTCCGCTTCCCAGTTTCCTGTTAGTCATCATATCGATGAAGGAAGTGGCAGGCCAGCATGGCCCATGAAATGGGAGTCGTATCCCCTGTGTCGGATGATAAAAGTACTTGGTACTCGAGACACGCACGGATGGCGGTGGCGTACCAACTGGTGTTGGTCCATTGTGGGATTACCACGGTTGCCTCTTCTTTGGTCGATACCAGCGTCTCAACACCGAGTCGAGGTGTTGTACCGGAGGTACGAAGAACCCGTTGGGGTGTACGGACTCGGTGGGATCAGATTTGATCAGTGTCGATTGCGAGGCTTTCGGCCACGCATATGTGTATAGGCCGTATTCAGCATTCAGGCCAGCGAAATGACAAAAAGCCAGTTGGAGATCATACGAAAAGTTGCGGGTCATCGAGGGCAGGGTGGACTTAAGCCCCGTGACAGGAATTACTTCCTTAATTGCGGTGGCGGTAGTTGACTCTGTCCAAGAGACATTGGCATGGATAATTCCGTCACCTGTATCATGGACATGTTGGACAGTGGGTATTCACGTGGGGTCCATAACGATGTTGGCCACGGATGTGAGCCCAGATTGTCGGCGACTTCGTCGCGTTGGCGTTTGCCACTCGTACCCCGGTACATGCTTCTTCTTCTGTCGAAGGAAACGCACCACCAGGTTGCGGGGGAGTTTCTCCAGGGGTTCCCAGGTGTCGTCCTTCGACCGGTATTCGAACCAGCGCACCTTAGCGCTGTGGCTGTCACCCGTCTGGCGTGAGCCTAGGAGGTCGTCAAGCACATACTCGTCGGCGGTTGCCGGGGGTGACTTGCGTTGGTCTAGACCATCTTGTAAGGGGTGCGGCACAGTGTCCGTCGTCGTTGGACGAGGAGCTGGGGTGACATGGTCACTGCTGACACGTTCTTCCTCCCCGTCAATGTCAATGACAAACGTGCAGGCACCCGCATCTGCGTCAACGACAACGAAGGGTCCAATGGCCTTGCTTTGCAGCTTGTTTGGCCGATCGTGGTTGGTCGTGTATACGTAGTCACCGATCTTGACGTCCGCATTGCGGGTTGCGACCCGGTGGTCGAAGTTACGTTTGTAATGTTGTTGCGTCTTACGCAAGGCCGCAACGACGACGGGGATCTGCTTGCGAAGGCGTGCCATGAATTCGCGTTTTCGAGCTAGGGGTGACTCATCCTTGAGCGTTCCCTTGTTGGCCAGCGGGGTGCCCGGGGGCAAGTTGCGGGCCGTGAGGTTGGGGATCCGCCTTAGGATAACGAGCTCAAATGGAGCGAGACCAGTCGAGCGGTGCGGCTGGCTATTGTACGCCATGGTGATTACCGGGAGTAGCTCATCCCATCGTGATGGGTCATCAGCGACGTAGTGTCGTAGCTGAGTAGCCATGGTACGGTTGTACCGTTCAACTTGCCCATTGGTTTGGGGGTGATACGCCGTGGTGCGAACCGTTTTGATGCCAAGCATTTTCATCACAGCGATGAAGAAGTTCGACATGAACTGGGGCCCTTGGTCCGATAGGATTCGGTCCGGAGGCCCGTAGGCGGACACCCACGCGTCGATGATGGCCGACGCCACGGACATGGCCGTAATTCGTCGTAAGGCGACACACTTGGTGAGCTTGGCGAAGCGGTCGGTGATAACCAAAATGAAGCGATTGCCCTTCTTGGAGGCCGGAATGGGCCGAAATATGTCAACGGACAGCTCCGTGAGAGGCTCGGTAGCCTGGAACAGAGTCAAGGGCGTGGTGTGGCGCCGCAAGGCGAGGCGATTTTGCGCACACGCTGTGCATTTGGTGATGGTCGAATGGATATCCGTCACCATTGAAGGCCAGTTGTATGCCTTACGCATCGTGTAATACATCCGGTTCATACCAGGATGGGCTGCCACGGTTGCGTGGTGCTCGAGGGTCCAAGACGCGGTCGCGTAATGACTTTGGAATAACCAATTGATTGCCGTAAGGCGTTCGGCGGTACAGAGCGTGATGCTCGTCGCGGAAGAAGGCTTTAACCGTTCCGAGTTCGACACGTTTGGTCATTGCGACACAGTAGTCGTCCGTTTGTTGAGCTTCGACAACGTCGTCGAATTCCACCGGTTCGGGTGTGTCGGTACCTGTGTACCTCCCCGTCATTAAGCCGTTGGCCGTCTCGGCCAATGCAAGGCAAGGGATATCGTCGTGGATATCCTGTGTCGGCGCCACCGTCGAGGCGCGGGACAGGAAATCGGGCAAGTGGTGCAATGCACCCGGTTTATAAACCATATCGAATGTGTATTCGGAAAGGCGAAGTCGCCATCGCATCAAGCGTCCGCTTGAGTCGGTCGTGCTGTAGATCCAGCTAAGTGCTTGATGATCTGTTCGGATGAGGGATCGTTGCCCGTCGAGGAAGTGCCTCAACTTGAGGACAGCCCACACGACGCCGAGGCATTCTCGCTCCGTGGTGGAGTAGTTTTGCTTTGCAGCAGTGAGTCCTCGGCTCCAATATCCGACAGGATGAAGCAGTTTGCCCGGTTTCTCCTGGAGGAGGGTACAACCGACTTGATCGGCACATGCGTCAACGTCGACGACGAGTTTCCGGTTGGCCTTTGGCAAGGCAAGTACCGGTGGGCACAACAGTGCGTTGCGAAGGTCTTCGAACGCGGCGATGGCCACGTCCGTCGGTGGTGGTAGATCCGGTGGGATCTCGGCCCTAGTCAGGGATTTCAGGGGCTTTTCTCGTTTGAAAAAGTCCTTGACAAAACGTCGATAGACGTTGCACATGCCCAAGAAGCTTTTCAGTTGGGTCTTAGTCGTTGGGAACTTGGCGTGCTTCAGAGCATCCACGTTCTTGTTATGAACGTGCACTTGCCCGGGGCGGACAATGTGTCCGAGGTACTCGACCTCATCGGAGAACCACCTGCACTTTTCCAAGTTGAGGGTAACCCCGGCTTCGCGGAGACGGTGCAGAACCGTGTCAACGTCTTTGACGTGTTGTTCCGCGTTCGCGGAGAAGATGATGACGTCGTCTAAGTAGACAAGGCATATCTGCCACTTCAAACCCGAGAGGATAATATCCAACGCACGCTGAAAGGTAGCAGGCGCGTTCGTTAAGCCGAAAGGCATGGATAACCTGTGGTATATACCACAGTGCGTAGTGAACGCCGTCTTCTCTTGGTCGTCCTTGCGCAAGGGCACTTGCCAATACCCCGCGGTGCAGTCGAGAGAGGTGAACACCTGGGAATCTCCCAAGGAGTCAAGGCAGTCCTCCATTCGACGCAAGGGATAAGCATCCTTCTTTGTGATGTTGTTTAACCGACGGTAGTCGACACAGAATCGGGCTTTGCCGTTCTTCTTTGGTACAATTACCACGGGGCTCGCCCAAGCACTATGGCTAGGGGAAATGACGTTGAGCTTCAACATTTTGTTGATCTGATCAGAGATGATCTGCCGTTTGAACGGCCCGGTGCGGTAGGGTGGAGCCCGTATGGGCAGAGCGTCTGGAGGAGTGACGATTGCGTGCTCCGTAGCACGGATGACGCCAAGGGTTCCATCCCACATAGACGAATGCGTCTTGAGCATGTCACGAATTTGCTTGTGCAGGTACTCGGGAGCCTCACTGAGGTCGAGGTCCTCGAGTGGGTCACAACTCGCGTCGTCCGATGAAGTATCGGTGTCATCCTTTGGATTGTTGTCATCCAAGACGGCGGACAACTTCGGCCCTTGGTGGGGCTCTGCAAACCCCAAGGTTGAGTTCTTGCGAACAATGACTTGGTCCTTACCGAAGTTGCATAAATCGACCAAGAACGGTTCGTCTGGTTTGACGATGGCGATGCCGCGGGCGACCGCCATGGACTTGTGTCGACACAACCGAATTTTCGGTGTGATCGTCACCATGCCCGGGGTGTCACAAGTGGCCATAATCCACTCCTCTTTGTGTCCGTTGACACGTACCTGTTTGCAGGCTCGAACCCGCGCGGGTTTGTCTTGCCAGTGGCGGTCCCACGCGCTGTCGTTAAGACAAGCTAAGATCGGCGTTGGCCGAGGCAGTTCCTCCGTGCAGCGCACGTGCTCTTTCCAGACGATCTTGCGCAATCGCGGCAAGATAGCCTCGATGTTGTGTTCAATGAACTCGGTGCCGAGGATGCACGATACTGACAAGTTGTCAGAAACGAGGAAGCGATCGAAGATGCGCACCCCTCCGGTGTCAACATACATATGTATGGCGTACTCGGTGACGAGGCGGTTGTTATTAGCGTCTCGGATACGCGGTAGCGTATTCAGTTTCTCGGCGTAAGCCATCCAATTCTTGGGGAGTATACTAGTGCGTACTATGTTCACCCCGGCGCCCGTGTCTAAGACAGGGCGGCAACTTCGCATGACGCGCAAGCATGGGCCTAGCGTGGCTGCGATCTCGTAGTACCGCAGGGCGCGACGTTACAGTCTCTTCACCGTACGCTTTCGCGTTCCGCCGGGCAACCCTAAGTCGGGCACCCGGCCTAGACGTTTTTCGAGTCCTCGACGGCGTCGGCCGGATGCTCGATCTCGTCTTCCTCGGCGTCACCGTCTGCAATGGCGTACACGCCGATAGGCGGTTGCCGACGCTCGCGAGGGCGATACGGCTCGGCAAACTGTGCGGCGAAGTGCCCCGGCTTGTTACATTTGTAACAGATGTCAGCCCGATTGGCTTGAGGGACGGCGGCCCGAGGTGGCGGCGGAGTGCGAACCGGTGTGAACGGTCGTTCCGTCGTCGTCCGCTGGTCTTGTGTCGCGTAAGCGACTTTGATCGCCGTTGGGCGGGTCATCTTGAGTTGCAAACGCAACTTGTTGGTGCCGTCCCCGTACATCTGGGCGGTAGCGACCGTCTCGGACAGGGTTCGGTCGGGGAACCGGTCGTTCAGGACCCGGACGTGCGCTTGCACCAGGTCGGAGAGACCCGTGATGAAGACATCCTTGACGTCTTGGATGTCGAACAAGCCGTTCAGGAGGTCACACTGCCTTTCCACGCGGTGACCAAAGGCCGTGGGTGCCTCGCTATCCTGTTGCTTCATAGTGATGATGTCTTGGTAGGCGTTAGCCATAGTTGCGTGCGTCGCGTACTTCGAGAGAACCCAGTTGACGGCATCCCCGTACGTACGGATTGCGTAACGTTTACGCCCAAGTGTGCTGTTAAGCGCGCCGGAGAAGGCCATCTTGGCGTTGCCGGCTAGTCGAAAGACCATGAGCGGAAGGGCTTGACCGTGTGTCAGCCCAGCCGCGTCGCACGCGCGGCGAACGGTCGTCAAGAACGTGAAGAGGCCCAAAGGCAGGGCTCCCGTGAATGGCTGTTGCCCGTGGAACGCTCCGTCTAAACGTTTGTTGAGACGATGCGACCGTTGTGCCTCCTTAGACGTGTACGTCAGTTGACAGCGGATCAGGAAGTACGTCCTGTAGTCCAAAAGGGTCTTGAAGCGGCTGTTAGCCGGGCGGATCACCTTGATCCGGTCGGCGTTCTCAATACGCTCCTTGCGTTTGGCAGGGACCGTTGAACGCTTGCGCGTTGTCGCGTCCGACTCGCTCGAGCTTTCGCTCGACGAGGACCCACTCGGGGGCGACGGTGGGCCCGGGGGCCCGTGCCCATCGTCCGAGGACGATGTGCTCGTCGCGTTCGAGTTGTCGTCGTCAGACGACAACGGGCTCGATCCAGAGGCGGAATCATCGGAGGATGATGAAGACACGGCTTTAGCCTGTTCGTCCTTGCGGGCGGATTTGCCTTTCGTCATATTTCCCTTCTTCTCGGCAGTCTTGATCTTGTCGCCCGACTGACGGCGAGACTTAGCCACCTGGCGTTCCTCCTCGTGGGAGTCGGCCTTGCGCAGGGCATCGACGTCGCCGACCAACCTGTCATTGGCTCGCGCCAGAGACTCGTTAGTCTGTTCTTGGACCGTCAGACGACGCTGAAGTGCTTCAACAGCCGCCTTAAGGTTCTCCACCACCTGCAGCTGCTCGGCGGCAGCTTGATCCGCAGGGGCGGGAGGGGTAGGGGAGCCGTCTAATGCGGGATCGGAGGCGGCAGGAGTGCCTTGTCCCCCGCCCGGCGGCCGGTAGCCAGCTGGCAGCTTGCCGTCTCTGGCTCTCCGAGTGCCGCCGGTTACACCAGTAGACATACTGGGACCTGAACAAAGTGTTCCGACTTGGCTAACGCCCTGCGCGCCAACGTCGAAGATCTCAACCGTGATGCCCCCGGCACCACGCCCAAAAGTCGATGGCTTACGCCCCGCGCGCCAAACGACCGTATCGACACCGTCACAATGCCACGAGGCAGCGAGAAAATTCTCGGTAACACCGTGCCGCGAGGCACGACGTAGGCGAGGGGATCCCCTGCTGCTCCACCAAATGTGGGATTAATAACGTTGGTTCAATTACCTGTGTACTGAGACCGACCGTAGCCAAGCAATAAAGCGAGTTCTATCGCCGTCGCGGCGAGGAAGAAAGACCTTTTGTTGAAGGGCATCCGATGGGGAGCCGGGTGGTGCCCACGACGGCGACCCCGGGCCCACGGTGGTTTAATACAAACAAAGGCACTGGTCGATCGACCATCCGATCAAGCGATCGTAGTGAGTGCCGGCATACAGATAGGACAGGCAAGCAAAACAATAAAAGGAACAATGCGGAAGTAACCCCCCAAAGGGCTTGCCACAAGCCGAGTCACACAAATCCGTGGATTCAGCCAGTCAAGGGGGCTATCAGTGGCAATTTTCCAATTACAGGCGAACATATGCTACAGCCCCTCTTCCCGGATTGGGTGATCCTATAGGGGGCACGTTCTTGGGGCGGCAGCGGTGGGATACTTCCCTCCTCGGGACCGTGGCTACGGGGTTGTGCTACGAAGGGCGTCACTGGCCCGCGTATCAACTGCTAGGACGGGGATGTCCTCGTCCAGAGGTGAGGTGTCCAACCCTTCTGTAGGGACACGCGATAACGCGTCTGCCACTTTGTGGTCCTTCCCCGGCTTATGCCGGATCTCGTAGTTGTACTCGCCATCGTTTAATCCGAGCATTCGGGCTCAGATTAGTGAGGACCGATAAAAGAGCGCGGTGGTCACACCGTACCACAAATTTCGCACCCTCCAGGTACGACCGTAAGTAGGTCACAGCCCAAACGACGCCTAGTGCCTCGATCTCCGTGGCAAAATCGGTCTTCTCCGCGGGGAGAAGCGCACGGCTGTAGTAGCCGATGGGGTGATATTCCGGGTCGGGCTGTAGCTGCTGTAAGCAGCAACCCAGCTGTTCATAGCTGGCGTCGACGTCGACGATGTAATGTTCGTGCCTCCTGGGCAGGGCAAGGATTGGGGCGTCCAGCATACGGTCTCGGAGTATCTCGAAGGCGTCCATCTCCTCCCCGGAAAGAGGAGGAAGCTTCTTAGGAAGCTTGGTGCTCTTGAGCGCCGTTGAGGGGCTTCGTCATCTTGGCGAAGTCAGCTACAAAGCGGCGGTACACGCCGCAAATGCCCAGAAAGCTCTTCATATGAGTTTAGGTCTCCGGATAACGGAGACGCCGCAGCGCCCGGAGGTTCTTCTCCAGGACATGTACCCACCCCGATCGGATTACACGACCGAGGTATTCCACTTCCTCCTGGAAGAAGTGGCACTTGGACGCCTTTAAGGTGACCCCCGCCTTCCCGAGTAGGGTCAGCACCTCGTCGAGGTGCTGTAAGTGTTCCTCGGTTGAACGCGAGAACGACCACATCGTCCAGATATACTAAGCATGTCTTCCACTTCACGCCGGCCAGGATCATATCCATGGCGCGTTGGAACGTGGCTGGGGCGTTGCATAGCCCAAATGGGAGGCGCACACATTGCCATGCGCCCGTATGGCACGTGAAAGCCGTGAGGTGCTTGTCCTCCTCGGCTACTGGTATTTTCCAGTAGCTCGCGTTACAGTCCAGGGTGGAGAACACCTTGGCGTCCCCTAGGGAGTCAATACACTCATCCATCCTTGGGATGGGGTACGCATCCCTGACAGTCATCAAGTTGAGCTTTCTGTAATCGATACAGAATCGTACCGAGCCATCAGGCTTCGGAACCATTACCACGGGACTAGCGCATTCCCCGCTTGAGGGTTCGATCACTTCCATAGAGCGCATACGCTCGACTTCCGCTTTCTCACTTTCCAGGGCCATAGGCCCGGCCTTATACGGGTGCGGTCTCGCGGGGACAGCCCCAGGCTTCAGTCGAATCCGGTGTTCCACACCCCGGATCAAGCCAAGCTTGCCCTCCCATAGGGAGGCATGCTATTGGAGGAGGGCCTTCACGGCCCCCGACCACTCCGTCGGAACCGACGAAACGTCCACCTCCGGAAGAGGGGGTTTCTTTGCCCCCTTCGGCGGCGTCGCGAGCTCTTCGAGCTCGCTCTCCAAGACCGCATAGGTCGGCCCCTCATGGGCGTTGATATAACCAATGGTCATATCGGTTGTTAAACGCAACGGCGTGACTCCCAGGTGCATCACCTGGATTGTGATTGGGTCATTCGCCATCAAAATGGCGGGCCCTCGGGCGACTTGTATACCGTGTTTATGGTATAAAGGGGGTCGCCCTTTGACGAGGCCATGCCCCGTGTAAGTGCTCCTGACGGGGACGTGGGCAATGGGGCCCGGTTGCACCCAGGTCTTCTTGGCCGGCTTCAGCTGAGCCGTAGCCCCGTCGGGACAAGCACAGACCGCCGAAATGGAGGCATTGGGGAGCCCCTGTGGGGCTCCTCGCCTCTTGATCGGCACCTTGGTGCCGTTCAGGAGTTCCACATGTTGCTCCTGCGTCGCAATATTTTTCGTTGCGACATCAATAAAGGAGGTGCCGTGGTGGACCATAGTGGTGTCTCACCGCTGCTACCGGCTGTCCTTGCCGGAGCTTCTTCTCCTTCTTGCGGCGCTCTGCGCACCGCTCTAGAAAGGCCTTCGTTAACAGAGCCCTTGTCCCCGCGTCGAGGCGGGGGCACTCCCTAAAGAAATGTCCCCGCATGTTACGTGCGAGGCAATTGTTCGTTCGGGTTCGCCCGGGACGACCTGTGTCCTCTCTGGTAGGACCAGGTGGAGCTTCCCCCACCTTGGTGGAGGTTCGTGGGGAAGGCCCTGATGGGACTTCCCCCACCTTGGTGGGAGCCCATCGATCTGACCGGGAGGGACCTCCCTCGCCTTAGGGGGGCCCCATCGGGACGGACCCGCCTCACAAGCCTTAGGTGGGCCCCATCGGGAGGGACCCGCCTCCCCCACCTTAGGTGGGCCCCATCGGGAAAGGCCCTGAGGGGCTTCCCCCACCTGAGGCGGGGCAGTTACGTCCGCGGTGGCATACTTCCACGGTACTGGCCGGGCAGCTCGACGCACCCGACGCGCCTCGGCCCGTCGGTCTTCCTCATCCTTTTGATCCTGGTGGCGTGTACGACAGACTTCACCCTTCCGCTGGGCAGATTGCACCAGCAGGTCCATCGGCATGTTCGGGGTATTATGTTCGCGCACATCGGCGCGAACTTCCCAGCCAAGTCCCTGCATATAGCGACTTTTCATTTGTCTTTCCGCGCGGATGTAACCACACAGGCGACGTCGCCCCCTAAGGCGTACGTAGTACTCACTCTCTATTTCGTCCGCCTCTTGGGCGGCCGCATGAAACAAGGCATCTTGATCGCTTAGCGATTGCTCGCCCGCATATGTGCGGAGGAGCCAGTTGATCAGCTCCAGATAGGAGCTGCCCTTTCCACTCCGCCCTCCTTGGAGGGACGGCATGATGGTATACAACTCCCGCTTGAGGTCACCCTTGGTGAACTCGGGAAGGAGATACAGGGCTCTGACCTCCGAGACATCATTGTCATCGGCCGCTTTCACGAAGCGGCTTAGAAATTCAAAGACGCCTACGGCGGGCGTCCCATCCCATTCTGCGTCACGGCCAAAGGTGGCCGAGACGTCCTTACGCAGACGGCCTAGGCCGTGTGCCATGTTCCGGTCATACCGGACATCGGTATTCGCTAAGGCGTACGTGGCACAATCCAAGATTGTGGCATAGCGATCATCAGCTGGGATGATCTTAAAGGGAATCCGTCCACGGGGTTCCCCTTCCAGCTCGCGCCCTAGGGCACGAGTCACAGAGCGACGGGGCACATGACGTCCCCCATCTCCGCCGGAGTATTCTCCGTCCGAAGAGGAGGAACTCATCCGCCGACGACGGCGCCGGGACCGTCGTGTGGTCCCGATGGCTGTCTCTATAAAAGACACCCGCTCGTGCAAGGGGCTAATCAAAGCGTCCAAAGAATCCCGTAAGGCGGCTGACAAGGCCGCCGCGTCCTGGGCCCCCTGGGGAGCCCGATCTCCACCTCCATGAGGAGGCGTTCGGTGTGGGCCAGCGGCTCTCGCCGCTCTGGCCCGTCCATCATACGGACCCCACGGCAGAGGGGGAACCGCTTGGTCCCGCTCGCCGAGCGGTCGAGGAGGTGGAGGCGGGAATACCCCTCCGGCTCCATCCTCCACACCTTGAGGGGGAGGAGACGAGAATGCCCTTCCGTCCACGCCCCCCACACCTTGGGGGGGGATAGACGGGAATGCCCTTCCTTCCGATCCCCCCTGACCTTGGGGGGGAATAGACGGGAATGCCCTTCCGTCCGATCCCTCCTGACCTTGGGGGGGGAGAGACGGGAATTCCCCTCCGCCGACGCCTCCCGCACTTGGAGGGGGAGGAGACGGGAATACCCTTCCATCTCCGCCCCCACCTCCCAGCCCGCCGCGCTCTGACGCGGTCGAGCCGGATCGATCCCCCGTCTGAGGAGGGATTCCTCCGGGGCTCACGGCCCCCGAACCATCGCTGGCTCCGTCACGGTCACCCCGTGACGAGTTGCCGGCGCCCTCGGCGCCGGACCCCGTCACCCCTGGTACTCTCATGACGGGAGGACTCCGTCCTCCTTCCGGACAAGACAGACACAGCACCTCAGTCACACCCAAGGGTAAGACAAAGACACAGCGAAAAACCACCGTAAGAACTGACACAGGGTAGGCCCGACTGATCAGGAAGGGCCGGACCCTGTCCCCCGCTGGTGCACCAAATGTAGTGGTTTCTGCCGTCAAAGCCGACGGGGCAGGACCCCGTCAGAAAACCCAGCACAGGATGCGGAGCGACACAAAGGAGAAAGAACACAAACGCCTGGATCACAGGGCGCGAAGCGCACGAAAACGCCGGAACTCACGCAAACGCAACTCTGATTTATTCATAGAAGCAAGCCGACCCAGGAACTCACACTCATATACCCTCAGGAGAAGCAAAACGCGCACGAGCCCAGCCCACGAAAAAGGTCATGGGGGGACCGGTGACCAGCGGGCCACGCTCCTGCGACAGGGACCTCTGGTGGCCCCTGCCACGGATCAGAGAACACTTTTCTACTGGAAGAGACATCTGGCCCATAGATTTTTGGGTCATCTTGGACTTGTAAGTCCCTCCAAATCCCAGGAGACTCAGACCCAAGATTTTTCAATTTCCTGATGGAAATCCTCGGGGAATATTTTCGTTGACCGAGATCTGATCTCGGCTCCGGGTTCCGCCCCGGATGGGGAAGCTTCCACAAGCTTCCTGGCCCCTCCACGGGCCCCAGATCGATGGGGCTCGCGCCCCTTCCGTCTGTGTCAGGCCCCTTTCGGGGCCTGATCAGGCGATGCTCCTTCACTCACCTCCCCAGGAGGGGGTGTTACGTAGGTGGTCGGGGACCACTCTTGACGCCCCCCGGAGGGGGCGCCACACGTCACCCCCCCTCGGGGGCGCGTTCCGTGGGAACTCGAGACCCACCCCCCCCCCGGCCCCGGCCGGGGGTCGTGTCATCGGAGTCAAGGGGGTTTTCCCCACAGGTAGATGGAGCCGCTGGTCGGGCTGCAGCTCTCAGGGAGATAATCGGGCAGGGTCCCGAAAGCGGCTGTGAGCACCGCCAGGGGTGGCTAGATTGGCCGCCAGGACGATGATCGGGCAGGTGGATGGGGTCCTCGACGGAGCAGGCTGACATGGGCCCCGAGACGGCCCGACAGACTCATCCTCAAAGGCACCGTGGCGTGTCAATACCAGCCAATCAGATGCTTGCGTCAGACTGCCCTCAGCTTTGCCGCACCTGGTTCAAAAGCTGTAGTTTTTTGTCTCGCAGATCTACGGGATTGCACAGTGTCAGTGCCGATCTCGTGGTTACAGTGGACTCAACCAACAGTGCCTAGGGTTGTGTCTGCGGCAAGGTATCCGACCAAAGCTCTCTGACATCGTGTGTGTGATCACATATGATTGCGGAGTCCACCAGCGCTCTATGAATTCCGATATCGGAGCCACCCCGGATAATTTATCACTTTGAGCAAGACATGCTCACATTTTGATCGCAGTTGTTGGCATCTGGCTGATGGCAGGGCCGCAGGCATGGATGGTTCTCGATCACCACATGCGTCGGATTCAATCACGGATCTTCCGGGCCGCAGCCGCTCTGTCAGCGGTCGTTATGCCAAGAGCGCACCACGGGGCCGGCCCCAGCGAGTGGCCACCACCTCGGTCCCCCGGACCGCCAGCCACCGCCATCAAGGGGTCAGATGGCTCGCCCGTCTTCACTCCCAGGACAGGAAACTCCAGCTTTGATCGGGGTGCGTCACAGCTGTGGCCAGTCTGACGCGCGCATACGATTGGCTGGAACTGACACGTCACGGTGCCTTCGAGACCCAGTCTTTCGGGTCGATTGTGATCCTCGGTCATCATTGGAGACGTGCCGTCGGGCCCCTATTCCGCCGTCTGGTGGCCCGCGTCAGCCTGCCCCGTTGGAGGCCCCCAGTCACCTGACCGATCATCGTCCTGGCGGCCGATGTGGCCACCCCTGGCGGCGCTCACAGCCGCTTTCGGGACCCTGCCCGATCACCCCCCTGAAATAAGTAGCCCGACCAGCCGCTCCGTCCACCCTCGCCACCACGTTCTCCCCGCCCGCCACCCCCACCACCCGCGCTACGCCCGCCGCCCCCGCCGCCCCCGTCACCCCTGCCGCCACCCCCGCCGCATCTGGCTCCTCGGCCGTCGCTCGGGGTGCAGTTGCCGTCGCCGTCGCCGAGGCGGCGGCCGCCGTGCGGCGCCGCCCCCGCCCCTGCCCTCGTCGCTGCCGCCGCCGCCGCGGCTGGGCCGCCGCTTCGGAGCCACGCTCACCCCCGCCAGAACCGTCGCCGCCTCCCAAGCCACCGTATCTCTGCCGCATCTGCGGCATCGCCCCCGCCGCCGCCGCCGCCGCCGCCGCCGCCGCCGCCACCGCCGCCGCCGCCGCCGCCGCCGCCGTCGCCACTCGCCTGCGCGCCACCGTGGCGGCCTCCGCAGTCTCCAACGCCGCCGCGGCTCGGCCACCGCTGCGTCGCTGCGCCCACCCCCGGCACCGCTTGTGCCGCCGCCTCCGCCCCTACCCCCGACGCTGCCGCCGCAACCGCGGCTCGGCCGGGACTGCGGCGCTGCCACCCCCCCCGCCCCCACTCCCGTCACCATCGCCGCCGCCTCCCACGCCGCCGTAGCTCGGCCGCCGCTGCAGCGATGCGCCCACTCTCGGAACGGCTCCCGCCGCCGCCCATGCAACCGCGGCTCGGCCGCCGCTGCGGCGCCGTCCTGCTCCCGACGCCCCGGCTGACGCGCGGGCTGCCGCTGCAGTCGTGGTGGGGGAGTCTCGGCCGCTGCCCCGGTTGCCGCCCCTGCCACTGACGCCCCGCTGCTCCTGCCACCGCCGCCCCTTCCGGAACTCTAGCTGTCGTCGGCGTCGCCCAAGCAGCGGCGGCCGCTGTGGCAGGCCTGGGGCGCCCTATTCATGCGCCGCCATACGGGAACCTGCGTCGCAGGCCAGTCGGTGGCGGCGATGGCGCCGTGCTGTGGCGACAGGGGCGGTCCTGGTGGTTGTGGGGAGACGCCTGCGACGGTAGGTGCTGTGTATGTTGTCGAGGGGTGTGCAGGGTTGCTGGTGGGTGTGTCTGGTCTCGTAGAGCAAGCGTGGTGCTGCCGCGGTGGGCTCCTGGTGGGCTGTTGTGTATCCTCTCAAGTGGTGTTTTGGGCGTACAGAAGACAACAGGAAGGAAGTGTTCGCGAGCTTAGCCAGTACCATCATTTTTCTCAGCACCCTCAATAGGTCCAGACTGGACTGAGAGAAAAAGTTACAAGACCCATGTGTCACAATGATAAGTTGTGCGAACCAGCGTAAGTCCGTTCCAGATTGTTGTTCCAGGGAGACCTCCAATCGGTCCAGGCGGGGGGTGCGGATGACACTTCTTCACGAAACATGAGTAATTCCATTTTATTCCTCCGTCGCTTCTGGGTCTATCGACCGCGCTATGAGCAGTGATATAGGTGGCTCAGCGCACGAACGATTTCTTCGTGTTCATCATACCCGTCAACATGACAAAAGCTTACAACAGCCTCCAAAGCTCCTGCAGCCCACGACGTGCTGCCAACCCCGACGCTTTCGCGCACGGGCGGCGGCGAGTTGGCGGTTTTGGCGTAGGCGCCCGCGAGCTTTGGCGCGCCGGCGCGGCACGCCGCCACCGCCTACCGGCGACGGTGCGGAGCCGGAGCCGCGGCTCTTGGCCGGGTGGCCGCAAGAGTGCGGGGCGGATGGGGAGCCGGGCGGCGGCGAGAGTGGGGGGGGGTGAGGGGGAATTGGGGGCGGGGGGGGAGGGCCGTCGCCGGCCGCGCGGCGTTGTGGCCGACCGGGCGCGGGAGCCGGAGGTCGCCGCGTGCCGGCCAGGCGGCGGCCGTGCTGGGAATCAGAAAGGAAGGCGGGCGAGGGAGGGGGGGAAGTGGGCGGGAACGAGCCGCCTCACGAGCCGCCGCCGGCCTCGGAAACACACCGGCGCCAGCGCACGCAGGGTTGAGGACCCGAGGCCGCGGCTCGGCCAGCAGAGCAGGCTCCAAATCCCAAAACTTTCTGTTGACCCGCCGCGCGCAGGTGAGTGCCTCGCCGGCTCAGGACGCCCCGCCCTATCAGCCCTAGGAAAACCCCATGTCACGGCAACCGCCGCCGGCGCCGCCTCCGCGGCGCTGATAACCAGAGGTATTGAACCAGTCGGCGGCCCGCTCGCTCTCGCTGCCGCCGCGCCCCAGCCGGAATGCACAGGTTGTAAGTGCGCCATAGACGTAGACGGTGAGCTGACGAAGAGCGAGAAAGAGGTCCTCATCGGGTGAGGCAAACGGCGCAAGTACTGGTGGGGGCGAGTGGGGGTAGGGTCCGCTGAACCCGCCAGAAACGCTCAAGAAGCGCAGAAAAGGGGGAGCCCACAAAATTAGTGGCAGGAAGGAGCATGAAGGAGTGCGCTTGAGACAACTCTGGTTGCAGCGTAGTGATCAGCGACGTCGCTTGACCCATGCTGCCTTGTCTCGACGAGTACGGCTTGACTTTACCTTTTTACACCTTGCTACGTCGATACTTTGTGCTCTTCCCCAGGGCATGTGCCCAGGCGTCTCAAACGGGACAACGGCAGGTACATAGAAGTATGAATCATGCAGTACTTCTCGGCACAGGCCACAGAGGGTAAAGTACGGTCTCTGAGAACGCTGGTGGACTCACAATGACAACAGAGGTGACCCTTCATGCTCTTGTGCCAACCGGTCTGCTGCGCTTCACGCAGAGCCAGGAACAAAAACATTCTATTGGAGAATTGATTCCATGAGAATCTAGTCGAATATCTGAGGTCCGCACGGAATTTGAAAACATACCTCTAAGTGGTGCGTCCTCAAGCCGCCTGTGTGAAGCACAACACGAATACAGTTTCTTTCAGGAACGACGCATTGAGGGGCCTCAGATGGCCTGTAATCTGATCCATGCCGCCTCCAGTGGCCACGAGCTGTGTTGATGCACATCGAACGCAGACTTCGCCGCAGCAATTCGTTCTGCCAGCGGTCCAGTGTGCAACTTGGCAAACACCATGGATTTGAAGCGATGACATTGTGCCTGGTGAATCCTGGTGGTATCAGACTCGCGTGGTCCGTCGATGTACAAGGCTCGGCCACGGCGGCCTTGTTCCGCACACATCACGTTGTCCTAAGTAGTTGGATATACCATTGTACATCAAACATGACATCTCGATTATACTTGTCATGACACCGTTGTCTGAAGCGAAGGAATTGGAGATACACAAGTGAATCATAAATGTGCAGGTAGATTCAAATATGTGATTGTCCGGTGTGTGCTCTTCAGATGTGCAGGTAGATTTCAACATGTGGTTGTCCGGTGTGTGCTCTCCAGGCAGAAAAACGGCGGGCGTACCGTCCTCTTTATTGGGCCCCTCGTTCCAGCCTGCGGTCATGTGCCGCCAACGTCTTGGTGGTCGGGCCATCAATGCTGTCCACCTTTACCACGACCAAGCCCCAGCCCTTCACCATGCACACTCGGAGTGGCACGCTGCCTCGCCTTGACACCTCGGACCCAGGTGCCTCGCAGCTGCCGAATGCGGACCGCGCTGGGCCTCCTGCTGAGGCCCAGGACGCGGTTGACGACGGCGGCGTCTCTGGTGCCTCGCAGGTGCCGGATGCGAACTGCGCTGGGCCTCTTGCTGAGGCCCAGGACGCGGTTGACGACGGCGTCGGGGCTGGTGCCTCGCAGCTGCCGGATGTGGAATGCGCTGGGGATCCTGCTCAGGGGCAGGACGCGGTTGACGATGGCGGTGAAGTCGCCTTTGTGTACTCCCGAGGACCCTACAGTGGCATCCAGGTCTCTCGTGCGGAAGTCCGGAGCTCGGACGTTGGTCAAGAGGCTCGTTGGTCAAGAGGCACGTGATGGTGACATTGTCGCTCTTGCTCGCTACATCTGGCAAGAGGAGCTCTCGTCGAGCGGCGCCCGAGGCTGTCTTGTGCTTTTTACCGTCTTTTGCAAGCTGTTACGTGTGCGCGGGCCTGCTGGGGTGCTCGCGATGACGCAGGGTGTCAGTGTGTTTGACTATTTCACGTGGGTGTTCTTTTTTTGCGAGGGGAACCACTGGTGCTGTGCTGTGTTGTATAATGTTTCCCGCCTGGAGCGAGCTCTGAGGATGGCTGCAGATGGATGTGCGGCGCATACGGGTCAGCCTGTTGCTACACTGGCATTCTTCAACTCACTTGGCGATCGCAGGGCCTCCACGTACTCTCGCTTGCGTGACAAGATCTTTACTTGGGTGCATGCCGTGGCGCTTGAGAAGCTGGCTGTCGAGGCCGATGCGCCACCGGCACGGTAGATTTCTTCCTGCCTTTCCGTCGTCTCCTCCTTGGTGCTACAACAGGGGGCCGCCGTAGACTGTGGTATGTAGGTTTTGTCTTTTTTTTCCTCTTTCTTCAAGTGCTCTGTGGAGGACCGTTGTGCTCTACTGTGCTCGGGTGCACTGGGGAGGTCTGCATGGAGGTCTGCATTCGTCAATAATTCTCCTGACGGGCTTCGCGCCGTTTGTGACGCGCTGGAAGCACGCCACAGTTCGGCGGCAGCTTGGAGGCGGCCGCCTCGGCAGCTCAAGCTCAAGATAAAGCCGACGCTAGAAGCGCTCCCACTAAGCTCCGCGATTGTGGCGGCCTCGACGGCGGCGTCACCACACGATGCGACCTGCTCCCCTGCGTTGGGCAAGATGCCTAGAGACAGGAGCTCCTCGCTCGGCAGGACCGGTCGTGTCGCCGTCAGTGCACCGTCTGCACCAGTGGCGGACGTCCAGACAGCCTCGAGCAACCCTCAATCGTCTAACCCTTCTTCCGGAGCAGCTCTTTCGTCCTTGCTTGCCCCGGCCCCTCCCGGTCTGCCCGTCGGGAAGCGTGCTGCTGCATCGGCCCAGGCGCCGCCCTCTGCTGTAGACGGCCAAGCGGCTGGTCGCCGGCTCCTCACACGCTCGCAAGGGTTCGGTGCTGCGCCTTTGAAAAGTAGAGAACCTACGTGCGCGACAGAGACGAAGAAACGGCGTTTGAGTAAGGCGGACGCCGCTACGGCTGCATGGCTCTCCGCATTCAATCGATGGCGTCTCGACTACGAACCGGATGTGGCGCACGACTTGTTCGTCATCTTCTCCGCGTGCGACGACTTACTGCCGTCGTTTATCACCCACTATGCCTCGGGCGTCGCCAAGTGGTACCCTCCTGTAGACCGTGACGGCCTTAAGCCATGGTTTGTGGATGTGTTCAACACGGGACCGGGACACGGGCAGGCAAGAAGTGATCGAGAGGGACCGAGTGGCGGTATCTCTCGTGTGATGAGCTCCCGCGTGTACGGCGTGTTTTGTGCTGCGTACGCGTTTCACGGACTCCAATGCCCGGTGCCTAGGCGCCTATAACTCGGCTCCGCACGGTTGCACGGTGTGTCTGTGTCGTTGTTTTCAGGCTCATTATTGATTACACAAGCGTCAAGAAGCGCGTCTCATGGGGCGTTCATGGCAGCACCTCGGGATCGTGACCACGGCGCTTCGTCGACTGCCGAGTTGGCGGCCGTCGGCAGCGAGGCGGGTGCACCAGATCAGGCAGACCACGAGCAGGCCGCGGTGGAAGAGGCCGCCGCTGAGGAAGTCAGTCAGCGCAAAGCCGTGGACGGGGATGTTGTGGACAGAGCGACTGCCGAAGGAGAAGCCTTCGGCGGGAATGGTTGTTCAGGCACGCTCCCAGAAACTGGATACAAGACGAGAAGCACAACGAAATCCATTTAACAGGTGTACAATCGCCATCGCGGCGCCCCCAAGGTGTCCTGTCATCCAAGGCGGGACAAAGAAGGGGTACGGGCTTAAGCAGGGTGCTCCGCGCACCCACATTAAGACGGCCGCGGCCCCGCCCGCCTCCCGGGGGCGACGGTTGGCGGGTGGGGGGAAACCGTCGCCCCGCCAATCTCTCGGGCGCTCGCCGGAAGATGGATAAGGGCCAGCCGCCGCCACATCCGCCGTTGGGGATGCAGATAGTAGAGGGGGGGAGCCCAGCCGCCGCCCCACCGGCCACTGGAGAGGTCCAGGGCGGAGAAGGGGTGAAGAGAGCAGCCGCCGTCCCGCCCGCCGCCGAACCGAGCGCGACCAGCAAAAGGCGGGGAACGTGCCGGAAGGGAGGGGGAAGAGCGCACTGCTGCCCCGCCCGCCGCCTAACCGGGTGCGACGTGCAACAAGCGTGGGGAGGTGGAGGAGTGGAAGGGGGGGCACGCCGCCGCGCGACGGGGCCAGAAAAACTGGGGCACGGTGAAGAAGAGAAACAGGGAGGCTTGTCGACGCCACGCCCGCCGCTGACCCAAGCGCGGTCAGCAGCAGGTAGGAGGGGTTGGCAAAGGGGTGGGGGGGGGCGCACCGCCGCCCTACTCGCCGCAAACCTGTGCGCGACCTGCAAAAGGTGGCGGGGGGTGGAGAAAGAAGGGCGAGGGGCTTGCCGCTGCCATGAATGCCGCCAACCTGTACGCACCAGCAAGGGGCGAGTTAGTGGGGGAGGGGGGTAAAGCGGCAGAAATGGGAGTGGTGCGGGAGCGTTATCGTGAACAACAGGGGGGACTGGACACAAGTGGCGTGGCGGTCGCAGAACTGAAACCGCGCACAGGTGGCCTGGGCGGCCGCATCTGCCGGTGCGGCCGCGTCTGCGGTGCGGCAAACGCCCCTTTTCCTTTGCCCGAGGCACAACGGCTGGTCGGGACTGCGTACAACGCTGGGAGAGCTCGCCGAGATGACACTTCAACACGCGAAAATTGCAAATCTGACAGCAGAGTCAATAGATGTATAGATTCACAGTACGATCTCAAGACAAGAGACTAGTTCCAAAACAATACAGCGTCGTGCAAGAACAACGGCTTCACGTCGTCAACACCCAGACAAGCTCCTGCCCTTCACGACCACAATGCGATGCCCTGAGCAGTATCGTGTCCAACGCCGGCTAGCGCGAAGACTCTCAAGCCACGAAAATGAATAGTACTCCTCCTCGCTGATGTGCACTGACGACCTCCTACGCCACTATGTTGGAGCACAGCTGCCGGGCACAACCAGCTCCTGCCGGCTGAGAGACCCCCAAGACACGACCGAAGGCTTTCCAAACTCGCGATGACATGCTCTGAGCGGCGTCAGCGCCGATATTTTGGGGCAATGCTGCCTGGCATAGCCAGAGCCTACCGGCTGGAAGATCCCCAAGACACGACTGAAAGCTTTGCAAACTCGCGATGACATGCTCTGAGCGGCGTCAGCGCCAATATTTTGGGGCAATGCTGCCTGGCATAGCCAGAGCCTACCGGCTGGGAGATCCCCAAGACACGACTGAAAGCTTGCAAACTCGCGATGACATGCTCTGAGCGGCGTCAGTGCCGATATTTTGGGGCAATGCTGCCTGGCATAGCCAGCGCCTACCGGCTGGGAGACCCCCAAGACACGACTGAAAGCTTTTCAATCTCGCAATGACGCGCTCTGAGCGGCGTCACCGCCAATGTTTTGGGGCACTTCTGCCTGGCATAGCCAGCGCCTACCGACTGGAAGATCCCAAAGACACGACTGAAAGCTTTGCAAACTCGCGATGACATGCTCTGAGCGACGTCAGAGCCGATATTTTGGGGCAATGCTGTCTGGCATAGCCAGCGCCTACCGGCTGGGAGACCCCCAAGACACGACTGAAAGATTTGTAATATCGCGATGACATGCTATAATCGGCTTTAACGTTGATGGTTTCGGGCCTTGCGGCCTGGCATCGCGAGCGCCTGCCGTCGGAGCAATGAGGTCGGGGCAACCCCCCTACCACGGCCAGAGTTTCACGGACTGGGCATAGTGGCGCTTTGGTTCTTTTGTGCGGGAAATGGCCCGTGTTGTGTACCAGAACATGCCCTGCTATGAGGCAGCGCCAGTGGTCTGAAGAACGATACATGCAGGTGCAGTTATGCGGGCAACTCCTACTGCAACACAATACAAAGATTGCAGGTTTCCCACCAGATCAAACCAGAATTTCCCTGGGACGATAACCACGCACGTAAACAGTTCGCGCATCGCGGGAAAGCTTCCCGCTCGAAGTGGCACCCGTCGTGTCCGTTTCCATCGTTAAAGACAATGACGTTGATGGATTCGTCTCAGGCGAGAGATAAATTCAATCGGTTCCCGCGATCATGCCTGTGGTCAGCGCTCGAACGCGTTCGACCACTGTGATCGTTCGGAATCTCAGTCAATCGATATCACTGTTAGAGAATATTTGCGCTCACTTACTCAATATACATTGGGACTTGATCTTCGTGTTTCCCGTTCTTGCAATTGCGTTTCCTGGGAGGGATAACTCGGCGTGCCCTGGACCCGACAGCCCCGGCAAATGCATCGTTAAGAGAGGATGAGTCGCACCAATTCAGAATATACAGTGTAATCTACCCTCATTCCGAGGATAATCCTCCCCACCTCTGCGTGATCCATTCCCTCTTTTGGGATCGTCCGCCTTCGTGTTTTTTGCATCTAAATCCAATCGTTCGAGCCCGATGCGCATCATTCAAACGGCGAATGCTTTCGCTGCAGTCGTGGATGTGCATCGAAGTTCCGATCCTGTCGACCGCGGAGATGAGTTCCTGATTCGAGGGGCCGATGCACGATTCAGTAAGGACCTTGTAAAAGAGAGACATTGTACGCACACCTGTGCCGACGGTGATGCGATTCCGGGCCTTACGGATGGCCACATTGGAATGACGGAGAGCCTTGGCAGCGGATTCTCCCCTCGCGGTCCTTGGGCGTGTGGCCCGGTTGACTGGTCGCTGTCCCGCTCCAACCGTGCGGCGTCGTCTCGGCCCCAACCACCTCCAACCTCCGCAACGTCTTTGTTCATCCTGTGCTGCTTTTATATCGACTTCGGCGTGTGTGAGTTTGTGTGCGTGTGTGTACGTGCATCCTTTGGTTGTTTGTGGCGGTAGGCATCGCAGATCGGTTCGTTTCCCTTGTTATCTATGTTTCCTCTGCTTGCTTTGTGTGCCGCTGCGGATCGACGCGTGCATGTGCCTTCGTGCGTGCCCTCTTACTTGGTCTGCTTCGGCGTGCGGTTGCTTTTTCTGTTCGCTTCTGTTTCCCGCTTCCTTTTGTACATGTCGACCCGTCTTCTTTTCCTTGCCGATAATCTTGATACCCTCGACGTCAGTCGGTATGTTCTCCGAGGGGGGGGGGAGTCGCGAGGGG
>Ga0209093_1000072_pt1 | contig 51404 bp, 39 predicted proteins | sample SidtaG_4_FD_187450 | JGI IMG/M metagenome (GOLD analysis project Ga0209093, IMG submission 187450) | Marine algal microbial communities from Sidmouth, United Kingdom - Sidmouth_Male1 metaG (SPAdes) (version 2) | ecosystem: Host-associated > Algae > Red algae > Unclassified | place: Sidmouth...
AACTTCGTGTATAAAATGACGGTCGATAAAGAACACATCGGGTCCGTCTTGTACTTGACGGACTACGTGCGAATCCCAAACCTTGTCAAATAATGTTGTTGCCATATTGATTTCGACTTATTTATTATTTTCTATTATGGTTGCAATTCATTGAACTACAGAACGACAAAAATACAAAAAAAGGCATTAAATTCGTTTAGACTTGCTATAAATTATTGCGTTGCTCAAAAGCGTAGCTTGCACTAAAATTACATCTTAATTTTTATAGAAAATTTTAGAATAAACCTTCATGTAATCTTAGTTGATTTCTCTCATATCACATTAAAATAACACACTAAAAACCAAACCCTTAACACTACTCCATAATTATTTCTTCAGCCACTTAACTTTTTCTTTGTAAAATGACTGAGTTCAAAAAAAGTAAAATATTTAAACAAAATATTCTTTTATCTACAAACTTTAATATATCTGGAAAGGCAACAAAAAAAGATGACTTTAAACTATTTTTATTTAGAAGATTATACTGATTGTAAACATTATAAGAGCCTGACTATTATTGCCCATATTCGCATGTATACAAGTTTTAACAAGGCACACTAAGTGTTAGTATTTTTAAAAATTACTGCAAAAATTTAAAGAATTATTTCCCCGCAACAATCAAAACAATTTCTCCTTTAGGCGGTTTATTTGTATAGTGTTCTGCTAATTCTGTTACTGTTCCTCTACGAGTTTCTTCAAACATCTTTGTCAACTCTCTTGAAACAGAGGCTTTTCTATCAGCTCCTAAATATTCTGATAGATGCGTAAGTGTTTTTACCAACTTATGCGGGGATTCATATAAAATGATAGTTCTATCCTCTTCAGCCAATCGTAGCAACCTAGTCTGTCTTCCTTTTTTTACAGGTAAAAAACCTTCAAAAACAAATTTTTCGTTAGGCAAACCGCTATTTACCAAAGCAGGTACAAAAGCAGTAGCTCCAGGCAAACATTCTACAGGAATATTGTTTTGAACACAAGCTCTTGTTAACAAAAAACCTGGATCAGAAATTGCTGGGGTTCCTGCATCAGAAACCAATGCAATAGTTGTTCCTGCTTTTAATTTGTTAATTAAATTCTCTACTGTTTTATGTTCATTGTGCATGTGATGACTTTGCATATGAGTTGTAATTTCATAATACTTCATCAATTTACCACTTGTACGTGTATCTTCTGCCAATACCAAATCTACTTCTTTTAAAACTCTAATAGCTCTAAAAGTAATGTCTTCTAAATTTCCAATAGGTGTTGGAACTATATATAATTTCATTTTTTATGGTATTGAATTGCAAGCACCTAGCTATATAGTTAAAACAATTACTTTCTGCTTTTTGGTGCTTTCTGCTAAAATTATGCTTTAAAATTCTGCAAGACGTTTGCTATTTTTCTGTTATCAGACAGTTGTGGAATCTTATTTTGTCCTCCAAACTTACCTATAGATTTCATATACTCATGAAACCCTCCTTTTTTAACCTTTGTAATAACTAGAGGTTTTAGAACAGAACCTTCTATCAAATCAAAATAATAAATATTTTGTTCCTGCATAGATTTATCAATCTTTACTGCCAAATCATTTACGTTTGTAGGTTCATTCTCAAATTCTATAAACCATTCGTGATAAGGCAACCCATTTACTGGCGCTACTTGCGGAGCAACTGTAAACTCACTCACGGTTATACTAGTTCCTATAATAGCATCGTTTAAGGCTTTTTCTACTTCTTTTCCAATAACATGTTCTCCAAAAGCAGAAATAAAATGTTTGATTCTACCTGTAACTTTGATTCGATATGGTTTTAACGTAGTAAATTCTACAGTATCTCCTATATTATAACCCCATAAACCTGCAGATGTATTTAGTATGATAACATAATTTACACCTAATTTAACCTCGCCTATCGATAATCTTGAAGGGTTTTCTTCATAAAATTTATCAGCAGGAATAAACTCGTAAAAAATACCGTTATTTAACTGCAACAACATTCCTTTTTCTTTTTGAGAATCTTGATAGGCTATAAAACCTTCAGAAGCAGGATATAGTTCAACGTAATCTATTTTTTTACCTATTAAGCTTTCAAATTTATTTTTATAAGGCTCAAAATTTACACCTCCATAAATAAAAAAGTTAAAATTCGGGAATAATTCCGCTACAGTTTTCCCTGTTTTTTCGTGCAAACGTTCAAAATACATTTGTACCCAAGATGGAATTCCACTAATAATAGACATATCTTGATCTACGGTTTCATCAACAATGGCATCTACTTTGGTTTCCCAGTCTTCAATACAATTGGTTTCCCAACTTGGCAATCTATTTTTCTGTAAATACTTAGGTACGTAATGTGCTACAATTCCACTCAAACGGCCTAATTGTACTCCTTTTAAATCTTTAAGAACAGGGCTACCTTGTAAAAACATCATTTTGCCATCAACAAAACTAGCATCTCCCGTTTCTGCAATGTAAAACAATAGCGCATTACGAGCCGATTTTATATGTGTGGGCATAGACTCCTTAGTAATTGGAATGTATTTTGCTCCAGAAGTTGTTCCTGATGTTTTTGCATAGTACAGAGGGCGTCCTGTCCATAGAACATCTGACTCTCCATCCACCATTCTATCTACATAAGACTTAATTCCTTCGTAATCGTTTACAGGAACATTGTTCTTAAAGTCATGGTGTGAATTTATATTCTTAAAATTATGATCTTTACCAAAAGCTGTGTTTTTAGCTGTTTGAATTAGATATTTTAAGGTTTTTTGTTGTGTTTCAACAGGATTGTTAGCCCATTTGTAAACTTGTCTTCGTATTACCTTAGCAAAAGGCAATGCAATTGTTGATTTTATACTCATTTTTAAAACTTCATAAAATTAGTTGGATCTACAGGATATATTTCTTTCCACATTTCAAAATGAAGACGAGGCTTTGTGGTTTCTGTACTTGTAAAACCTACATTTGCGATTGTTTGACCTGCATATACCAACTCTCCATGTGATATGTTTATTTTACTGATGTACCTGTATATAGATACGTAATTATTTACGTGTAACAATACAACTACATATCCTGTTTCTATAGACCATTCTGCAAAAATAACAACACCATCTGCAACAGCTTTTACAGGCTCATTTTTAGCCGTGGAAATCTCTATACCAAAACGATTTTCAACCGCATTAAAATGCTGTTGAACAATTCCTTTAACAGGGGTTATAAAAATTTGATTATCTCTATTAGTTTCATGACCAAAAAGACTAAATCGCTCTTCCATTTCAACTTTTTCTCTAAAAACTGAATCTAAAACTGATGTTTTTAACGACACTAACTCCTCTTTACCAAACTCCTCCACAGCAGTTTCTGAAGAAGATTTCAAATAGTTTGCTGAGTCTAAAGGTCTATTTTTAAACTCTTTTTTTAATTGTGCTATCTTGTTATTTCTTTCCTCTAACAAAGCGTACAATTTTGTTAGCTTTACATAAGTGGAATCATTGTTTGTTATCCCTGCTTGGTATACTGATTCTCCTTTTTTAGTTACAAAGGGTAAAGGTTCCATTTCTATCACCTTATCTCCAATTAAAACAGGTTTCATAGACTCTGTATACAATTCTAACGCATGCATATTTTGCTCTATAGAGTCTAGCTTAATATTTAAAGAGATTACATTCTTTTTTAACTCTGGAGACTCAAAACCAGGTATGTATTGTTTTAATGGAGTATAAATTAAAAAAGCAGCAGTAAATACTATCAATACAATGCTAAAAAAACCTCCAAACACAAATACGTTTAAACGTGTTAGTTTAAACGAAAACTTCTCTTCAAAAGAATCGTTGGTTAAAACAACCAATCGGTATTTTTTAACCAGCTTATTTTTTATCCTTTTGCGTTTCTCTGACATAATAAATAATCTAAAATAATCTATTTTTATTTGTAAAAATTCATCAAATCTATATACTCCCAAACCTTAGGCAACAATAAATGTTTTACACTTTTATTGCTGGCTATAGATTTTCTTATAAAAGTAGAAGATATTTCTACAATTGGTGCTTTTACTGTATGTACCTTAGGGTGGTTTATTAAAATATTGTCTTCCTTTTTGTCTGATATTCTTGGATATACATAAACCTCATAATCCTCTAAAATAACTTCATAATTTTTCCATTTATGAAACGAATTTAAATTATCCTCTCCCATAATAATTGCAAATTGGTGGCTTGGATGTTTTTCCGAAATATGTACTAAGGTGTCTATGGTATAATTGGGTTGTTTTAATTTAAATTCAATATCAGTAACATGAATTTTATCATAGGCCTCCGTAGCTTTATACACCATTTCTAAACGATGGTGATTGTCTAACAAACTGCTTTTTTTCTTGTGTGGATTGTGAGGTGTAACCACCATCCAAATTTCATCCATATTGGTATAATGCAACATATGATTTGCCAAAATAGTATGACCCACATGCACCGGATTGAATGTCCCAAAATACAAACCTACTTTCATCAATTTATAAATTTACTTACCATGTTATAAGCATCTGCTTTGGCTATGGATAAATTGTCGTTAATCAAAATCCTATCAAACTTTTCAGAAAAACCTATTTCTTGTTCTGCTTTGGCAACACGCATTTTTATTTTTTCTTCCGTTTCAGTTGCTCTACCCCTCAATCTTCGTTCCATTTCTTCAATAGAAGGTGGTTGTACAAAAATTGCCAAAGTTTCTTTAGGAAATTGTTTTTTAATATTCAAACCTCCAATTACGTCAATATCAAAAACAACATGTTTCCCTTCAGACCAAATTCTTGTAATCTCAGACTTTAACGTTCCATAAAAATTATCTTTATAAACCTCTTCCCACTCCAAAAAAGCATTAGCTGCTACTTTAGATTTAAAATCATCTGCTGATAAAAAATAATAGTCTTTTCCGTTTATTTCTCCTACTCTTGGCTCACGAGAGGCTGCTGATATAGAAAAATCTAACGGCAAATCTGTATCTGACAACAAATGCTTTACAATGGTTGTTTTTCCAGAACCTGAAGGTGCAGAAAACACAATCAATTTCCCTGTCATCATTATAATACGTTTAAAATTTGTTCTTTAATTTTTTCCAACTCATTTTTCATTTGGACCACTACTTGTTGCATGGGTGCGTAGTTAGATTTTGATCCTGTTGTATTGATCTCTCTACCAATTTCCTGAACTATAAATCCTAATTTTTTACCATCCGAAACTTTGTTATTTAACTCCTTTAAAAAGTAATCTAAGTGATTTGCCAAACGAACTTTTTCTTCGTTTATATCTAATTTTTCTAAATAGTAAATTAGTTCTTGTTCAAATCTATTTTCATCAACCGTTACTTGTAAATCATCAATAGCCTTACGCAATTTTACTTTTACAGCAGTCATTCTATCTTCATCATGCTGATTGACCTCAACGGAAAAAAACTGAATATTCTGAATTCGCTCTCTAAAATCTAACTCCAAAGATGCTGCTTCATCTTTTCTAAACTGAACCAATGCTACTAAAGCCTCATCAATCCCCGCTTCTATCAAATCCCATTCCATAGGATCTAATTCGTCTCTTTCTGTTTTTAAAGTATCTGGCAAACGCATTGCCATTTCTAACAACTCTACATCATTACCCACTGCAATTTGTTTTAACTGACCCATATAATCAGCAACTACATTTACATTTACTTTGGTTTGAGATACTTCAGCTGTCATCTCTACATAAATAGAAAAATCTACTTTTCCCCTTACCAGACTCTTTGCTATCGTTTTGCGAACGTTTATTTCTTTTTCTCTGTAATATGGAGGTATGCGAACACTTAAATCTAAATTTTTACTATTTAACGATTTAACTTCAATAGTTACCTTTTTGGTTGGTAATTGCACTAAAGCTTTCCCATACCCTGTCATAGACTGTATCATGAATCCAAAAAATTTGGTTGCAAAAATAAGCATTTTACTGCGGATAGCCTTACTGCTATACGGTAAGTTTGCTGCTTAGCTCTTTTGGCTTTGCACTTACTAAATAAACCCCTAAAAATATTGCCAAAGAACACCCTACTTTTGCTACCGATAAATTGTCTGTTTTAAGAAAAAGCGCAAACAAACTTGCTATTACAGGTTGTGTATAAATAAAAGCGCTTACTGTAGTTGGTTTTAGATGTTTTAAACCATATAAATTGAATAGAAAATTTAAATACGTTGCAAAAACTACAATATAAGCTATCGTTCCATAAATATTTATAGGCATTTCACTCCATTCAATATCTAAAACCTCATCAAACACAAAAGGAGTCATAATAATCAAACCAAACGTATATAACCATTTTACAAAAGTAACAGGATGGTACTTTTGAATCATTTTTTGAGCAAGAATTAAATACAAAGCATAGCCCGCTGCATTTACAAATACCAAAAAATTACCCAATGGTATATTTACAGCATTTGTAGCTTTTGTACCTCCTGTTGTTGTTAAAAAATAAGCACCTAATAGACCAATAACAATACCCAATATTCGTTTCCATTGAAGTTTTTCTTTTAAAATAAATAACGAAAATACAAAGACTAGAATTGGGGTGGTTACCATTATTACAGCACTATTAATAGGAGTAGTTAGACTCAACCCTTTGTAAAAAGACAACACACTTATTACAATTGCAATGGTAGACAAAAGTACCACATACGGAAAATCTTTTCTTTCCATTTCAGGAGCTTTTGTTATCCAAGAAGTAATCCAAAAAAGCAAAGTTGCCAAAGCAATTCTTATCCACACCAAAGCATTTGGACTCATATACGTTGGCATTACATCTTTTGCAATAGAATAGGTAATTCCATAAAAAATAGCTGTACTAAAAACAGCCAATAAAGCTAGGTTTCTTTTACTCATTTATATGTTATTTGTAACACCGCAAAGATGCCAAACAAATTTTGATTTATTCCTTTTTAAACATTTATTGAAAAAGACTAAATTAGCTATATGCAAACAAGTAAACACATCCTTGTAATACGTATGTCTGCCATGGGAGATGTTGCCATGACGGTTCCTGTGCTTAAAACTTTACTAAAACAAAACCCTACATTAAAAATTACAGTAGCATCCAAAGAATTTTTAAAACCTTTGTTTAATGATATTGAAAACCTCTTTTTTTATGAGGTAGATACCACAAAAAAACACAAAGGTTTTTGGGGAATTTTTAAACTATATACCGAACTAAAAAAATTAAATATTGATGCTGTTGCAGACTTGCACAATGTATTACGCTCTAAACTATTAAGAACACTTTTTAAAATTAGCGGGATACCAGTTTCATTTATCAATAAAGGACGATCTGAGAAAAAAAAACTCACCTCTTTAACTAACAAAATATTTCAACCTTTAAAAACAACACATCAGCGTTATGCAGAAGTCTTTTGTGAATTAGGGTTTACTACTTCTTTAAAGAACGCTTCTTTTAAAAAAAAAGAGGTTCTGTCCAATCCTCTAAAATTATTAACGCATTACAAAGCTAACCAAACATTTATAGGAATTGCTCCATTTGCTGCTCACGAGGGAAAAAAATATCCTTTAGAATTTATGGAAGAAGTAATTGTTGAATTAGCCAAAACCCACAAAATTTTATTATTTGGAGGAGGCCAATCAGAAATCGAGGCTTTAACGAGGCTTTCTAAAAAACACAACAACACACTTTGTATTGCTGGCCAAGTACAACTAAAAGATGAATTGACCATTATTAGCAACCTATCAGCAATGATTAGTATGGATAGCGGGAATGGACATTTCTCAGCACTTTACGGAGTTCCAACCATTACTATTTGGGGAGCTACACATCCTTACGCAGGTTTTGCTCCTTTTAAGCAACAAAACAATTGTATTTGTGCAGATAGAAACCAATTTCCTCTTTTACCAACTTCTATTTATGGAAACAAAACAATTCCTGGTTACGAAAAAGTTATGTACTCAATACCACCTAAAACAATTATTGATAAAGTTTTAGCTATTCTAAAATAGATTGTTAATAAAGTTTTAAAAATCTAATATGGTATTTTAATACATTTCTTTAATTTTGATTTTCAATAAATAAATGAAGACCATGCAAGTAACTGGAAAAATTAAATTAATCAATGAAACTCAAACATTTGGATCTAGTGGATTTAGAAAAAGAGAAGTAGTTGTTACTACAGACGAACAGTACCCACAAATGTTAATGATTGAGTTTGTACAAGACAAGGTAGATATTTTAGACAACTACAATGTAGGACAAGATGTAACTATCTCTATCAACCTAAGAGGTCGTGAGTGGATAAACCCAGAAGGAGTTGCAAAATACTTTAATTCTATTACAGGATGGAGAATAGAAGCAACTGCTCCAGCTGCGGCTCAAGGAGCTGAAGCTCCTGCTACTTTTGAAACTACTTCTATAGCACAAAACGAAGAACCAGACGATTTGCCTTTCTAAATAAATGGCTAACAAATATCAAAACGCTTTCAATAAAAATTGAAAGCGTTTTTTACATTTACACCCAACAACTATATATTTTTTAATGTATTTATTAGACTCCAATTCTTTAGAATTTCCCCATCCCAATCTAGCAACAGAAGAAGGCTTACTTGCTGTGGGCGGAGACTTGTCTACAGAACGATTGTTAACTGCTTATAAAAAAGGGATTTTTCCATGGTTTTGTGAGGGAGAACCTATTTTATGGTACAGTCCAGGGTGGAGAATGGTTTTAGATCCTAGACACTACCAACCCTCTAAAAGTTTGAAACAAATCTTAAAAAAAAAGTTATTTACGGTAACCTTTAACCAACATTTTAAAGAAGTAATCTACCATTGTAAATCTATAGACAGAGGAGATGGTTTAGGCACTTGGATTACCAACGATATGGAAAATGCATACATCAAATTACACCAATTAGGAATTGCAAAATCTGTAGAAGTATGGCAAAACAACCAACTTGTAGGTGGGCTGTATGGTATAGACCAAAAGCATGTGTTTTGTGGAGAGAGTATGTTTAGTAAAGTTAGCAATGCATCTAAAATTGCTTTTGCATGGCTCAACAACTATTTATTAGAAAACAACTACAGTTTATTAGATTGCCAAGTTCACAATCATCATTTAGAAAGTTTGGGTGCTTATGAAATCCCTAGGCAAGAATTTTTAAATATTTTACAAAAAAACAATACTTAGATTTACTTTTACTTATGAATTACTACAAACTTCTTAAAATAAACAATCTCATTAAAAACCCAAGACTTAAATTCTTAGGTTTAATGATTTTTCATGTTTTAAAGAAAAGATATATATCTGTTCAGTTTGATCCTATAAACGCATGTAACTTGCGCTGTAAAATGTGCTATTTTACAGACAAAGACTATGTAAAAAAACTCAAAGGACTCTTTCCAAAAGAAGAACTTCCTTTGTTATCAAAAGCTATTTTAAGCCGAGCTGCAAAACTCCAAGTAGGCTGTGGAACAGAACCTACCTTGTATAAAAACTTAGATACTATTTTTAAACTGGCTCAAGAAGCTAAAGTTCCTTACGTATCTATGACCACAAACGCCAATTTAATAGAAAAAGACAAACTTAGAAATTGGGTAGAACATGGGTTAAACGAAATTACCGTTTCTTTACATGGAGTCACAAAAGAGAGTTACGAACATTTTATGGGGAAAGGGAATTTTGATCGTTTTCTACTTTCTTTAACCTACATTACTGAAATCAAAAAAGAATTTCCAGATTTTAAACTACGTATTAACTACACTTTTAACGAAGATAATTTTATAGAACTTAAAGAGTTTTGGACTGTTTTTAAAGGTATTGATGTAGATTACTTGCAAATAAGACCTATTGACAATATTGGAAATACCGAATATCAGAATTTCTCTTTAGAAAAAATACTTCCCGTTTATGAGGATGTTTATCAAACCGTAAACAAACATGCTATTAAAAATGAAACTATTTTAATAGCTCCTAAAATAGATCGACTAGAATACAAACAATCTGTAAATAGCGTCATTCAGCCTTTTACCTATTGTTACGTATCTCCTCTGGCTTTTTGGCATAAAGATTTTAATTGGAAAAACGAAACTTATGATGACTATTGCAAACGAACTGGATTTATTTCTAAAATTAGCAAATTAATTTTTGCTAAAAAATCAACCTTAGAAAGGTTAAAAAACAAAACTCTAAATTACGATATTAATTAAAAGTTCTTGCTATTTAATTCTCAACTCAAACACTTATCTTTGAGCCGTTTTAAGCTAAATGAGTTTTAAACGTTAATACGTAACTATCAATATGGATATCAAGAACGCACAATTAGATGTTGACCATTGGATCAAAGAACATGGAGTTCGTTATTTTAACGAACTAACAAACATGGCACAATTAACGGAAGAAGTTGGAGAGGTTGCTAGAATTATCGCTAGACGATATGGTGAACAATCCGAAAAAGAAAGTGATAAAAACAAAGATTTAGGAGAAGAACTTTCTGATGTTTTATTTGTCGTTTTATGTTTAGCCAATCAAACAGGTATAGATTTACAAACTGCTTTTGATGCAAAGTTAAACTTAAAAACAAAACGAGATCACGATCGTCATCACAACAATCAAAAACTAAAATAATGTCCAATCAGAAAATACAAAAAGTAGCCTCTACTCCACTGTGGAAACTGGCAATTAGATTTATGATTTCTTTTGCTTTTATTTTAGCAATTGTTTTAACAGCTGCAGAATTGATTAAAACAGGAAATTTAAATGCAATTCCTGAAAGTTTTAACAATGGTAGTTGGATAAATTTTGTAGGAATGAGAATTACAATTATTGCAGCTTATGGATTTGCAATGGCTTTTTTAACCAAAAGAAAAGCTAAAAATAAATTATAAATGGCACACACAGATATTGGAACTAAGTTCCTTAAAAAATATATAGGAACTATAAACGATTCTTTTAAAATTACAGGTTCTAAAAGCGAAAGCAATCGTTTATTAGTACTACAAGCTTTATATCCTAGTATAAAGATCAGCAATTTGTCTAATTCTGATGACACCAACTTAATGTTAAACGCATTAAATTCATCCGAAAACAAAATTAACATTGGACACGCAGGAACAACCATGCGTTTTTTAACGAGTTATTTTGCTGTAAAACCCAATTCTGAAATTATTTTGACTGGCTCTGCTAGAATGCAGGAAAGACCTATTAAAATATTAGTAGATGCATTACGTTCTTTGGGTGCAAAAATTGAATATATAAAAAACGAAGGTTTTCCTCCTTTAAAAATTACAGGAACTACTTTAACCAATAACACTGTTAAAATAGACGGTAGCGTAAGTAGCCAATATATATCATCTTTGTTGTTAATTGCTCCTACATTGCCAGAAGGATTAACTATTGAATTTGATGGGAAAATAACGTCTATTCCTTACATTCAAATGACACTAAGTTTATTGAATGATTTAGGAGTTGATACACATTTTGAGGGACAATTTATAAAAGTAACATCTACGCAGAAAATTAAAAACACAGAATTTACAGTAGAATCTGACTGGAGTTCTGCTTCTTACGCATACAGTTTTGTTGCACTCTCTAAAGATGGTAAATTAAACATTTCTTCTTACAAACAAAATAGCTTACAAGGAGATTCTGTACTACAAAATATTTATAAAAAATTTGGAGTTGCTACTTCTTTTGATGAGCATACCATTTCTTTAGAAAAAATTCAAAATTTTAAATTACCTAAGCACGTAGAGTTTGATTTGGTAAAAGCTCCAGATATTGCACAAACCATTGCTGTAACCGCTTTTGCTTTAGGTGTGCAATGTCATATGACAGGTTTACATACTTTAAAAATTAAAGAGACAGACCGTATTATAGCTCTTTACAACGAACTCACAAAATTAGGAGCTACAATAGAACACACAGATGAAACCTTAACCGTAAAAGCCTTTAATGGGACTGTGAATAGTGATATTCACATTGCTACATATAATGACCACAGAATGGCTATGGCCTTTGCTCCATTGTTGTTAAAAACCAATATCAACATTGATGATGCAGGAGTTGTTTCTAAATCTTATCCTAGTTTTTGGAGTGATTTTGAAAGGTTCCAGTAAAACTACCTTTAAAGTCTAGCTATAATATATAAAATATAGCTAGACAAAATCTCTAGTACATGACTAAACAATACTTTTATACGTTTGATGCTTTGAGATTCTTATCGTTTCTGTTGGTTTTTTTTCATCATACACCTGTAGATTCTTCTCATATACTGTCCTTTTTTACGCATAGTGGAGGAATTGGAGTTTCCTTTTTTTTTGTTCTTAGTGGTTTTTTAATTTCTTATATTCTAATAATTGAGAAAAAAAACAAAGCTAAAATTTCTCTAAAAAATTTCTTTATACGAAGAGCGTTAAGAATATGGCCTCTTTTCTATGCAATGATTCTTTTTGCTTATATAACTCCACATATCTTAAATCTGTTAAATCTTCCTTCCTCTAATCAAGGATACGATCCAAATTGGCTTATGTCCATATTGTTTTTAGAAAATTATCAAATGATGATTACAGATAGTTTTCCAAACATTTCTCCATTACGAGTAATGTGGTCTTTGTGTGTAGAAGAGCATTTTTATATTATTTGGGGAATTCTTCTTTATTTCATCCCTGTAAAAAAAATACCCGTATTAACACTTATATCTATTTTCTTTGCTATTACAATTAGGTTTGTGTATTTAAAATACAATATTTCCACTGCCGATATATTTTCAAACATCGATTACTTTACTATTGGCGCTATACCCGCATATCTGTTTATTGAGCACAAACAAAAATTAAATCAATTTCTTTCATCTATAATTCATTTAAAATACTTGCTCGTTATATTTACTTTAATTACTATTTTTTGTTTTCCGTTAATCAACTCTAAACAGCTACAAATTTTTTCTCCAACACTTTTTGCTTGCTTATTTTCTGCAGTTATACTAAGTACTTTAGGTGTCAAAAATCAATTACAAATAAACAACTACTACATTTGTAAATTAGGAGTCTACACTTACAGCCTGTATTTATTTCATACCATTTTTATTAATTTATTTTTTCAAATTTTAAAAAATCAGAATTTTCCATTTAAAACAGGTATATTATTTGTGTGTTCCTTAGCAAGCACCATCCTCTTTAGTTTTGTTTCTTATCATTTATTTGAAAAGCAATTTTTAAAACTAAAACAGTTTTTTTATTAAATTCTCAGATCTAAAATTACTATTTAAAGCCCCCTTTTATAATTCTCTAAATTTAGTCTAAAAATAAACAGTTAAACACTTGACAACCCCTATCTTCAAATTGTATATTTACATCTTGATATAAAAACAACATTTACATGAAGTTATCAGCATTTCACTTTGATTTACCAGAAGAATTGATTGCACAGCATCCTGCTGAGTACAGAGATGAATCTCGTTTGATAGTATTAAACAGAAAAGAACAAACCATAGAGCACAAACAGTTTAAAGACGTTATAGACTATTTTGATGATGGTGATTTAATGATGTTAAACAATACTAAAGTTTTTCCTGCCCGTATGTTTGGGAACAAAGAAAAAACAGGAGCAAGAATTGAAGTTTTTTTATTACGTGAATTAAATGCTGAGAACCGTTTATGGGATGTTTTAGTAGATCCTGCTCGTAAAATTAGAATTGGAAACAAATTATTTTTTGGAGAAGATGATTCTTTGGTCGCTGAAGTAATAGACAACACAACCTCTAGAGGACGTACTTTACGCTTTTTATATGATGGTTCTTACGAAGAGTTTAGAAAAAAACTGCAAGAATTAGGAGAAACTCCTATTCCTAAGCATATTGATAGAGAGGTAACTGCTGATGATACTGAACGTTTTCAAACAATTTATGCAAAAGAAGAAGGAGCTGTTTCTGCACCAACTGCAGGATTGCATTTTTCTAAACATTTAATGAAACGTTTAGAAATTAAAGGAGTAGATTTTGCTGAATTGACCTTGCATATTGGATTAGGTACTTTTAACCCTGTTGAAGTTGAAGATTTATCTAAACATAAAATGGATTCTGAGAAAATGAGTATTTCTCAAGATACTTGTGACATTATAAACAATGCTCTTAATAAGAAACGAAGAGTTTGTGCAGTAGGAACTACTGTGATGAGATCTATTGAATCTTCAGTATCCTCAAACGGAAGATTAAATCCTTATACAGGTTGGACAAATAAATTTATTTTCCCTCCATATGAATTTAGTATTGCCAATGCAATGATATCGAACCTACATCCTTCTAAATCTACATTAATGATGCAAGTAGCTGCTTTTGCAGGTTACGATTTCTTAATGAAAGCTTATGAAGAAGCAATTAAAGAAGGGTATAAATTTAGTACTTACGGAGATGCAATGTTAATTATCTAATAAACCTATTCTTTTCATAAAAAAACCAAGGCTTCAATATGTTATATTGAAGCCCTTATTTTTTTATGAATTCTTTTATAAACAAAAATAAAGCTCAGTAAAATTTACCGAGCTTTATCTTATTATTTCTTTGTAATTACTCTTACATTCATTTCCTCTATTTTTTTGGTAGATAATGGAGATGGAGATCCAAACAATAAATCTTCTGAGCTCCCTGTTTTTGGGAATGCCATTACTTCACGGATGGATGCTTTTTTCTCTAAAATCATCATCAATCTATCTACTCCCCATGCAATTCCTCCATGTGGTGGTGCTCCATAATGAAAAGCTTGATACATAGTACCTACACTCTTTAACATTTCTTCTTTATTGTAACCCATATTTTTATAGGTAGCTTCTAATATTTCTGGTTTGTGTGCACGTACAGATCCTCCTCCAATCTCATAACCATTTAAGATCAAATCATATTGTTGAGCTATGATAGTTCCTATTTCATCCTCTTTGCTATTCATATGCTTTTCTAAGTCATAAATAGCTGGCATAGAAAATGGATTATGAGTAAACGTCCATCTTCCTTCATCAGTCTTTTCAAACATAGGAAAATCTACCACCCATGCAGGTCTTAATTCTTTTGGATTAATCAACCTCAACATCTCCCCTAATTCTTGACGAACTGCATCTAAAGCTTTGTTAGCCGTAGCATAATCTGCCGCAGAAAAATAAACAATATCACCTACTTGTGCCTTAGCTGCTTTGATGATGTTCTCAGCAATTTCTTCTCCTAAGAATTTGATAATTGGCGATTGCAAGTTGTCTTCATTTACAATAATATAAGCCAACCCACCCAAACCGTGTTGTTGTGCAATAGAAGTTAACTTTTCAATTTGTCCTTTAGACATACGTTTTCCTCCTTGCTCCTCAGCAGATACTTTAATACATTTAACAATTCCACCCTCCTCAATTGGTTTAGAAAAAACCTGGAATGTAGTATCTTTTACAATTTCTGTAATGTCTTGCATTTGCAATCCAAAACGTAAATCTGGTCTATCACAACCATATTTATCCATCGCATCTTTGTAAGTAATTACTTCAAACGGACGTAAAATCCATTTGTTACCGTATATTTTCTTCACAATAGTATTAAACATCTCTGTGTTCAAATCTATAATTTGTTGCATAGATGCATAAGCCATTTCAATATCTAATTGCGTAAATTCTGGCTGACGATCTCCACGAGAATCTTCATCACGAAAACAACGTGCAATTTGGAAATACTTTTCAAACCCACCTACCATTAACATCTGTTTGAACTGTTGTGGTGCTTGTGGCAACGTATAAAAAGACCCTGGCTGCTTACGTGTTGGTACAATAAACTCTCTTGCCCCTTCGTCTGTTCCTGCTGTTAAAATAGGGGTTTCTATTTCTAAAAACTCCTGTTCATCCAACATGTCACGCAATAACTTAATTACTCTATGACGATTTACAACTGCTTTACGAACTTCTTGATTTCTGTGATCTAAAAATTTGTATTCAAAACGAACGGCTTCGTTAGAACGCATAGCTTTTTTAATTTCAAAAGGCAAAGTTCTCGATAAATTTAAAATATCTAAATCCGTAGCTTCTAATTCAATTTTACCAGTTCTTAACCCAGCATTGTAATCATCCTCGTTACGGTGAACAATTTTACCTGAAACTGCAATCACAGATTCTGGCTTTAATTTTATCAACTCATCTAAATTAGGAAAAGAATCTCTTGACAAACGTACTTGAATTATTTCGTAAGAAGCATCACGCAAGTCAATAAACATTAATTCTCCATGATCACGAACACTAGATACCCAACCAGACAAACCAACGGCTTCTCCGATGGTTTTTTCTTTTATTTCCTTAATAATGTGTGTACGGTATTCTTCCTTTATAATTAAAGGGATTTCAGGTAAAACCTCTTCTTCTTTAGTGCTAAGTATTGAGTCTTGAGTCTCAAGCCTACCCTCTGACTTTGTATTATTTACATTAGACGCTGTACTGGCTGAAAGCGTAGCAAGAATCGTTTCACGAACTACGTTCCCTGGAGCTCCTTTTCCTATTTTACCAATTACTTTCCCAACTAAAACCCCAGCTTTTCCTTTGTTACCTCCTTTAATATCCTTAGCAATCGCTTCGTTTTCTTGAATAGCAGCGTTTACCGCTTCTTGAATTTGTTCGGTAGAAATGGTATTGTCTGCAAAATATTTTTTGTAATCAAACTTAGCATCTGCCAACAAACCTTCTATCGCTTTTTGTACTAGTACGTTTGTAACAGCTCCATTTTTAAAAGCTTTAAAAATAGCTGTTAAATCTGCTACATCGTCTAATTTGTCATAATCTTCTGCCTTTAAATTATTGGTTAATGTTTTGGCTACAAAAGCCACATCTCCAATCGCATCAATTAAAGTCATTACAGTTTTAGAACGGATTGCATCTGCAGTAAAGAACTTTGCATCTTGCGGTAATACTTTTCCTTCAATCAACTTAGACTCTACAAAATATGGCAATACTTTAGGGTCTACTGTAATTTCATCAACCACATCTTTAATAGCTACAAATGGTAGATCTGGTTCGGAAATGAAACGATAATCTGCATCGTATTCTTTCTTACGCATCACCTTAGTTTGCTTTAGAGTCTCATCCCACAACACCGTGGTTTGATCCGGTCTAAACTCTTTATGCTCTGTGTAATAATTTAATTGCTTCTCAATTTCTTCTTTTAAAGCCTCTACCATAAACTTAAACGAGTTTAAGTTTTTAATCTCAGTACGAGCATTTAAAACATCAGATCCTATAACACGTAAAGACACCGAAACATCTGATTTAAACTGACCTTTCTCTAGGTTTGCTTCTGAAATTCCTAAATTTTGTACAATTCGCTGAATGTATTGGGCATAGGTAGATGCATCTTCTATGTTTCTTATACATGGTTTGGTTACAATTTCTATCAAAGGCACTCCTGCTTTGTTAAAATCTACCAAAGAAATATTTTTTTCGTGCACTAATTTTGCTGCATCTTCTTCTACATGCACTTGTTCTATTTGTACGGTAAATTGAGAACCGTCGTTACGATAACAAGCAACTTCTCCATCAGGGATGATAGGGTTGTGAAACTGTGTAATCTGAATGTTTTTAGGGTTATCAGGATATTCGTAATGTTTACGATCCCAAGAAATTACCTCGTTTGAAAACGTAGAGTTTACTGCTTTTCCAAAGTAAATGGCTTTGGTTATGGCCTCTTTGTTAATTGCAGGTAATACACCCATTTGCCCTGTACAAACAGGACAAATATTTACGTTTGCTACGTCACTTTCTTCATTGGCACATCCACAAAACAACTTTGATTTTGTGTTCAATCGCACGTGCGTTTCTATACCAGCAACTAGCTCTAAATTGTTTTGTTCTAATAGAGCGTTTAATTTATCTAATTCCATTATTGCACTTGGTTTAAGAAGTTAGCAAACTGTAAAATAGTTTGTTCTTTATTTTTAGCTCCTGTTACTTGAATTCCTGTTTCTGTACCAAACGGACAGGTTAAAGTAGGCAACTGCCCTAAACTAAACCCAACTGTATAAGCATCAGACAAATACATGGCGTGTGGATTGTTTAATACCTCTCCTATTTTAGGGATCGGTCCTGGAGTTACAGGTGATAAAATAATATCTACTTTGTTAAAATCTGCCTCATAGGTCGTTTCAATCTCTTTTCTTAATTCTTGACCTTTTAAATAAATAGCATCCGAAAATCCTTGGGATAAAACTTGATTCCCTCCTACAATTCTGCGTTTGGTTTCCTCTGTAAAGTTTTCTGAACGCGTAACCATGTAAGTTTCTTTCAAGTTTTTGTCCTCAATACGCTTTCCGTAATTAGTACCATCCAATCTTGATAAATTAGAAGCCGTTTCTGCCATTGCCAAGGTATAGTACGTAGAGACTAAAGTATCTGAATTGAAAAAATCTAATTCCTCAACCGTATATCCTGCTGCTTTTATTTTTTCTATGGTTGCTAAAAAGTCTGCTTTTATCGTTGGGTCAATTGCATCGTTCTCTATAAAGCTTTTAAAGTAACCTACTTTAATTCCTTTTGGTTTTGATGCCACTACTTCTGCATTGATTTCCTCTGAAACAATAGAAGTTTGGTCTTTTCTATCCTTACCACTAATTGCATTCATCACAATAGCAACATCTTCTATCGATTTCGCCAAAGGCCCAACCGTATCTGTTGACGATGCATACGCCATCAATCCATAACGAGATACACGTCCGTAAGTGGGTTTTAATCCATATATTTTATTGTAACCTGCTGGCTGACGGATAGATCCTCCTGTATCTCCACCCATAGAAAAAACGGTATAACCCGCTGCAACATTTACCGCAGAACCTCCTGAAGAACCTCCTGCCACCAAACTAGTGTCTATGGCATTTTTAACACTTCCAAACACAGTGTTCTCAGAAGAAGACCCATGTCCAAAACTATCGCAATTTTCTTTTGCCATAGGAATAGCCCCTGCATCTAATAATTTCTGAATGGCGGTTGCTGTATATGCCGATTTGTAATTCTTTAACAAATCAGAACTTGCAGAAGTGTAAGTTCCTTGAACCATATACACATCTTTAATTCCAAAAGGAATTCCTTCTAACAAACCTATTTCTTGTCCATTGGCAATTTTGGCATCTACTTTTGCAGCAGCTTCCAAAGCCAATTCGTCTAAAACAGTGTTTACAGAATTGAATTTATTCTCTTTTAGCAACGCCAATTTTTCCTGTACCAAAGCAGTACAAGTATATTTTTTAGCAACTAAATCTTTATGTATTTTTTTTATTAAGCTCATTTTATTCGTTTTGGGTAAAAAAACACCAGGTAAAAAGTCAAATGACTCTTTGTAAAAGTTCTTAAATAAAAAGTAAATGGTAACATCCTTTTACGTTTTATCTTTTTACATGCTACCCTTCAATTACTTTAGACACCACTAAATATCCGTCTTTCTCTTTCGGAAAATTTTCTTTAATAATTTGTTTGGTTATTTTTGAACTATGTTCCACAATATCTGCACGTAAATCGTCAATAGACACGGCATTCTTTGCATATTGATTTGATGAGTTTTGATTGATTTCCGCATTTTTAATTACGTCAAACAACTTATTCACCGCCTCCGAAGACTTTGCTCCTTTGATGCTAGACAAGATGTCTACAGGCATTATTTTACTCATTTCTTTGTGTTTTTAAATCATACTTCAAGTATGCGAAAATACAAAAAGTTTTTGATGGCGTAAAAGTTTGAAAGTTTAAAGTTTATACAGCTTTTGATTGTCAAAAACAGGATCCTTTATAGAAAGAAATGCTGCTTTAATTCAAAAAGAAGCATCTTTAAATTCATTATTAATTTTGAGTACTAAAAAAACGAATCAAAAAACACAAAAAACTAAAATAAGGTCACTTTTAAGCGTTTTAAGCCACTATTTCATTTTTATTAAAAAACAACTTTTACAACACATTGCTATTAAGCAACATCTTATTTATTATATTTGATAGGATCCATTTACAGGGATTATAAAATTTGAAAACAATCAACTTATAGAAAATGAGTAATAATATAGAAGACAAACAACAATATTCTGCGGATAGTATTCAGGCCCTAGAGGGAATGGAGCATGTTAGAATGCGTCCCTCCATGTATATTGGGGATGTAGGTGTTAGAGGATTACACCATTTGGTGTATGAAGTTATTGACAATTCCATTGATGAAGCTTTAGCAGGACATTGTAACAACATTAGCGTTTTTATTAATAAAGACAATTCTATTACGGTAGAGGATGATGGACGTGGTATTCCCGTAGACATGCATAAAAAAGAAGGAGTTTCTGCTTTAGAGGTAGTAATGACTAAAATTGGTGCAGGAGGTAAATTTGATAAAGATTCTTATAAAGTTTCTGGAGGTTTACACGGTGTAGGTGTTTCTTGTGTAAACGCACTGTCGGATCATTTAAAGGCTACTGTTTTTAGAAATGGACAAGTATACGAACAAGAATATTCTAGAGGAAAAGCTCAGTACCCCGTAAAACAAACGGGAGTTACAGAGAAAAGAGGTACTACAGTTACTTTTACGCCAGACAAGTCTATATTCCAACAAACTACAGAGTACAACTACGATACCTTAGCGGCTCGTTTGCGTGAATTGTCTTACTTAAACAAAGGAATTGTAATTCATTTAACAGACTTAAGAAATAAAGACGACGAAGGAAAATATATTACAGAGACATTTACAAGTTCAGAAGGTTTGTCTGAATTTGTAAAATATTTAGACAGTGCTCGTGAGCAATTAACTGCTGGGGTAATTGCGATGGAAGGTGAGAAAAATGGTATTCCTGTAGAAGTTGCCATGGTTTACAACACTTCCTATTCAGAAAACTTACATTCGTATGTAAATAATATCAACACTCATGAAGGAGGTACACATTTATCTGGTTTCCGTAGAGGATTGACATCTACGTTAAAAAAATATGCAGACGCTTCTGGAATGTTATCTAAACTAAAATTTGATATTTCTGGAGATGATTTCCGCGAAGGATTAACAGCTATTGTGTCTGTAAAAGTTCAAGAACCTCAGTTTGAAGGACAAACTAAAACCAAATTAGGGAATAGAGAGGTATCTTCTGCTGTAAGTCAAGCAGTATCTGAAATGCTAACAGACTATTTGGAAGAGAATCCAGACGACGCAAAGGTTATTGTTCAAAAAGTAATTCTGGCGGCGCAGGCACGTCACGCAGCAACCAAGGCTCGTGAAATGGTACAGCGTAAAACTGTAATGAGTATTGGTGGTTTGCCTGGTAAATTATCTGATTGTTCTGAAACAGATCCTGAAAAGTGTGAAATCTTTTTAGTTGAGGGAGACTCTGCTGGGGGAACTGCAAAACAAGGTCGTGATCGTGAATTCCAAGCTATTTTACCGTTAAGAGGAAAAATCTTGAACGTAGAAAAAGCAATGCAACACAGAGTTTTTGAAAATGAAGAAATCAAAAATATGTTTACAGCATTGGGAGTTAGTATTGGAACAGAAGACGATCCAAGAGCTTTGAACTTAAGTAAAGTTCGTTATCACAAAGTAGTGATTATGTGTGATGCCGACGTAGATGGTTCTCACATTGCTACGTTAATTTTAACCTTCTTTTTTAGATATATGAGGGAAATGGTGGAGCAAGGTTATATTTACATTGCAACACCTCCTTTATACTTAGTTAAAAAAGGAGCTAAAAAAGAATATGCTTGGACAGATGATCAACGTGATATGATCAATTTAAAACTTGGAGGTTCTGCAAACATACAACGTTATAAAGGTTTGGGAGAGATGAACGCTGAACAACTATGGGACACTACGATGAATCCTGAGTTTAGAACTTTACGTAAAGTGGTTATTGACAGCGAAGTTGAAGCAGACAGGGTGTTTTCTATGTTAATGGGAGATGAAGTTCCTCCACGTAGAGATTTTATTGAGAAAAATGCTAAGTATGCTAATATTGATGCTTAATGGGTTTTAATTTATTGCAAATTAAAAAAGGAGAAACGTTCGATACGTTTCTCCTTTTTATTTTCCCTGTCATCTTACAAAATTTATTTTATTAATGATTTTTGTACATTTGAAATCGCCCAGCAATCTTATACATATGAAAAAAATAACATTAATCATCGCTCTAGCAGGAAGTATATTCTCTTCACAAGGTCAAGATTTTGAGTCTCTTTTATCTGGAGGAGAAGAGCATGCAGGAAAATTAGTATCTTCTTATTTACAACCTGTTATTGAAGGAACTATATACAATCTAAACAACGGTTGGTATCGTACTGCAAAAACTCATAAATTATTAGGTTTTGATGTTACGGTAAATGCCTCTTTAGCCGAAGTACCTAATGCAAAGCAAGTATTTACTTTTAACAACTCCGATTACAATATGGGTAATACAACTATTAAATTATCAAGTGGTGCACAAAGCGCAGAATTACCAACAGCTATGGGAGGCGAAACAAATGAAGAATTAATGTTGGAAAGAAATGTAGATTCTTCTATAACTAATTTAAAAAGTACTTTTAATGCTCCAAATGGTTTACTTGCCAGGCAAAGTAGTGATTATGTAGGTATGGCTCCTTTGGCAATAGCTCAAATTGGAATTGGTTTGATTAAAAAAACAGACTTAACCGTAAGATTTGTCCCAGAACAATCTGGTGACGATTACAATATAAAACTATTAGGTGTGGGTTTAAAACACAACATTTTACAATATTTCCCAATAGCAAAAAGAACTCCTTTAGTTAATGTTTCTGTTTTTGGAGGATACACCAAATTAGAATCTAATTATTTCCCAACAGGAGACAATTTAGATGATGTAAATATAAATTTGGTAATACAAAGTTATACAGCTCAACTTTTAGGATCTGTAGATTTAGGATTGATTAATTTTTATGTTGGATTAGGATACACTGCTGGTACATCTTCTTTAAGTTACAGTGGTTTATATACTATAAAAGATGATAATGGTGTAACTCCAAATAGTCAAATTAATCTTGACAGATTATCTTCTGCTGACTTTGATGTAAACAGCTTGAAAGCAACATTAGGTACTAGTGTCAATATAGCATTTTTAAAGATTTTTGCAGATTACTCTATACAAGAATACAATTCGGTAACAGCAGGAGTTGCTCTAAGTTTTAAATAATCAAAGAACCTCAGAAGAGTATCGTTTTTTTATATGATTACCTTTAATGTATTAAAATCTAAAAAACAAAAAACTAGTTTGATATTGATATCAAACTAGTTTTTGTTTTTTTTGGGGTAAATAAATTATAACTTAATTATTTAAAGCTTCTGCTCCACCAACAATTTCAAGAATTTCACCAGTAATGGCCGCTTGACGCGCTTTGTTATAAGTTAATTTTAATCCATCTCTTAATTCCTTGGCATTATCTGTTGCTTTATGCATTGCAGTCATACGTGCACCGTGCTCTGCAGCAAAGGAATCTCTAATGGCTTTATATAGTTGTGTTTTTAAAGATTTTGGAATTAATTCTTCAACAATTTTTTCTTTTGTAGGTTCAAAAATATAATCTGAAACTACATTTCCTTCAACTTCAATAGGTTTAATGGGTAAAAACTGTTCTAAGGTTGCTATTTGAGTAGCTGCATTTTTAAAAACGTTGTAGATAATCTCTATCCTATCATATTCTCCTGTAGAAAATAAATTCATTAACTCTTCAGCAATTACAGTTACATTTGCAAAGGTTAATTCATCATAAATAGCAGTATCATTCTTTACAACATTGTAAGTTTTTGATAGAATATCATTTGCTTTTTTACCAATAGTATATAAAGAAACATCTTTCCCTTGATACTTTTCAGAAACAACTCTATCTGTTTTTTTAATGATTGAAGTATTAAAACCTCCACACAGTCCTCTGTTTGAAGAAACCACAACCAGTAATACTTTAGAAACCTCTCTTTGATCTGCATAAATACCTCCTGCATCAGCATCCAATGTGGCACTTAAATTCTGCAGTAACTCTGTTAATTTGTTTGCATAAGGTCGCATGGCAGTAATTGCATCCTGTGCTTTTTTTAACTTTGCAGCAGATACCAACTTCATGGCACTCGTAATTTTCATTGTAGAGCCAATTGAGGTAATTCTGTTTCTAATTTCTTTTAAGTTTGCCATTCTTATTCTAGTATTTAATAGCTAGGGTCTAGTCTCTAAACTTTCACTAAAAATTTATTGTAATATCTTAACATCAAATGTATTTCGTACAGAATAACAATTTTAAAAACTCAATGTTCTGTACGAAATCCTAGATATTATTTATTAGTATTTTGCTGAAATTTCAGCAGCTACAACTTCTAAAACGTCTAAAGAAGATTGCTCTAATTTACCAGACTTTAAAGAGTCTAAAACATTCCTGTGCTTCGCGTTTAAATACTCAATATAATCTGCTTCAAATTCTTTAACTTTCTTAACAGGAACCTTCTTTAGCAAGTTTTTAGAACCTGCATAAATAATAGCTACCTGATCTTCTACAGTATAAGGATCGTTTTGAGCTTGTTTTAAAATTTCAACGTTACGTTGACCTTTTTCAATTACAGATAAAGTAGCCGCATCTAAATCTGAACCAAACTTTGCAAACGCTTCTAGTTCACGGAACTGAGCTTGATCTAATTTTAAAGTACCCGATACTTTTTTCATAGATTTAATCTGAGCGGAACCTCCTACACGAGATACTGAAATCCCCACATTAATTGCTGGACGAACTCCAGAATTAAATAAATCTCCATCTAGGAAAATTTGCCCATCAGTAATAGAAATTACGTTTGTTGGGATATAAGCAGAAACATCTCCTGCTTGTGTTTCTATAATTGGTAATGCTGTAATAGATCCTCCACCTTTAATTTTTCCGACTAAGGAAGCAGGAACATCATTCATTTGAGAAGCAATCTTATCGTTATTAATAACTTTAGCTGCACGCTCTAATAATCTTGAGTGTAAATAGAAAACATCTCCAGGATATGCCTCACGTCCTGGTGGTCTTCTTAATAATAAAGATACCTCACGGTAAGCAACTGCTTGTTTAGATAAATCATCATAAACAATTAATGCAGGTCTACCTGTATCACGAAAATACTCACCAATTGCAGCACCTGCAAATGGTGCATATACCTGCATCGGAGCAGGATCTGAAGCATTAGCAGCAACTACGGTAGTATATGCTAGTGCACCTTTTTCTTCTAATAAATTTACAATACCTGCAACAGTTGATGCTTTTTGCCCAATAGCTACATAAATACAATAAACGGGTACTCCAGCATCGTAAAATTCTTTTTGATTTAAAATGGTATCTAAAGCAACTGTTGATTTCCCTGTTTGACGGTCACCAATAATTAACTCACGCTGACCACGACCTACAGGAATCATTGCATCTACAGACTTAATACCTGTTTGTAATGGTTCTGTAACAGGCTCACGGAAAATAACTCCAGGAGCTTTACGTTCCAACGGCATTTCAAAAGTTTCACCAGCAATAGGACCTTTTCCATCAATAGGAGTTCCTAGAGTATTTACTACACGACCTACAATTCCTTCTCCAACTTGGATAGAAGCAATTTTCTCAGTTCTTTTCACAGTAGAACCTTCTTGTACTTGTGAAGAAGAACCTAACAATACAACCCCTGCATTGTCTTCTTCCAAGTTCAATACAATCCCTTGTAATCCTGATTCAAATTCTACTAATTCTCCATACTGCACATTTGCTAAACCGTATACACGTGCAATACCATCTCCAATTTGTAATACAGTACCAACTTCATTTAAAGAACCTGTTGCTTCAAAATTGGTTAGCTGCTCTTGTAAAATTGCTGATACTTCAGCTGGTTTTATTGCTGCCATCTTTATTTGTTATTTGATGTAATTTTTAAATTTTTACTTCGTAATGACTCTCATCAAAACTCTTTTCTAATTCTCTAAAGCTTTTTACAATACTTGCATCATATTGCAAATCTCCTACTCTTAAAATAAAACCTCCAATAATTTCAGGTTTTACTTCGTTAGTTAAATTAGATTCTTTTCCTGTTAACTCTTTTATTTTTGCTAAAACTTGTTGTCTTAACTCAGGAGTAATAGGTATTGCTGTTGTTACTTTAGCAACCTCAACAGCTTTTAAATGATCGTAAATAATTTGATAATCGCTTGCAACTATCTCTAATAAACTTAATCTTTTATTGTTTACCAAAAGCTTAATGACTCCTTTTGAGTAATTGCTAATTTTAGCTCCAAAAACAGCCTCTAAAGCTTTTACTTTATCGCTTAATTTAATAATTGGGCTTTTTAACAGAACATCTAAATCTCTACTCTCCTGAATGGTTGCTTCAATCAATTGCATATCGTTATACACAATAGATTCACTTCCTTCTTTTTGAGCAAAGCTTAAAGCTGCTTTTGCATAACGTAACGCTGCTCTTGTACTCATACTTTGTTATTAGTTTAAAGTAACTTCTTTTAATAACTTCTCTACCAATTCTAATTGTGAAGCTTCTGAAGATAGTTCATTTTTTACGACTTTTTTAGCCATATCAATGGAAATCCCTGCTATCTGAGATTTTAATTCTGCTAATGCTGCTTGCTTTTCAACCTCAATAGCATTTTTTGCATTGCTAATAATAATGTCTGCTTGCCCATTTGCCTCTTCTTTAGCGTCTGCTAAAATTTTGTCTTTAATTTCACGAGCTTCTTTCAACATGGTATCTCTTTCCGCTCTTGCTTCTTTTATAATTCTCTCGTTATCTGCATTTAACTGCTCTAACTCTTTCTTTGCATTTTCAGCAGCTTCTAATGCAGAAGAAATCCCTTCTTCTCTAGTGTTTAAAGCATCTAAAATAGGTTTCCATGCAAATTTACGCATCAAAAATATTAAGATGATAAAAATAATAGCTACCCAAAAAAACAAACCAAATGAAAAATCGTTAATTAACTTATCCATCTATGTAAAAATTTAATATAGTTTCTTTTGTGTTTTCTGTTTAAAACAATATCTGTAGCCAACCGCTACAGATATTGTTAATTTCTCAGTGATTACTTTCCTAAGATTAAAGCACCAAATGCCAAACCTTCTAATAATGCACCAATAATAATCATAGCAGTTTGAATCTTATTCGCTGCTTCTGGTTGACGTGCAATGGCATCCATTGCTGATCCTCCGATTTTTCCAAATCCTAATCCAGCTCCTAAAACTACTAATCCTGCCCCTAATAATGTGATATCAGTCATGATAAAATATATAAATAATTAAACAAAAAAATTCTTAATGATGATCGTGCTCTTCAACAGCCATACCAATAAACAATGATGATAACATTGTAAACAAATACGCTTGTAAAAAGGCAACTAACAGCTCTATTAGACTGATAAACAACGTTAACAACATTGACACTCCAATAGCACCTCCTGTTCCTAAAACTTCTTTCATCACATAAATTACAGCTAACAACCCCATCACAACAGTGTGACCCGCAGTAATGTTTGCAAACAAACGTATTAGTAATGAAAATGGTTTTGTAAACAACCCTAAAATTTCAATAGGGGCTAATAATATTTTCATAGGCACTGGAACTCCAGGCATCCAGAAAATATGTTTCCAGTAATCTTTGTTACCGCTAAATTGCACAATAAGAAAAGTGAACAAGGCCAAACATACCGTTACAGTTATATTCCCTGTAACATTCACTCCTAGTGGAGTCATCCCTAACAAGTTAGCTATCCAAATAAAGAAAAACACCGTTAATAAAAACCCCATAAATTTACGGTATTTCTTTTCTCCAATATTGGGTCTTGCTATTTCATCTCTCACAAAAAGAACCAAAGGCTCTAATGCTCTACCTAAACCAGTAGGAATCGGCCCTTTTTTGTAACCTTTTGCCAATCCTGCAAACAATAAAAACATAATAATTGCAATCACAAAGATTGAAAAAACGTTTTTAGTAATAGAAAAATCTAAAGGCTTTTCGTTTGTTGGGTGGTGATGCGCATCAAAAGCAAGTGTTCCTGCAACATCTGTTTTGTATATTTTACCGTGATATAACTTGTAGTGACTTCCATCAACAGTAGCAATACTATCTCCATGATGAAACTTAGAGGAAGAAAATATTTTTAATCCGTTATCTAACAAAATAACAGGCAAAGAAAATCCATAATGTTTTCCAGCAACCTCATCAGAATAAAAAGTATAATCGTGAGAATCTGCTAAGTGATGTTGTATGTAATCATTTATTTCTTTAGGAGTATTCACTCCATCCTTTACACCATCTCCATGCACATCTTGATGAGCATTGTGTTCATGATTTGCAGCATGATGTGATGCCTCATTGTGGTGTGCATCACCGTGGTGTTGATCATCATTAGCTTGACCTGAAAATGGCAAGAAAGCAATTGCTGCTACCATTAAAACTTTTAGGTTCAATTTTCCTATCATTCTATTATGAATATTGATTGTTTTCAAAATTTGTGCAAATGTAAACAATAATTTAAAAACTCGACCAGTTTTCAACAATGATTTAAAGTTTTTTGTAAAACATTATTATTTTTTTAAAGAATCTACTAAATCATTAATTTTCAACAGCTTTACTGCAAAAATCAATTCCAATAATAAATTAAATCCAAACGGAAGTAAAAAAGCAGTAGCATCAATAGGAAATACTTCGCCAGCAATATTTGTTGGATTTAAAACAATGTACAATACCATCATTTTTAAAACACTTAGTCCAAGGTATACAAAACCTATCATGCTTTCAAACATTGTATTTAAATAAATCAATGCTATACAGACACCTAACACTCCTAATGTATTTATAAGGTACGACAAAGGCAAATTAACGACACTCTGTACCTCTTCTGTAAAAACAACAGGCTCTAAAGCCGTATGTGCCAAAAATGCAAAAAGGTTTACAAGTACAATACCTGCTAAACCTTTTATATGTGATTTTATCATTATTTTACTTTTTGTTTAGTTTATTTAGTTGTCTTATTAGATTTAACACAAAAATAACGAGAACTATCAATATAAATAACAATGTAATCCAAGGTTTTTCAAATTTAAAGTATGTATCTATTTTTTTTCCTCCCAAAGAAGCTAAATACATCATAATCCCTAATTGCAAACCTATTCCAGAAAATCTAAGATACTTTCTAAATGTTGCTCTTCGCTGTCTCTGAACTTTCAATTCTTATTGGATTTAATTCTTTTATAGCACCAACCATCTTACAGTCAGCATTAAAAACAGCACCTGGTTCTACATTTAAACTTTCCATAAAAACAACACCTGTTACTTTTGCCGATGGTTTTAAACTTAATACGTGCTTTACTTCTAGATGTCCCTCAAAAACACCTTCTACGTCTGCACTCATACATTTCATTGTTCCACAAATCTTACCTTCTGATCCAATAATCACTTTTCCTGTGGTAACTAAATCACCTTCTATAATTCCGTCAATTCTAAAATCTCCTTCAGAGACAATATCGCCTTTAAAAATTGTTTTTTTTGAAATACTATTTCTTTCTGATATAAAACTATCTTGTTTTTTCTCTTTTTTTTTGTCTGAACTAAACATAAAATATTATTGGTCTTTAGAGGGGGTTAATTTTGATTTTAATAACGCTGTAGCTTTGATAGCTTCTTCTGTATTTGGATGTCTTAATTTAAGATTTTTTAACAACTTCTTAAAAGCATCTTCTCCTTTTTGTTTAGCTACAATATAAGCATTTAACAATAAAAATTTAGCAGCTAATGGAGTATCCGTATAAGTCTCTGTAGCAAATTTCATTTCCTCTTCTGCCTGATCAATTTCATCATTCTTGTAAAGAGTGTAAATAGCTTCGTAACATGCTACATAATCTTCTACACTTTCTTTAATTGGATAAGTGTTTTGATTATTTACCAATTTGGTAAATGTTGAATTTGGGAATTCTTGTTCTAATTTATTTTTGTAGTAGGACGATTTATTTGTGTTTTTTTCTTCACTATAAATTTTATATAATTTGTAGTATGTTCCAATTTTCAAATCGTTTGTAGGATTAAAGGCTAATAATTTATCTAATTGATTTATAGCTAATTCTTTTTCTGATAATTGGCTGTAATAGGCATTTCCTAGTTCGTAATAATTTAGATTTCTACTTTGTGTAATACTATCTAAAAACTGGGGCTTTCTGTTAATAGAATTTGTGTAATAAGCTAAACTGTGTATATCCACGTCTTTTTTTACATCTACATTATCTACATCACTATTAACTTTTACTTCCTTTCTTATTTTATTTCTATTTAAAGATTGTGCAAACCAATTTAATTGCTTGTAATTTGTTTTCCACAATTTTTTGAATTCTTCTTTACCATTTACTCTTTGCATTGCATTGTAAAAATACCAATCATTTTTATTTTGAAAACCTCCTACTGATTTATTTTGAGCTGCCAATAATCGCAATTCTTTTAACCTTGCCTGCTTCTCTTGTTCTTTAATTTTATTTATATGATTTTGAAAAAACAACTCCAAATCGTCTTTTTTCATAGCCGCTATCTTTAATAAGCTGTCATTTTCTGTAGCACTTTTTAGAGTTGATACGATTTTGGACAAACTATTTGACTTTCTTTTTATTTTTATATATCGTCTCGATTTTTTATTTGTTGAAATATCTACCAAACTATCATAATATGATTTTGCTTCTACATATTTTTTTAAATCATAGGATAAGTCTCCTAGTTTTTCATAAGATAAAACTTTTTGATTGACGTTACTTCTTAGACTATGCGCAGACTCTGTAAAATATTTTTTAGCCAATACCATGGAATCTGCTGCATGATAAATCAATGCTTTTTCATACAGTAGTTGCCCCAAATACTTTCTATTTTTAGTTGCTTTAATTAAGTGATTTACTTTTTCTAAAAACTCTTTAGTATAGTATTCATCAATATGATTGTTAATTTTCTCTAATTGCGCATTTACTTTAAGTTTATAGACCCCATTTTTCATCCCAACCACTTTGTCAAAAGCTTTATCAGAATCAAGAATCATTCCTTTTTTTTGATAAACCTGCCCTAATACAAAAGCAGCTCTAGACGCCTTAAAACCTTTAGAAAACGCTTCTAAAGATGCTTCTAAATGTTTTGCCACTAGATCTAAACTATCAGGTGTTTTTTGATAAGCCATCACCAATCCTATTTCTGCCTCTTGACGTAACTTAGCTGTTAAATTGGGGGATTTTAACAATTGTTTCAAAGCTTTTTTACCAAACTCAACATTGTCTATGTGTATGTTTGTTTTTGCTCTCCAAACAACAGTTTCATAAATAAGACTTGCCCTGGGATAATTTTTAATAATGTATTCGAAAGCCTCTAAAGCAGGACCAAATCTTTTGGTATAGTACCTAGATTTTGCCATTAACAAATAAGCCTCATCAGTTTGTGGGTTTCTTTCTTCTCCACCAATAAGCATAGAATGTTTTTGAATAGCTTTGACTGCTTTTTCCTCAGCTCTTTGAAAATTCAATTGACCAATAGGTTCTGAATCATCATTGATCTCCTGACCCGCGTAAAAACTAAAAGGCTCTATAGGCAAGACTTCACTAAAGTTATCTTGGTACGTATTCTCTACTTGTTCTAAACCCTTTTCAAAAGCTAATTTTCCATTGTACAAAACATTGTACTTAGTTATTAAAGCATGATATTGCCTATTTACAAAATTGTCTTTACTGGTGCTACAAGAAAAAAGAAAAAAAATAGATATGTATAAAATAAAGTGCTTCACTAATACGTAAACTTAAAATTCAACTATATGAAAGAAACAAATATAACGTTCTAATATCAAAGGAATTGCCCTTAATGTATAAATCTATTTATAATTTTACAAAAGAGTCAATTTTATTTGTATTTATTACGATGGCTATATAGCCACACTCACTATATTTATCTGACTATCACGGTGTCTTTAGCATCACAGAAACCCAACTTTTCCATAATATGAATCTGGTACACATCTAGAATCACCTTGTTCATAGCTTCTGAAACCGTATAGAAATTAAAAACTAAAAACATTGGAATCCTAGAAAAAAGTTTACTCCTAATGTTTATTACCGTTTATAGATTTTGAGGATTCCTTCAAAAAATAAAGTCTCAGTTTTTACAGATATAGGTTATTTTTTAATCCAAATATTATTTTCTCTATTCAAATCTGACATTTTAGCTTGTGGATCTATCTCTATTTTTTGAATAGATTTATCAACACTAAACTCATACGTAGGTTTTGCCCAAGCCCAATCTGGTAAAACAGTTGTTTTTGTTTGTTTAAAGCCTCTCATAATGTCCAAAGGAATGTAAAAAACCTCTGTAGCACCATCTTCATAAGTAATTTTTACATCTAACGGAAAGGGCATTTTCCCTATTCTATGTAACGTAACTTTATTAGTTAGGGGCGCAAACACTTCGTAATCAATAGTAGCTGTTGTCTCTGTCCAATAATTTAAATACCAATCTAACTCCATATTAGAACTTTGTTCTGCAATTCTAATAAAATCTTTAGGCTTGGGATGTTTAAATGCGTATTTGTTAAAATACGCTCTTAAAGAGTTTTTTAAATTTTCTTTCCCTAAAACAGACTCCAATTGATATAAAAACAAAGCTCCTTTGCTGTAAGAAGTAACTCCATAACCATAATTAAAAGCAAACGCATCTCCATGGGTGGTCATAGGTTCTTCTATTCCGTAAGAAACTAATTTTTTATAACCTTCATACATCCGTTTAAAACCGTTTTCTTCATCAGTAAACATTTTATTTTCAAATAAGGTTGACAAGTAGGTTGTAAATCCCTCGTCTAACCATGCATATTTAGTTTCGTTACTTGCCAATAGAAACTGAAACCAAGAGTGCGCCAACTCATGCGAGACTACACCTACCAAACTTCTATAAGATCTATCTCCCGTAATTAAGGTACACATAGCATATTCCATACCACCATCTCCACCTTGAATCACACTGTATTGCTTGTAGGGATACACTCCTACTTGCTCTTTGTAAAAAGCAAATAACTGATCCATCACTTTGGGTAATTGTTCCCACGATTTTTTTTTGTCGCCCTCTAAGGTATTTTTATACAAAAAATGAACTTCAGGTCCGTTTTTAACTTGATGCTTTATGTGTTTGTAATGTTTATCAGCTGCCCAAGAAAAATCGTGTACATTGGGAGCTTTAAATTTCCAAGTTAGTTTTCCATCTACTACTTTTTGGATGATTCTTTTATTTGGATTTTCATAGCCATGTCCAACCTCTTGTGCATTTTGCAAATAACCCGATCCACCTAATGTATAATTTTTATCAATAGTAATATTCACATCATAATCACCCCAATCCGCATAAAACTCGGCTCCTAAATAAGGGTTTGCATGCCAACCCTCTTCATCATAAGCTGCTAATTTAGGATACCACTGTGCCATCGAAAAAGCTACGCCTTCTTTGTTATCTCTTCCAGATCTTCTGATTTGTAAAGGAACCTGCCCCTCAAACTCCATCTCCAAACATGTTTTTTTTCCCGATTTAATTGGTGTAGCTAAGACTACCTCTAGAATAGTTCCCTCAACATGATAACTTAAATTTCTCCCTTTTTGAGTTAGTTTTTTAATTCTCAAATACCCTTCTTCTTCAGGCTTTAACAAAGCTATTCTACTTACATTTTTAGGAACCTCTTGGGTTCCCATATTTTTAACTACTCTCCCATCTGGATCTTTTGTGTTTTGAATTTTAATATCCATAGCACTATTGGGCTGAAAAGCATTGTTATACAGATGACAATAGACTTTTGTAAGAATATCTGGTGAATTGTTTTTGTATGTTATTTTTTGATTACCGAAATATTGATACGTATTTACATCCATTTCAATATTCATTTTATAATCTGTTTTTTGTTGCCAGTATTGTGCGTTTACACTACACGAGAAAACAACCACCCACAAAACTATTTTTTTTACCATAGTACCTAAAATAAAAACACCAGACCTTAATTGGACTGGTGTTGTAAAATTATGTCTTACTTTTTTGTATTCAAAATAGCATCTGCCATTTTAACAGCATTGTATGCATTTACCACTCTACCGCTTTTAGATATTTCTGATAATTTTACTTTATCACCATTTCCTCCTGGTAATAAAACATCTAAATCTACCAACGTTCCAGAATTTATAATAATATACTTTACCTGACTTGCAGATAGCTCTGGATAGTAAGAACGTATTAAGGCAGCAACACCTGCTGTTGCTGGGGATGCCATAGAAGTACCACTTAAGTTTTTATACTCATTATTAGGAATAGCGTTGTAAATATCATGTCCAGGAGCAAAAATATCTACACTTTTTTTTCCGTAATTGGTAAAGTCTGCCAATAAATTTTCATTGTAAAAACGAGTAACCGCACCAATGGTTAAGAAATTGTCTGATATCTCTTCCGCATCATCTACATCTTTAGGATAGCTTGCTTTTTCATCTATATTTTGAGCATCATTTCCTGCTGCATTTACAATTAACACATCCTTTTTGGCTGCGTATTTAATAGCATCATAGACCCAATCTGCTCTTGGAGAATATCCTTTCCCAAAACTTGTATTGATTACTTTTGCTCCATTATCTACCGCATATCTAATCCCTAGAGCTACATCTTTATCATATTCATCACCATTAGGCACCACTCTTACTGCCATTAGTCTTGCATTGTCTGCTACACCATTTACTCCTAAATCATTTGTTCTATCTGCTAAAATAATTCCTGATACATGCGTTCCATGAATCTCATCATCTCCATGATCTTTTACATTGTTGTCTCCATATACTTTTGTTTTCATAGAGTATGCATTGTCATTTAAAGCTGCTCTACCGTCAAATTCTAGGTTATAATATGTGTTTACTTTAGAAGTATAATAATCTACAGCTGGCTCTAGTTCTTCTATTTGGGCTGCAATTGTACTTCCTCCTTGCAAAATTCTTTTTGCTATTTCTTTTTTAGAGTTCATAGCTTCAAATGTAGATTTTGACTTTTCTAAATCTTCTAAAGTATAATCTTTCTTACCTGTTAGTGTCTGCATAGCAAAATCAGTCTCTTTTAACATGTTTTGGTATTGCATATACTGCTCCTGACCTTTTTTGGCATCCGTTAGGCTATTTCGATAATCTTCCTCTAGAGCTTTAAAAGCTAAATAAGCCTCAGAATCATTTTTCTTGATATCAATAGATGTTTTTCCGTCATATTTAGGCTTTAATGCTCTATATAGCCTTGTTATCTCTAAAGTTTCATCATAAGTAGGTCCTAAAAAATTCCAACCATGCACATCGTCTATAAATCCATTTTTGTCATCATCCTTGCCATTTCCTACTATTTCTTTAGAATTAGTCCATAAATTATTTTTTAAATCTACATGAGTAATGTCTGTTCCAGAATCGGTTACTGCTACAATAACTGGTACTGATTTTTTATCTTTTAAAAACTCATAAGCTTTTGCCAAACTCATTCCAGGAATGGAATCTTTAGCCAAGTCTAGATGAGACCATGATTGAAGTTGATTTTTTGTAAAAACCGTTTTTGCAGGTATATTGACAACCGTGTTAACTCCTTTAGGTATTGCAATATGATGAATAGAACTACAGCTAACTACAAAAGTTCCAAAAGCTATAATTGCTGTGTGTTTGACTAATTTCATGTATTAAATATTTCTTTAAATGTATAAGTTTTTTTTAAAATCTAATCCCTTTTCTCTGTGATGTAGATTAAATTATATAAATAGGTACTTGTTTTATGCTACGAAACGTAGTTCTAAAATAATTCTTTTTTTTACATCGTTAGCAAATATATTAAATCAAAACTCACTCCTTACAGTAAAAGTTCATAACCAATCGTTTGTAAAAGTCTGCCATAAAAACAACTGTTTCTATTATATTTTAGCTGTATGACAAGCAGCATAAAATATGCCAAACCCTAATTTGGGAGTTTCTATGCTATTTTTATCATTCAAAGCAATAAACCGTATTTTGAAAATTTTCTTAGTGTGACTGTATGTATTATGTTAAACAAAATATTTTTCTTTAACATAAGGCACCGTTGCCCATTCCCAATGTTTCCTTGGTGAACAAAAAATGCATTTTTTAAAGGCTAGCTCTAAAATGGTTTTTGGGATTCCATTTTACAGCAACTCTAAAAAATGAGAATACATTAAAAAACCTGTAATATCATCACTTTAAAAATGTATAATAACAATTTTAACAACTTCTTTTTATTCAATTTGATTTTAAAACATAAAACCATCACTTAAAAGTGATGGTTTTATTTGGAGGCGTCGAGCGGATTCGAACCGCTGTACACGGTTTTGCAGACCGCTGCCTAGCCACTCGGCCACAACGCCAAATTTCGAATGCGAATTTATATAAAAAATATATCTCTTACAACATATCTATGCCTAAATTTTATCTTTTTTTATTCATCTCAATGATTACAGCTTCCACATCTCCTCCAATGGGCGGGTTTAATTTAGATAAAGCTACTGTTGCTTCTTCTATCATAGTAATCTCTTTAAATAATCTTTGTAGAATTTTTTCTACAACACACTCCAACAATTCAGATCGCTTTAACATCTCTTCTTGAATAATTTTATTAATATGGACGTAATCCACTGTGTCGTTTAATTTATCTGAAAGCGCAGATTTACTTAAATCTGCTTTAACTTCTACATCTGCTCTATAATGAGATCCTATTTTGGACTCTTCTATTAAACAACCATGGTTGCTATAAATTCTAATATTTTTAACTTTTATAATTCCCATTATTTATTTTTAAAAAGTAAATTTAAGAAAATGTAATACAAAATCAATTATTAAACGCTTTATATCAATTGTGTTAGTTTGGACAGCATACTTCAAATCAGTCACATAAAAGTGTTGAGATGTAATTTAAGAACACATCAATATGCTTTAATAGATTACAGTGACATACTGTATTAAAGACCTATTAATCATTGTATAACAAATAATATACAAGCGTTTAAACCTGGGAATTATATAATTAATTATTAATACATTATCTTAAAAATAAACTAACTAAAAAGAGGCTAATATTATTTACATAATATTAGCCTCTTTTAGAAAAAATTCTGAATAGATTTATTTATATTAATTACTCTCCTACTTGATTTTTTACTTTTATATGTCCTGGGTTGTTAGAAATATAGAAATAAGAACGTCTATTTAATTGGTGTTCCTCTACACTACATGGAACACCGTTACGGCATTCATTTAGCAATCTGTATTCTCCAAACCCTTTCGCACTTAAAATCCTTTCTGCTTTAACTCCTTGACTTACAATATAATCTCTTGATGATTTAGCTCTATTGTCTGACAATCTTTCATTATAAGCATCATTTCCTCGAGAATCTGTATGTGATTCAATTCGTAATTTAATCTCTGGGAAATCTTTCATTACTTTAACAACCTTGTTAAGTTCTCTTGCTGCATCAGCTCTAATATTAAACTTATCAAAATCAAAATAAATTGGATTGATATGTATATCAAAATTATTGGTATTTATTTTTATTTCTTTTTGTAACAAGTATGCCACCAATTCAATAGGTTCTTTTTGGTCTGTATTAACACCAAAAACTAAGGAATCTGTATTATAATCAGACTTTGAAACAACAACCTTGTATTGTGCTTCATTACAATCAACGCTTCCTAGATCGTAAAAACCTTTTTGATCTGACAAAGCAGATTTCAATATATCTCCAGATGTATTTGTTAATTGAACTTGTGCTCCAGGTAAAATAACTTTTGTTAACTCGTCAAACACAAATCCTTTGATTTGTTTTGTACAAGCTATTGTATCATTATTAACACCTTCTTTAGCTACATTAACATCCGCTTTATTAGCTACGCCAAAACTATAAATATCATCATCTCCTTTTCCTCCTGGTCTATTAGATGAAAAATATCCTTTTTCTTTGTTTTTTAAGATTACAAAAGAAAAATCATCAGATTTAGTATTAATTGGACTTCTTAAGTTCTCTGGTGATTTATATACACCCTCTGATACTTCTTCGCTTTTAAAAATATCTAATCCCCCCAAACCGATATGACCATCAGATGAAAAATACAAAGTTTTTTCTGAATCAATATAAGGAAACATTTCCTTCCCAGCTGTATTTATTTTTTCTCCTAAATTTTGTGGAGAACCAAAAGTTCCACCATCATTAATTTTGGCTTTGTATAAATCTGTCCTTCCATATCCACCTGGCATATCTGATGCAAAATATAAATATTGTTCGTCTTTACTTAAAAAAGGATGACCTACAGAATAATTTTTGCTATTAAAAGGCAACTCTTTTACATTTCTCCATTCACCATTTATTAACTCTGCTTTGTACAACTTTAAATGAGAAACTTTTAACCTGTCTGTACGGATACTCTTTTGTCCTTTAGAATTATCACGTGTAAAATACATTACTTTTCCATCGTTTGTAAACACGGGATTTGCATCATGGTAAGTACCATTAACATCTCCTTTTAAAGAACTTACGTCTTTTAAATTAATAAGACCTTTTCCTACAACATCTTGTTCATAATTTGCGGAATAGATAGTATAATAAGGCTGTTTGTTCCATCCATAGGTTTTAGCTTTACGAATACTGCCTTGAGGTCTTGTAGAACTAAAATACAACTTACCATCCGCTAAAACGTTATTATAATCCGAATATGAAGTGTTTATGGATAGGTTTGTAATTGCATTGTATACACTAGGAGTTAATAGCGATTCATTCTCTAAGATCTCTATTGAAACGTTTTTATTATAAGTCTTTGACAAGGACAATATTGCTTTTGCCTTTTCATAATTTCCTACACTTTTTAAGGTTTGAATGTAGCGATAATAGTGCTCATTAGAAATTTCAGACTGTGTGATTGTTTTAAACAGCTCTTTGTACCAACGCTCTGCTTTTTTATAATTGTTATTATAATAATTGCAATCACCTAGCCTTGATAAAACTTTATTAGATCGGTTTCCTTTATCATACAATTTTTCATATAATGGAGCGGACTTAACGTAACCATATTTTTGGAAATATTGATCTGCTGCATACATAGTTCTACCTTGAGCAGACACAAACGTAGTAACTAATAAAAAAAATAATGTATATATATATTTCATATTGATAGTTTTTAGAAGAATCTTGGAGATTTTAAACGAGCTCCGCTCAAGAAATCATAACGCAACATTAACTCATGCGATCCATTATTATAAGATTGGTAATTAGAGGTTGTCATATCATAGGCATATCCCATAAAAAATCTGTTTGTAATTTGAAAACCTAACAGTCCACTTACAGAGTCATCCCAACGATAAGCCAATCCTGCTGTAAAGCGATCATGGAATAACGCATTTACAGACACGTCAAAAGACAATGGGCTGCCTGTAACTGCTTTAGCAATAAAAGCTGGCTTTAACTTTAACGTAGAGTTCAAATCAAAAACATGTCCTCCTATTAAAAAATAATGCAAACGTTCCTTTCCTACTGAGAACTGACCGTTTGAATTATCAAAATGTTTGGTTTCCAAAAAATTAGGGACGGATAATCCTATATAACTTTTATCTGTGTAATAATAAAAACCTGCACCTATAGTAGGTAAGAAATCGTTATTGATATTTTGAGCAAAAGCGTCATCAGCCTTATCTCTAAAATCTCCTCTATTCCAATCTACGTTTAAAATTGTACCTCCCAGACGAAGCCCTACTGCAAAATTGCCTACTTCACTTAGCCTTACTGTATAAGAAACATTTCCATCAATAAAAATCTCGTTTGCTGGTCCTAGTTTGTCATTCATAAAATTCAACCCAACTCCAACACCAGAATAACCAATAGGGCTGTGTGCACTAAATGTTTGTGTTTGTGGAGCTCCATCTAGCCCAACCCATTGTACCCTAGCTAGAGAAGCTAGTGTTAAACCACCCGTCGACCCTGTATAACCAGGATTCACAGACATAGTATTGTACATGTATTGTGTAAAATGAGGGTCTTGCTGACCATAGCTTTTTAAGGATAGTCCTACAAAAACCATCATTAATAATACCGATATATTATTCTTAAACTTCATACAAATATTGTTTATAGTTTACTTCTTTTATTTATCTATTTAGGTATAACCACCCTGCTTTAGGATTCGTTCCGTTACCAAAATCAATCACGTAATAATAGGTACCAACAGGCAGTTCTCTTTTACCATCAATTATCATACTTCCATTAGAAAAACCGTCAAAAGTATTGTCATACCCCTTTTTCTTGTAAACTGTATTACCCCATCTGTTAAACACCTCTAAACTATTGTTAGGGTATTTTTCTATACATTCAATATAAAAGACATCGTTTACACCATCACCATTTGGTGAGAATTCGTTGTAAACTATTCCACAATCTTTGACTTTTGTGATTGTAATATCTATTGATTTTGAAACTGCAGGTGCAATTCCATCTGAAACACTGTATGCAAAGTCTCCTGGATCTGTAGTTCCATCGTAATCTGCTGGAGAGACGTAAACCAAACCTTCTAATTCAGCTGCAGTTAAAACGTCTCCGTTGTTAACAACTGTTCCGTCTGCTTTGGTTACTACTCCTAAAATTGGCAATCCTGTTACTGTAATTGTTAATGTATCACCATCCGCATCTGTAGGTGCAGCCAATCCTAATGGCATTTCCGCATCTTCACCAGCTGTGACTGTAGTACTATCAGCTTCTGGTATTTCATTAGTACCTCTAATCGTGATATCTGTAGATCCTGTAACTGCTGGTGCAATTCCATCTGAAACACTATAAGTAAAGTCTCCTGGATCTGTAGTTCCATCGTAGTCTGCTGGTGCATCGTAAACCAAACCTTCTAACTCAGCTGCAGTTAAAACGTCTCCGTTGTTAACAACTGTTCCATCTGCTTTAGTTACAACTCCTAAACTTGGCAATCCTGATACTGTGATTGTTAAAGTATCTCCGTCTGCATCCGTAGGTGCATCCAATCCTAATGGACTGTTTGTATCTTTTACAACCGTGATTGTGTTACTATCAACTGCTGGTGTGTTGTTTACTCCAGTTATCGCAATATCTGTAGATCCTGTAACTGCTGGTGCAATTCCATCTGAAACACTATAAGTAAAGTCTCCTGGATCTGTAGTTCCATCGTAGTCTGCCGGTGCATCGTAAACCAAACCTTCTAACTCAGCTGCAGTTAAAACGTCTCCGTTGTTAACAACCGTTCCATCTGCTTTAGTTACAACTCCTAAACTTGGCAATCCTGATACTGTGATTATTAAAGTATCTCCGTCTGCATCCGTAGGTGCATCCAATCCTAATGGACTGTTTGCATCTTCTGCAACCGTGATTGTAGTACTATCAACTGCTGGTGTGTTGTTTACTCCAGTTATCGCAATATCTGTAGATCCTGTAACTGCTGGTGCAATTCCATCTGAAACAGTATAAGTAAAGTCTCCTGGATCTGTAGTTCCATCGTAGTCTGCTGGTGCATCGTAAACCAAACCTTCTAACTCAGCTGCAGTTAAAACATCTCCGTTGTTAACAACCGTTCCATCTGCTTTAGTTACTACTCCTAAACTTGGCAATCCTGATACTGTGATTGTTAAAGTATCTCCGTCTGCATCCGTAGGTGCATCCAATCCTAATGGACTGTTTGCATCTTCTGCAACCGTGATTGTGTTACTATCAACTGCTGGTACATCGTTTACTCCAGTTATCGTGATATCTAACAAGGCCTGATTAGAAACCAATCCGTCATTATCTTCTATTGTATAATTGATATCTGCATCTCCTACATAATTCAATTCCGGTGTAAATACTACATTTCCTAAAGCATCTACCGTATAACTACCAACTCCTGGAATTACCAATGGAGTTCCTGTACTTCCTGTATTACTCGCATTATTTGGATCGATCAATACAATTGTACTTGGTTCTACATTTCCATCAACATCTGTGTCATCTCCTCCAACTAATGGCAAAGTAACTGGATTGTCTTCGGTTCCTGTGATCGCATTTGGTGTTGCTACTGGTGCATCGTTTGTTCCTGTAATTGTAATGTCTAATAAAGCTTCGTTAGAAACTAGTCCGTTATTGTCTTCAATCGTATAGTTGATATCTGCATCTCCTACATAATTCAATTCCGGTGTAAATACTACATTTCCTAAAGCATCTACCGTATAACTACCAACTCCTGGAATTACCAATGGAGTTCCTGTACTTCCTGTATTACTCGCATTATTTGGATCGATCAATACAATTGTACTTGGTTCTACATTTCCATCAACATCTGTGTCATCTCCTCCAACTAATGGCAAAGTAACTGGATTGTCTTCGGTTCCTGTGATCGCATTTGGTGTTGCTACTGGTGCATCGTTTACTTCTGTTATCGTGATATCTAACAACCCTGGTGTTGTTGTAATCAATCCATTATTATCTTCTGCTGTATAGTTGATATCTGCATCTCCTGCAAAATTCAACACTGGAGTAAACACTACATTTCCTAAAGCATCTACCGTATAACTACCAACTCCTGCAATTACCAATGGAGTTCCTGTACTTCCTGTATTACTCGCATTATTTGGATCAATCAATATAATTGTACTTGGATCTACCGAACCTTCTGTATCTGTATCATTCGATGTGATTGTTGGCAAATTAACAGGCGTATCTTCTGGGCCATTTTTCGCATCCGTATTCATCACTGGAGGCGTGTTACATGCTACTGAATTACTAGCATTTAAAGACTCTCCTACCCCCTGAACTACAGCTGTTGTTGCAGGGTTAACGATTGGCACTCCATAGGTAGGACTCGTAGAATCCGTATCAACATTATTCCCTAAATTCTCTGTAACTGGTGATCCCGATCCTGTAAATCCAGCACCTGTATTACCACCTGATAAACCTGAACTAACCAATTTATCATTTGTAAAAGTTCCTGACCCTTCTAATGCGTCAGGACATCCATCTCCATCACTATCTAAATCTAAACTGTTTGAAATTCCATCACCATCGGAATCTGTATCACTACACAAAGACCCTTGAAACGCAACGTTATCTATTGTTATAGAACCTCCATTCACTGCAGGGTTGTTATAAAGATAAATACGAATTCTATAAAAAGTTTTTACACTTAAAGGTATATTGTTGGTAGCTGGAAAACGGTAACTGCTTGCTCCTACCGTCTTCTCATCAAATAACACAACGCTAGTTGTAAAATTATCTCCGGAAATCTCTACTTGATATTGGTAACCTGATCTAAAATCTGCTGCAGGAACCCCTATAGGCTCTGCGTAGAAAAATAATTGAGAAATGGTATAAGGATTAATTCCAGTTTGGAAATTGTATTCCACGTAATCTCCATCTAATTTTGCTCCGTTTAAATCTACTTGGTCAACTCCTTGTATATCTATATACCCTCCTGACATATTATTAGCATCGTTAGTATAGCTCACCCCGCCTCCGAATCTCTGATCAGCAACACTACCTGGTGTAAAGAAATCATTATCTACAGTTGTTGCAGCTATCATTCCTGATGCGTTATCATAAACAACTAATTGTTTTTTAGTAGAGGCATCCGTTGGACAACCATTCTCTACAATATCTAAAATACCATCATTGTCATCATCTAAATCAGTAGCATCTGGTATCCCATCATTATCAGAATCTAATGGTTCAAACGGATCACGAAAATCTACATTTGTATCCGTTTGTGTTGGGTCAGATGTATCTGTATTAGGTGTACCTGAGGCTCCATTATTTAAATTATCGTTTGTATCAAAACCATCGTTTGGGCTCCCTCCTTCAAACGCATCGTCCAATCCATCTCCATCCGTATCTACTCCACTTGGAGATGTTGAAAATCCTGCTTCTTCAGAATCTAACAATCCATCATCATCACTATCAGTATCTAAATAATCAGCAGCACTATCCGAATCAGTATTTTCTGGAGTTAACCCAGCACCACCTGATCCTTCATAAGCATCATTCAAACCATTTCCGTCTGTATCTGCCTCATTTACCAATGGTGTTGACAAGTCATCTTCTATTGGTGCAACATAACCTACTGTAGCTTGTGCCTCCACATTGTCTGGTATCCCATCGTTATCACTATCAATATCTAAATGGTTTGGTATACCATCTCCATCAAAATCAATATCAGAAGGAGATCCTGTATTTGGATCATTATCTCCATCAATATTAGGGTCTTCAACGGTATCTAAAATACCATCATTATCATCATCTATATCAATTGCATCTGGTATTCCATCACCATCAGTATCTATTGTAATTTCCCTCCAGTTAGGCTCTCCACCTGGAACATCTGTATCTGCAAATTTTGTAGGCAATTCTCCGCCATTCGTTCCGTTGGTTTCAGGATTTACTGTGGTTAACAAATCTACACTATCAAACGCATCGTCCAATCCATCTCCATCAGCATCTGCATTTACTGGAACTAGATCAGCTGTACCATCACCATTCGTATCATAAGCTTCTAAAATATCATTCTCTCCATCTCCATCACTATCTGTATCCAAATAATCTGGAATTAAATCACTATTGGGTAATGTCGCATCCGTATTTACAGGTACAATTGCTGTTCCTGTTCCCGGCACACCACTTGTGTTGTTTATCGCATCATAAGCATCATCTAAACCATCTCCATCAGCATCACTTCCAACTGGAGCTATATAACCTACCGTTGCTTGAGATTCTATATTGTCTTGTATTCCATCATCATCAGAATCTATATCTAAAAAATCTGCTTCATCTGTACCTGCACTATTAATAGGTGCAGTAACTGTTGTCTTAAAAGAATCATCATTACCATCTACTTCGTTTGGAATTCCGTTAGCCCCTACACTCACCACTCCTCCTGTATCTACACGCCCATCATTGTCCGTATCCGTTGCCAAAGCATTTCCGCTCTCTATTAAATCTGACACTCCATCTCCATCACTATCTAAATCTAAACTATTTGGAAGTCCATCGCGATCAAAGTCGTAAAATACACATTCTTGAGTTCTAAAGGAAAAATTATCTAATGTGACATATCCATTTCCTGACACGTCCTCAGAGTCGTAGATATATATACGTATTTTATAATTGGTGTTTTCATACAACGGAAATGCACTTGCATTTTGCAAACTAAAAAACTCTCCACTCGCCTGACCATTTGTTCCATCAAAAGTAGATCCATCAGTTTTACGATTAGTTGTTTTAGAGAGTAAAACCACCCTTGTCGTAAAATTATCAGCACTTACTTCTACTTGATACTTGTAATCCGCATAGATTGGCAACCCAGCTGTATCTCCCAAATTCGTTCCTCTAGCCCCATACACACCGGTTACTTCTGGAGATACATCGAAAAAGAAAAGGGTTCTAATTACTGTATTCACTCCAGCTAAAGTTGAAAAAGGAAACTCTATATAATCTCCATTAGTGTGAGCCGCTGCAATATCAACCCCATCAGCTCCACTTACAAAGTAGTACCCTTTATCTGATGTAGTGTTTCCAGCAGCTAAAGATTCATCAACAAAACCAGGCCCTACCACCATTGAATTCCCGCCACTTGTCTCAAAGGCAGCTGAGTTAATCTGATTAAGCTCATATCTATCAACTTTTGGATTCCCTGTATTTCCGTTGTTAGTATTTTTGTTTGAATCCCAAGTAACACCTGGTTGATGCCCACCAGTAACCCCACACGAACTCTCGACAACATCTAAAATACCATCATTGTCATCATCTAAATCAATCGCATTTGCGATTCCATCGCCATCAGTATCCTGCCCATAAAAACTATGAACTGAAAACAACAAGGATAACACAAAAAAGCACCTACTTATTTGTGTTGTCCTTGTTGTTTTAAAAGATTGATTATGTGTAAATTTCATCATAATGTAAAATTTCAGTTAAAATATGTATTTTTAATATGTTTAAAATCACCCGCATTTAAAACAGCTGATAATTTTATCTTGTACTATGTAGTAATTAATCTGAGAAAAACAATACAACAAGATTATTAGGCAAAAACTTAAGCATCTATATTTAATAAAGAATAACTGTAAAAATTTATTCTTTTAAGACACAACCTAACTACTTGTAATATATGCTCGCCAAAGTTTTTAGCACTTAATAGCATTCGTATTTACTTTACTAAGCAAATATACTAATTAAAATCATCAAATCTTTTTTTTTTAAAAAAAAGGCAAGAACTACTAATGAAAATATTTATCAAAAAATTAAACCCCTAAAAACCAGCAACTAACAGTAGATTTAAGTTACTAAAAATTAAGGCATATTGATAGATATTTATACTCTAAAAGCTTTGTTGTTTATACAATTATAGTACACACCTATAACAAGGGTGTTGTATGCTTGACAGGGTTGTTTGACTTGAGACTCTGCTTTTTTTGGTTTAATGCACAAATGATTAATACTAAAACAGCGTAGTGACTATTGTTTCTAACAAAAGAGCTACAACTATTCTTCTTTTTCTGTAAATTTGCTACTTATATTACACATTAAAGCATAACTCATAAAATGGCCGAAAAGAAATCATTAAACTTTATTGAGCAAATTATAGAAGAAGATTTGGCAAACGGATTGGATGTAAAACACCTTAGATTTCGTTTTCCGCCAGAACCTAATGGATATTTACATATAGGACATGCAGCTTCTATTTGTTTAAACTTTGGACTGGGTCAAAAATACAACGCACCCGTAAACTTACGTTTTGACGACACCAATCCTGCAAAAGAAGAACAAGAATATGTAGACGCTATTAAACGAGATGTATCCTGGCTAGGTTTTAAATGGGATAAGGAATTGTATTCTTCTGATTATTTTCAACAATTGTATGATTGGACTCTTTCTATCATAAAATCTGGAAATGCGTATGTAGACATGCAATCTTCTGAAGAAATTGCTGCTCAAAAAGGAACACCCACTACTCCAGGCGTAGCAGGTCCTTACAGAAATACTTCGGTAGCAGAAAATTTGGCTTTGTTTGAAAAAATGAAAAACGGAGAATTTAATGAAGGAGAAGCTATTCTACGTGCTAAAATAGACATGCAACACAATAATATGCACATGCGTGATCCTATTATGTATCGTGTTTTAAAAAAACAACACCATAGAACTGGGAATGATTGGGTAATTTACCCTATGTATGACTGGACTCATGGAGAGTCTGATTACCTAGAAGGCATCACACATTCTTTGTGTACTTTAGAGTTTAAAAGTCACAGAGATTTGTACGAATGGTATTTGTCTCAAATAGTGGATCCTACCAAAATCAAACCCAAACAACGTGAATTTGCTCGTAGAAACATTAGTTACACTGTAATGAGTAAACGTAAATTGTTGCAATTGGTGCAAGAAAAAATGGTTTCTGGATGGGATGACCCCCGTATGCCTACCATTTCTGGTCTGAGACGTAGAGGGTATACACCCAACGCTATTAGAAAGTTTAGCGAAATTGCAGGAATTTCTAAAAGAGATAATGTTACCGATGTTGCTCTGCTAGAATTTTGCATTAAAGATGAATTGAACAAAACAGCTCCACGTGTAATGGCTGTTTTAGATCCTATAAAATTGGTGATTGATAATTATCCTTCTGACAAAGAAGAGATTTTAATTGCCGAAAATAACCCTGAGGACAAAGATGCTGGAAGCAGAGAAGTTCCGTTTTCTAGAGAACTTTATATAGAAAGAGAAGATTTTAGGGAACAAGCCAATAAAAAATTCTTTAGATTGAAAATAGGTGGTGAAGTCCGTTTAAAAAACGCTTATATTGTTAAAGCGAACTCTGTAGAAAAAGACGAAAATGGAAATATATCCGTAATCCATTGTACTGCTGATTTAGATTCTCGTTCTGGTTCTGGAACCGAAGCAAGCAAACGCAGTGTAAAAGGAACCATTCACTGGGTGTCTAAACAACACGCTGTAAAAACTGAAGTTAGATTGTACGACCGTTTGTTTAAAGACGAAGCTCCTGACAGCCATAAAGAAATTGACTTTAAGGAGTTTATCAATCCCAATTCTTTAAAAGTAATTACCACCTTTGTAGAGCCTAGTTTGTTAACTTCTAAACCTGGAGATAGATTCCAATTCCAACGTAAAGGTTATTTTTGCGCCGATACAGATAGTGCTTCTAACAATTTAATATTTAATAGGACTGTTGGCTTGACAGATTCTTGGGCTAAAGAAGAAAAGAAAGAGGCTGCTACGGCAAACGATGCTGCCTATGATGCTATTGTACCTTTGGCTGGAAAATATCTAAAAGCTCGCTCTAAGGAAGATAGAGCTGTTCTTTTATCAGAAATAGAACCTTTGACTATCAATATTAATCAAAAAACATTTATTGATAACATTTCTAAAGCTATTGCCAACAAAGATGTATTGGCTGGTTTGTTAACTCTAAAGTTTACAGGAGTTACAACGAATGAACATAAAACACTTATTAATAAGGCTTTAGGTATGAAAAATGGTGCTATCAAATTAGAGGCGATCAATATTACCATTGCAGATAAAAATTTACTGAGCGAAAACAAACCTTTATTACAGACTATTCTTGTAGAAGAGAAAAGTAATTATATTAAAGAGTTGATTGAAAATGCAATTTCTTAACATAATTTACAATGCAAGTAGGTGTTGGTGCCTACTTGCATTTTTTTGTGTTATAGCTATAAAACCAACAAATTAAAATTTATATTTAGAAAATTTAACGAAATCAACTCGCTGAGAATCGCGTATTTTTTACCTCCCTGTACAATTATCCAAATACGAGAACCTCAGGACACTGTAAAAAAGATTATTGTCTTAAAAAAACTATAGAATTAAACAAAAACAACAAAATGATACAAACAATTACAAAACAAGATTTTTTAGATAAAGTGTTTGATTTTGAAAAGTCTCAAGAATGGGATTTTTCTGGAGATGTTCCGGCAATTATAGATTTTTATGCAGACTGGTGTGGACCTTGTAAAGCGTTAGCCCCCTTGTTAGAAGATTTACAGAAAGAATACAACGGAAAAATTAATATTTACAAAGTTGATACCGAAGCAGAGCAAGAATTAGCAGGAGCTTTTGGAGTTCGTTCAATTCCTTCATTGTTGTTCTGTCCTAAAGGCGAAAAACCACAAATGGCTCAAGGAGCATTACCAAAGCAACAATTTGAAGAACTAATAAGCACAATATTAAAAGTTGAAAAATAATTAACTTCAAACTATATGAAAAACCTCAAAAAAGAGGTTTTTCTTTTTTAGCGCATTTCTCACTTATTTTATTTCAACAAAACATCTGCATCAGCCTTTATGCAATTTTCATTTCTTAAATTTACTCTTTATTACTAAAGTACAAAAAGGATGAACATACATTTTATTGCTATTGGAGGAAGTGCCATGCACAATTTGGCAATTGCGTTACATAAAAAAGGGTACCAAATAACAGGTAGTGATGATACTATTTTTGAGCCTTCAAAATCTAGACTCGCAAAACACCAACTCCTACCTTTAACTTTTGGCTGGTATCCTGAGAAAATTAATAACAATTTAGATGCTATTGTTTTGGGAATGCATGCTAAGCCTGAAAATCCTGAACTGTTAAAAGCACAAGAATTAGGATTGAAAATATATTCGTACCCAGAATTTTTATACGAGCAGTCTAAAAATAAAACGCGTGTGGTTATAGGAGGTTCTCACGGAAAAACCACCATTACCTCTATGATATTACATGTATTAAATTATCATAGTATTTCTGTTGATTATATGGTAGGTGCCCAATTAGAAGGTTTTGATACGATGGTACACTTAACCGAGGAAAATGAATTTATGGTTTTAGAGGGGGATGAATATTTATCTAGCCCAATAGACAGACGTCCTAAATTTCATTTGTACAAACCTAATATTGCTTTATTAAGCGGAATTGCTTGGGACCATATCAATGTATTTCCTACGTTTAAAAATTACATAGTGCAATTTTCTATTTTTACAGATTCTTTAACACCTGGTGGTATTATAGTGTACAACCAAGAAGATTTGGAAGTAAAAAAAGTAGTAGAAAACTCTCAACACACTATTAAAAGGTATCCTTACCAAACTCCAGAACATAGTATTGAAAACGGAACTACACTTTTAGACACACCTGAAGGTAAATTACCTTTAGAAATTTTTGGAAAACACAACTTACAAAATTTAGCAGGTGCCAAATGGATATGCCAACACATGGGAGTTGGAGAAGAACAATTTTACGAGGCTATAGAAAGTTTTAAAGGTGCAAGCAAACGCTTGGAGAAAATTGCAGAAACTAAAACAGCTGTTATTTTTAAAGATTTTGCCCACTCGCCCAGTAAAGTTTCTGCCACTACAACAGCCGTAAAAAACCAATACCAAAACAGAACTGTTTTGGCTTGTTTGGAATTGCATACGTATAGTAGTTTAAATGCTGAATTTTTAAAAGAATACCAGAATGCTTTAGACACAGCAGATAGAGCTGTGGTTTTTTATTCTCCAAAATCGGTTGCCATAAAACAATTGAATGAAATTACAGAACAACAAATTAGAAAAGCATTTGATAGAGAAAATTTAATTATTTATACCAATCCAGAAGAATTTAAAGAGTTCTTATTTTCTCAGAATTTTGAAAATACAGCCACACTTTTAATGAGTTCTGGTAATTATGGGGGGTTAAATCTTGAAGATGTAAAGAAATTGGTGCATTAGCTTTTAAAGTGATATTTCATAATCTAAAAACATCTTGATAAACGATTTAATAAGATTGTTTTCTATTTAAAAACAGAACTTAAATATTTTCTGAGAAATATCTTTAACAAAAAAAACAAATACTGTAAATAAAATTTATAACACATTTTTGATGTCTAGGTGATGGAAGTTTTATCTAAAAAACACAAAATAAATTAGCTCTAAGATTAAATAGATTTTTTATTTAATCAAGAAATTTAATGATTACGGAACAAAATGTATATTTTAAATCTTTGACCCTAGAAGCACCTTACACATCATAAATATTACCTATCAACTGCGTTTGATATTTCTAATACTACACAAAACGTAAATTAAGTAAAATTCTCTATTTACATAAAAGAACTAACTCCACAAGATATTAAGTTATAGAGGTCAGTAGCTAACTACATATAATTTCCTTGTGATATATTTTATTTTTTTGAACCATTCTGATTATTAAATTATTAAATATGTTAGATTTACTCTGTGATCTATTAATTCTAAAACAAAACTCATTGAAATATCTATTGATATTAAAGTCACTTACCCATGAATAGGTTGTTCTGATCCAC
>Ga0209093_1000073_pt1 | contig 50669 bp, 64 predicted proteins | sample SidtaG_4_FD_187450 | JGI IMG/M metagenome (GOLD analysis project Ga0209093, IMG submission 187450) | Marine algal microbial communities from Sidmouth, United Kingdom - Sidmouth_Male1 metaG (SPAdes) (version 2) | ecosystem: Host-associated > Algae > Red algae > Unclassified | place: Sidmouth...
TACTTTTCCGACGCTCCGAGCGGCTGCCCCCCCTCCCCCCCCGCCTTCCCCCCCGCCTTCCCCCCCGCCCCCTTTGACCGGACACACTGGGCGGGGGGGGGATCTACCTCGGTGGAGTGCTCCCGCTGCCACCGCCCTCCCCTAACATTATGACGATCAACGAGTTCACGCAAGAGGGGCTGGGGCTAACCGCTGATCGTCGCCGGCTGTTGCGGACAAGGGTGGGCTACGCCATCGACAAGATCTTCCGGTCGCGGGGAGCCTTCTTCTCCGCATCCGGCGGACCGGTTACACGCGGCGGTCATCTATCTAGAGGGCTGCGTGCCACGCCTCGCCGCATGCGATGTGGGATGGGGGGCTTGCGCGCTGCTGTCCCGCGGTCTACGTCACCGGCGGCCGCGGAAAGCGGGCTCGCGCACCGTCGCTTCTTCGACGCCGGTCGTCCCCGCCGCAGCCGCCCCCGCGGACGCTGTCGCCTCGTCTACGGCCAGCAACGGCGGCGCTTCGGCGCAGGTGACGCGGGAGCAGACGCTGGCGCAGCAAGCAGCTCGATCGTCTTCGCCAGCTGGAGTTTTAGAACAAAAGTAAAGCACAATATGAACGCAAAGAAACAGAGAAAAAGGCAATGATAGGAACTAGCGAAGAGACCGCGCACTACTATAGTCCGCACATGTCGGCTGTAAGCACGGTCGACAGAACTCTTTCTCGTCGTCGCTGGGTCCAGCTGAGGGAGATTGTGGGCCAATCAAAATCTGGCAGATGGCGGTTTTATCGCGGTTCGGAGCTCGGCCCACGGTCCCTGTGCGAGGATCACGGATCGCGTATTTATCGCGGTTCTGTTCCTGTAGGGCAATCCCGTTGGCGCCGCCTCCGTTGCCGTCAAACCCGACGGCGCGCCCTCAGACACCGCCAAGCCTCTCGGCTTCCTTGCGTCCTCAACTGTGCCGATCGACGTCGACCCCCCCAGCGCCCATCCAGCCGCCGCCGCTTCTGCGAGCGTCATGCTTCCCGCTTGTTGTCGCAAGTAAACGGAGCCGCGCGCCCCGTCGAGGTGTCGGCCAGCTCCGTGCTGCCCTGCTCCCCGTCTGTAGGCACCTATCCCCCAGAGCCCAGCCTTCAATTGCTCTTAGGCTCCACCCCGGCCGGCTGAACGCCGCTGGGCTGCACCATAGCCGAATTCACGCCGCTCCGCAGCAACCCCTGCTGTTTCAACAAGCCAACCATAGTCAAGTCAGCCGGCATCCCGACGCCCAGCAGCGACCCCGCCGGCATCGACGCGGTCATTGTGGATCCGGCCATCGGCTGGATGATGACAGCTGTCGAGCAACTTAGCGTCGTGACTGACCTCGCCGCGTCGGTCGGAGTCGTGCTCGACGGAGATGCGTCCGTCCGCGTCACTTACTAGGGCTTGAACCCGGTCTCCGTCGCCCCCGAAGTCGCCGCACCAGTCAGCGTGGCCACGTCCATCATCGGCGACACGGCCGACGGTGCCGAGCCCGCCGTCGCGAACTCGGTCGGCGTGAGCCGCATCTGTGGCTGCTGGGGGCCTTCGGTGGCGGGACGCATCTGCGGGTGGCGTACATGGCCGTTGTATCGACTGTGCCGGGTGCTATACTGCTTTTGCGGGCCCTACATTGGCCTTGCCTCGCAGACGGATCGTGGACGTGACACTCCCGTGAGCCTTGCTGGAGCCGGGTTGACCGGCCGAAGCAGTGTATGCCAGAGCGGCACCCGCCTGGGGCCCGCCCCCATGGCCGCCGTCACGGCGGCCGCCACCGGGATTATTCTATCCCTTGGCCTCGTCAGCCTTCCGCTTGTAGAAGGCACCATTCATGCGCCCCTTCTTGTCGCAGTAGTAGCACACGACCGACTTCTTGTCAAAAGGCTTCTTTGGCGCCGCCACCGTGAAGGCTTGCGACTCGAAACCGCCAGCTGGCTTCAACGAGCCCCCAGCAATGTTCCGCTGCTCAACTTGAAGCAGCTTAGCTGTCACGTCCGACATGACCAGCTTGACGTCCTTGTTCTCCAAGACCGTCCTGAGCATCCCGTACTCGGACGGGAGCCCCGACAAGACACGCAGCGCGAGCGTGTTGTCGTCCACCGGGTCTCCGAGCATGGCCAGCTCGTCCCGGAGCATCTTGGCGCGCGACGAGAACTTGTTGATGTTCTCGTCGTCGCCCTTCTTCAAGCTGCTCAGCTCGTCCATAAGCTGAAGGAGCTGAGCGTTGTCGCGCGCCTGAAACATGACCCTGAGCGCGTCCCACGCCTCCTTGGCCGTGTCGAACGACGTCACCGTGTTAAGATGGACGAGCTTAACCGACATCTGGATGGTCGCAAGAGCCGCCTCATTCATGTCGTCCCACTCTTCGACAACCGGGTCGGCCTTCTTGTTGTCCGACCCAGAAGCAGGACGGTCCGTCACGACCGCCTTCCACTGCTTCTCCTTCTTGAGCTGCGCACGTTGGTACGCCGCCCACATTATGTTGTCGTCGTCCAGCTGTGCAAACCGCGGGCCGCCAGAGCGGCCGCGGTCCGACATGTTGACGACCGTGGCACCGACCGGTACCACCCTGTCGACGCTAGCGGCTGTACCCGCCCAACCAACGCCGGAACGCACCGCAACCCGCGCAACGTCGTCCTCTTCGCGAGCATAGAAGAGAAAGATGATGACCACCAGCGACAACTCGGCCCATAACCTGTTGAGAGGTCAGAAACTAGCTACGCAACATGACCGGTGTGACTGGCCTGGGGAGCTGAACATCACCAGTTCAACACTCCCCCCAGCTCCTCAGGGCCAGGCTCGTCTGACCCACGACTCGGAATTGCCTCCCCTGCAAATTCCTCCGTCCCCCGCCTGGGGCGCAGCCGTGGCGAATCTCGAACCCGCGACCTCTCAGACCTAAATCCAGCGAGAGCTGGGCTCATAACCTGTGAAGCGGATGGTAAGTGGGTGGATGCTTTTCTTTACTCGAGACCGGTCTGGGGCGCCAGGCCAGCAGCCTCTTACCCCCCCCGGGTTCCCCTCTCTCAACGTCCTGGAGGCACACCCCCGCCAAAGCAGTGACAGAGCCCGCGACGCATCGCCCGAGGCAGAGCTCCCTCCCTTGGGGCGTACATGCTCTCACCACCCCACAAATCGCGACGCCCCTCAAAGGGCCCACGAGAATCTCCCGGAGCTCAGCTCCAAAATGAGCACCTCTCGAAATACAAGTACAAGTAATTACATCGGCCTCATGCAGCAAGGCATGTCAAAGGTACAGACAAACAAGCCGAAGACCAAATAAGTACTCCCGGAGTTGCTCAGGCAGTCCGCAGTATCTCCGACTAACCAGTGCGGGCTTGGGGGGCTGCCTCAACAGCAAGACCGTCCAGTCGGACAGGACCCAAGACGCCGGTTCTGGCCGAGGGCGAGTCATCCTCCCAAGCCTGTGGTGGCCTGGAGGGCTGGCGCGGGTTCGTCCTGCCCTCGACGCCCCGTGTCACGCGGGGGGCGGAACGCCCGAATCGGGTACGGGCGTCCTGCTTGTCCAAGAAGGAGGACCACATCGCTGCAGCCTGTCCGGAGGTGCCGAAGAGGCTCCAGGACAAGCTCGACCGCCAGGGGATCCAGTTCGCCAAGGCCGTCCGCTGGGCAGACCGACATGCCAAGGGCGCCTCCCCTGGACGGCGGGACACGAAGACGGTGCACAATCTCTGGGTCGCGATCCTGCAGAGCATCCAGGAGAACCTGTACAAGGAAAGTCCTTAGGACTGGGACTCCCATCCCGAGGAAGAGACCACGACCACGGGTACCTCGGGATCGGGAAACGAGGTGGGGGGGGTGCGCCCGTAGGCGCCCTCCTGTCTGTTCCAGGCCCTGCTGATCCTGTGCCGGCCTCAGTTGCATTCCTGGGCCGGTGCGGTCGTCGGCTACGAACCAAGGTAGCCGCATGGACACCGTGTGCCTGTCAGGGTACCCTGCTCTTCTTGCGTAAGGAGAATTTCAAGGTCAAGACCATCTTGAGTTTCGGGGGTGAGGACCCGGTTTCCGTGGCCGCGGTGGTGGACACAGGGGCCGGACCAAGCGTCGTCCTCGAGGACCTGCTCACTCCGGGCTGGCGCGCACATGCTTGGCGTGCGCCTACCCGCACCCGGATCGTGAATGCCTCGGGGCAGGCTGTTAAGGCTCTCGCTCGAGTCCCGCTCACCTTGCACGTACATGAAAAACCTGTGCATTTCCCGTTTATTGTTGTGAAGCGCCTCTCGGTCCCACTCATTATCGGGTGTGACTTCCATCGCCAGTATAGCAAGGCCATCCTGCCCCAGGACGGAAAGATCGAATGGTCGACGGGCGCTGTCTCGGACATCCTGGGCTACCATCTTGGAACCAGGAGGCGACAGTACAAGGCACCGGCTAAGCCCCGGGTCCGCCCGAACGAGCTGACGCTGGCGGGCGCAATGGTCCTCCCCCCTAGTGCCCAGACCGAGGTCCAAGTGGTGACCCGGTCGACGGGCAGTTGTCTCATCAAGGGCCGCGCGGAGTTCCTGGCCAAATACGGGCAGCACTTGGCCCACGGGCATCACAAGAAAGTGCACCGGCACGAGCCCTTCTGTGTCCTCCTGGTCGACCTGGGTCGCAAGACCAAGATGTTTGCCAAGGGCACCCGAGTGGGGTTCGCGGAGCCGAATACCGGCGAGGCGCAACCCCTCTCCCAAGGAGCCCTCCTGGCCGTCCAACAGGAGCTGGCGGCGCGACAGGGGCTGGAAGCGCAGGCGAGCATGGCCACGGCGGAGGGTCCGCCGGAGCCCCCGGTTGTGCCGCCGCCCAAGGAGCCGGAGACGCCAGAGGTGAACTGGGCGGGCGTGCCCAAGGAAGTACATGGCAAGGTGCACGGACTTCTGGATCTGTTCAAGGGCATGTGGTCGAAGAAGCTGGGTGAGCACAAGGCCACCACGCATCACATCCAGCTCAAGCCAGACGCAAAGCCCGTGTACTCGGCTCCATACAGGGCTGAACCTCACCGTCGCCTGGAAATCGAGAAGCAGGCCAAGAAAATGCTCGACCTGGGTGTCATAGAGCCCTCGGACGCCGAGTGGTCCTTCCCGGTCGTCGTCGTGCCCCAGCCAGGTGGCCAAATCCAGTTCTGTGTGAATTACAGCCGGCTGAACGAGCGCACGGTCAAGGATGTCTACCCGATCCTGAGGATGAACGACTTCCTGGCCTCCCTCGGAGACGCCACGGTGTTGTCTACCCTGGACTGTAACGCCGGGTATTGGCAGATCGCGGTGGCCGCCGAGGACAGAGACAAGACCACGGTCACGTCTCTCACGGGCTTGTTCCATTCTCTCCGGCTCCCGTTTGGTCTGGTGAACGCTCCAGCGTCCTTCCAGCGGGCGCTTGACATCATCTCGTCCGGCTTACGGTGGTAAACGTGCCTGGTGTACCTGAACGGCGTGATCTTCTTCTTCCGGACCGTGGACGAGCACATCCGGCACCTCCGTGAAGTCCTCCTACTGCTGGAAACGGCCGGTGTCTCCTTCAAGCCCTCCAACTGCCACCTGTTCCAGTAAGAGGTCGAGTACCTGGGGAATTTTGTCCGCCCAGGTCAGCTGCTTGTGAACCAGAAGAACAGCAAAAGCCTGGCGAAAGCGCTTCCCCCGCATGTCCAGACGGGGCTCAAGAGCGTTCTTGGCATGTGTACCGTGTACCGGCGTTTTATAAAGGATGACGCGCACATCACCACGCCCCTGACCAAGCTCACAAGCAAGAATCTCCCGCACGTGCTCCCTCCCATGGATGCCGCCCAGTTGGCGGCCTTCGAGTACCTCAAGGAGCGCTTTACGTCGACCCCGATCTTGGCGCTCCCCCGACGTGAGTGTCTCTTCATCCTGGATACCGACGCCTGCACAGTTCAAGTCGCCTGTACCCTCTCACAGCAACAACCAGACAAGAGCATCCTCCTGGTCGGCTACTACAGCCGGGGCCTCATCCTGGCAGATAAATACTACCCCACGACCGACCGAGAATGCCTGGCCGTGGTCTGAGCATGTTTTCTTCTCCGCCCATACCTCGAGGGACAAGAGTTCCCGATCCGGACGGACCTGTTGAGGTCGAAATTCAACAGAACTATTCCAGATTACGCTGGCTGCTGAACATGGACAGTGCCCAAGGACGGGCCGCTAGCTGGCGCTTCCGTTTGTCGGGGTCTCGGTACAAGATATGCAGCAGACCGGGAAGGGAGCACCACTGTGCCGACGCCATGTCGCGTCTCCCGACGAAGGCACCAGATCGGTCCGTCATTCCGGAAGAGATTCCCTGCCTCGCTCTGGCTGACTCTTCCCGTGGCTGCTTGGCGCCGACCTACGGGGAGCCAGAGGAGGAACAGCCCGTCACGCTCGCGCGCATGCCGGCCGCGCAGAAGTAGGACCAGCGGTGCCAAGATCTACGGTATAAGATGAACCAGAACGAGCACTCACGCTTTTCGGAGACTTAGGAGGGGCTCCTCGTGCGTGTGGCCCCCCTGTTCGGGGCTGTCGAAGAGTAAGTCCCGTCCCTCCTGCGCCAGGACCTCCTCCGGTTGGAACACAACGTGGTGCGCGCCGGTCATCCTGGTGTCAACCGGGTGTACGCCGCCATCAGGCGCCACTACTACTCGGAGTCTATGGCCGCGGACGTGTACGACTGGGTGGCCAGTTGTGCGTCTTGTGCCCGGAACAGGATTGCACCAAGGCGACGCACGGCGATGCTCAAGTTGTTCCCGGCGACGGATCCCTTTGCGAACTTGTCAATGGACATCCTCGGGTCCTTGACAGATACCAAGACTGGGAACGTCTTCCTCCTGATCATCGTAGACCGGTTCTATAAGCTAGTACGAGCCGTCCCCCTGGCTGGCATCACAGCGACGGACGTCTCGTCGGCGTTCTGCCGGGATTGGACGTCCGTGTATGGGCCCCCGGACACATTATTGACGAACAACGGACCCCAGTTCGCCTCCCTGTTCGTCCAGGGTGTGTGCAACCTCCTGGGAATCCGGAACTTGTGCACATCCACGTACCACCCGCAGACGAATGGCCATGTCGAGCGCTTCAACAAGACGCTCGTGGCAATGTTCACGCACTCCATCGAGGACCGCCGGGACAACTGGGACGAGCTCGTCGCCGTGTAGGCGCTGGCGCACAACTACAGGTTATTGTGCCTCGGGAAACATTGGGCCCGAAGGATTAGGCGAACTTTGTCAAGAGGTGCCCCAGGAACCTTACCCGCGTGGGTTTCACATTTCGGGCCCGACCGCGACCTTTCCCGACCCGAACTACGGATCAATTTACGCAAGCCTGGTTGACCAATCACTTGCCCGTGTCCATCATTAGCTAGCGATCGAGCGCAAGCGCGCTCTGAGTGCGCCGAGCGCCACTTTGCGCACCGTGATGGCCTGTCGCCGATGTCGGGATGGCAGGAGAGCGCCGGGAGGTCCATTTTGGGCGCGCCAGCGCTTCTTTTTTTCAGCAAAGCCCCATGGTCTCGACATGCTTGTCGTGCTGGGTCTTGCCGAGCTCCTTCGTCATCGGGTCCGCCGCCATGTCGTCTGTTGCACAATGCTCCAATGTCTTCTTGTCCGTCGCGATGGCCTCGCGCACGAAGTGGTTGCGAATGTCGATGCGCTTCGTGCGCTTGTGCTCGACAGGGTTCTTGGAGAAGTAAATGCACCCGCTGTTGTCGACCTTGATGTGGATCGGCCCGCCCGAGATCGCCGTCCGCAGCCCTTGAGAAGCCGCACCTTGCGTGAGCTTTTTGAGACAAGCAGCTTCTTTCTGGCCTCACATAAAGCCATGTACTCGGCCTCCATTGTCGACAGCGCCACAGTCTTCTCCAACTTAGAAACCCAGCTGACGGCTGATCCGCCAAAGATGATGGTGAAGCCAGTCGTAGAATGTCGCGTCTCGTGGTCACCCGCACAGTCGGAATCACTAAAGCCTTGTAGAACACAGGAAGAGTTCTTGTCGAAGACCAGCCCCTTGTCCATCGAACCCTTGACATACCGTAGAAAGCGCTTGATCGCCGCCCAATGCTCCTTGCCGTAGCCCGAGACAAACCGACTCAGCTTCCCGATGGCGAAGGCGAGGTCAGGACGCGTCGCGACCATCAGGTACATAAGACTGCCGACGGCTTCGCGGTGGGGCCGTTCTTCGTCGCTCCCGTCGGCCTTGACCAGCTGCAGGCCCACCTCCAGCGGCATTCCGAGCGGGTTGCACTCCTCCATCCCGAAATTCTCCAGCACTTGCGCCGCGTACTTGCCCTGCGACAACTTGAGGGTGCCCAACGCCTTGTCACGTCTAATCTCTAGCCTGAGGATGACCTTCGCCTGGCCCAGGTCCTTCATCTCAAAACGCTTGTGGAGAGCTTTCTTGATCTCGTGGATCGCCGCCAGGCTTGATGCCACCAAGAGAACATCGTCGACGTACACAAGGACGATGATGATTTTGCCGTCATCCATCAGGAGGTAAAGGCATGCTTCTGGGTCGATGTTATCGAACCATTGCGACTTGAGGAAGTCGTCTAGCTTGGCGTACCACATCTTGGGGGCTTGCTTCAGCTCGTACAGTGCTTGAAGACGACGATAAACCTTGTCAGGATACGTCGTATCGACATAGCCCTCTGGCTGCTCCATGTAGACATCCTTGTCAAGGTCACCGTTGAGAAAGGCCGTCTTGACGTCCATGTCATGTAGCTCCCACCCGTTCGCCGCCGTCATCGCCAGGATGCATCGGATGGTAGTAGACTTGGCCACCGGCGCGAACGTCTCGTTGAAGTGGAGCCCCTTGATCTGCCGGTTCCCCATGAAACACAGGCGCGCCTTGTGCCGCGTGCTGTTGTTCCCGTTCTTGTCCACATCGTTCTTGACCTTGTCAACCCACTTTCCCTTGAGCACGCTTCGACTGGCAGGGCGATCCGTCAAGCGCCAAGTCTAGTTCTTGCGGATGGCCTCCATCTCCTCGTCCATAGCAATCTGCCACTTAGCGGATTCTTGCCCTTGAATTGCTTGCACGTACGTCATGGGCGCCTCGTGAGCAACCAGGCTCACCGGGCGCCAGTACTCGACAGGTGGTCGCCGCGCTCTGCCTCTCCGACGCAGCGTGTCTTGAGAGCCGCCACAACCTTGATTGTCGACCGCCGACCATGTCAGATCCATCGTCTTGCTTGTCATCCCTGTCGTCATCGTCAGCATCTACGGCTTCGCCGTCGCTTGCAGAACGCAAGCCCGTCTCTCCTTCGAAGACCTTGTCTCCGACGAACTCCTCTGCAACTTTTGTGACCTCGCTTACTGTCGTCTCTGCGAAGACGACGCTTCGTGCCTTGACGACCTTGCCGTCATCGAGGATGACATTTTACGTCCTACTGCCTTCGAGATAGCCTAAGAAGACGCCCTTCGCCGCCTTGTCTCCAAACTTGCCGTCGATGTGACTCATGTGTAGCACCACCCAGCATGTCGACCCAAACACCCGCGTGTGGCTTACGTCCGGCTTGTTCCCGGTCCACAGCTCATAAGGTGTCTTGCTTACGGGAAGCTCTCGGCTGGTAACGCGGTTCTAAATGTAGACCGCCGTCTGCATGGCATCCGCCCAAAGATCCTGATCGACGTCCTTGTGTCGCATTAAGGTGCGAGCCATTTCCACGAGCACTCGGTTGAGTCGCTCAGCAACTCCGTTATGCTGCGGCGTGTCGGGCACCGTCGTTTGGTGCGTCGTGCCGTTCTCATCCTGAAGATCCTTGAATGCGTTCGACACATACTCGCCGCCATTGTCGGAGCGCAGGACCATGATCGTGCTTCCGGTGTGCAGCTGGGCCTTAGTCAGCCACTTCTTGTACCCCGCGAGAACATCGCTCTTCTTCTGCAAGAAGACCACGTCCGTCCAGCGGGAGACGTCGTCGGTGAAGGTGCCGAAATAGAGCGCACTGCCCCGCGACGGCTCTGACATTGGCCCGTCCAGGTCCGAGTGCACGAGCTGCAGGCGCTTGGTTACCCGACCTCCTCCTGCACTAGGCATAGGCGTCAAAGCCGCATTCCCGTACACGCACGGCTCGCAAACGTCCCTGACCGCCATGTCAGAGCACCTGAGTCCGTCAATTTCATGGTTCTTGACCATCCGCTTAACGCCAGCCACGTTGACGTGCACAAGGCGCTCATGCCAGAGCTGAAGTGAGGCCACCGCAGCAACATCCGACAGAGGAGCCATGTCCAGGTGGTAGGGCCCGCCCGTCCGCGTGCCGCACGCAGCGACTTTGTCGCTAATCTTGATGATAGCCTTACCGCCCTTCAATGACGCTTCCGCACCGCGTTCCTCCATCCTTCCGACCGACATGAGTTTGAAGCCCATAGAAGGAACATGAAGTACCTCCTGCAACTTGATCTTGCGCGTTTTGCCCTGAACGATGACATTGAGGACGACAGTTCGGACGCCCCCCGTGGCCACGGACCCCTTGTCAACCATCGTGACGCTCCGTCCCGTGGTCATCTGGTAGTCTTCGAAGCACGCTCGCATCCAGCACATGTGTGCAGACGCCGCAGAGTCGAAAAGCCACGAACTGGAGATGTCATCGTTATCAGCCGCATTCCCGGCAAGACAGATGGCGTCGTCGCTGTCGCTACCTTCGTCACCTGCAATCGCGGCAACGTTGTCCTTGCTCCTGTTCCCAGCCTTGAGCACGGGGCAATCGTGAGAGATGTGCCCGAACCTTTGGCAGTAGTAGCACTCGATCTTGGAAAGGTCACCACGGCGGCCTTGACCTCGATAGTTGGCTGCTACGAGTGCCATTTCACCAATGCGCTCAATCGCCGGCGACTTGTCCGCCTGACGCCGCTCCTTCTGAAGAAAGCGGATCTTGACAAAGTCGAGGCTCAACTGGTCCTCGCCCTTGGCGTCTGGAGCCACGAGCGGGTTGTCATACTTTGACGTCAGCCCGTTGATAACGCGCATGGCAACGTCCATCTCCGTCACCTCGCCGCCCTTGGCCTTGAGGTTCTCACCGAGATTGCGCACACGGTTGATATAGCGCAGCATGCCCTCGCCGACGTTCATCTCGACGGTTTAGAACTCGCGTCGCGCCTTCATCTTGTTCATCAAACGCTTGCGCTGGAAGACACCTTGCAGCGTCAACCACATTTCTGCCGTCGTCTTCCACCCCGACATGTGCTCGAGCTGCTCAGACCCAGGGGTGGGCCCGATGATGGAGCTCGCCTTCGTGTCTCGACGCTTCCACAACGCCAACTCGCGGTCCTCCGCGTCCGCTGGCTTTCCGTCTTCGTCAAGCATGTCGTCCAGGTCGCGCACCGCTGGGACCATCTTGATGCGCTGACGCCACTCGTGGGAGTTCGTCTCCATCAACTTGTCGATCTTGATGCCGCCCATGCCGGCAGCACCACCGTCCATGATGCCTGCTTGTCGTAGCGCCCGACCTTGCCGAGCCTTGCGCCTTGACCGTCACGTCCTTGAACCACCTTGACCTCGGCTTCTTCACACTTGCCGCGACCGCCACGACACCTTCTGGCACACCTTTCCTTTGTCCCAGCCCAGGCTCTGGGCCCATAACCTGTTGAAACGCAGTGCGGATAGGGGATGGGAGACCACGGTGAAGTGGTTGAGTGGCTTGAGCTTGTGTGTGCTTGTGCGAACGTGCTTTGTTGGTTGTACTGAGGTTCGCCCACTTCTCCCAACCAAGAGCACCTCTCAGATAGTCCCCACCGGGCCAAATGCTCTCCCCTCTCGCGCCCACATCGACGCCCACGCCCTCGCACCAAATCGAATCACTCACCAAATCAAGAGCCACTAGAGCAAAGCGAAGATCAAATCCAAACATGCCAAAAGTAACGTCCCAAGATGACCCAAGACGAATGTGTGCAACTTCACCACGTCAAGCAAATGTACCATCTGGGGTACCATAGGGGCCACCGACCATCATCCATCCGCGAACTGCAAGTGGAATCGGCGACGAGGATCACAGTCCAACACGGAGGACCGCACAAATGCGACTACTCCTCGCCACGGAACCGTTTGCGGCCCTGGCCATTCACTAACCTGGCCCAATTCCACGAACCCCCGAAGGATATGAGCATGTCCTATTCATTTGTTCCACTTCACTAAGGTTACGCGGGCCGATCTCCAGAAGGACATCTCGGTTCTTCATGTACTCAGTGTCGCATTACGCGGCCCTTGTCCACGCCCCTTTGCTGGCCAGGAGGTCGATGGCGCGCCAGGCGACGCGGATGAAGTGTCACGCCCCTGTTCGGACAGGTGGCTCTGCCCTTGCTGGTTGGTACCTTGATTGATTGTCGGTCGCATGATTTGAAATGTCAGTTGCTGGAATCATCTGCTTTACAGCAGTGGCGTCCATTGGTATAGATCCCCCGATCTCCCCTTGGGGAGGCTACTTAGTGAGATTCGGGGCCAACTGGGCCCGCATGCTCGGATAGCTTGGGGGGACGGCGGGGCGCCCGTGGCCCGGCTGCGCCACGAAAGGATAGCTGTGCTCTTACCTCCTTTCTCCCTCTTTTCTCCCTCGGGTGGCTTCCTACGTGACCGTGTGACTGGGCGAGAGTAGAGCGAGGGTGTGCAGGCGGGTTCCCTCAGCTGGGCAGGAGTCCCAATCTGCTCTTGTGGGCTGGTATGACACGGCGTGTTATGCGACATATTTTTGGGGCAGCACGGGATTTTCTGGCTTACATCTGGCGCCGGTACGTGTGTCAAGGGCGATCTCCTCCGTGTGCCGGGTGAGCTCTCATGTGCGTGGCGTTGCCCGGACGGTATTACAGTCTCCCGACTTGCGTCGGGATTCCCACCTCGTACCTTGTTGCCACTACTACTTCCTTGGTCGTATGTGTCTCCCGGCTCGCCTGGTTGTTGAGCGCCCGGGACCACGATGCCGTCCCCAATGTCCTCTCCGGGGGGGACGTCGCCCCGGCGTACGTCGGCGAACGTACCCCCGGCTGCGGTTGGGTCTTCGATACCTGGTTCCTCGGGTCGGGTTCCACCCCCTCCGACGCTGGCTGATGTGGCTGAGCATGGTGGTTCCTCCCGGGCGACCACGACCGTCAAGACCGAGGTACCGAGACCCGCGGTGGCGGGCACCGGCACGTCCAAGGAAAAGCGGGAGTGGACCCCTCCTCCCCTTTGCTCGGGTTCACGTGATGCGACCAGTGTCCCGCCGGTCGTCTCCTACTCTCCGGCCGTGATGCATTGCCTGGAATCCCACCGAGAGGATATCCAGGAGGACATGGCGGGGGCGGTCACGACTATGACCACGGGGCGAACACCAGGGGTTGTCATGGACATATATTCCCGATGAATATATCCCTGCATTATATTCGTATCCACCTCGGATACGTTCCCGGGACGCATGTCGTAAATGCATTATGAGAAAACGAGAAAAGGTTATATCTATCCTGTCTGATAGAAATTGTGAGACTAAATCCGATCTGTATCCCGGGAATCAGAGTCAGGATACAGGGACATATAAGATTATGAGTTTGCTCGCGCCTAAATATACTTTAGCTCGGTCTCCCTCACATTTCGCGTCCCGACAATCCGGGAATTCTTGTGCTAACGTATGGCAGCGACAAGCGGCGGTCCTGCCCGGCCCGGAACAAGCCGGACAATCACGCAAATCGACCCGTTTGCGTTGTTGTCAGAGTGTGACACGAGAATCAGAATCGTTCTTCCAACGTCCGCCTTGACAGCACCAGTTGGGGCGTCAAGATCAAACTTGGACATCGATTCGTACTTGATGTCCATTAAGCACTCGAATTGGGGCTGTACGGCGTTCTTCTTTGGCTCTGGATGTGCTGTCTGTCGGACTTGTGGGAATTCAATCGGATATGATAATCGTATGCGGATACGGACTTAATCTGCTTACGTATCCATCTTCGGAGGGAGATATCCTGATCCGTAGCTCAGCTGACGGAGATGTCCGTAAGCGGATCCGAAGCATCGGCGTGTATCCGTATCCCATTACGGACCTAGATGCATATCCGGACAACCCCTGGCAAACATCCGGCATGCTGGCGTCCCCAGGCGCTGGTATGGGGTCGTCAGGGAGCCGAGAGGTGCCAGGTGGAGGCGGAGGGGACGACGGGGGACCGGATGGGAGTACCAGTCGGGACTCTTGCCGGGACTGTCCGTCGCGCCATCGCCGGCGCAGCGATCGGCGTCGTCGCCCCCGGTCTTCCTCGAGTGACGCATCCTCCCGGAGTGACGGGGAGACGGTCCGGCGGACACTGGTGGATTTCCAGATCCCTGTCCACATTGTCGGAGACAACCTGCTCAACACGGTGACCGGCTGGCACTCGTTCCTTCTGGACAACCAGAACCAGACCTTCATCAGACGGATGCGTCCAAGAATTACAAATAACCGGAAGAAGCTACGGGTCTCCATGGACCGGGTTCGCTTTGATGGGACCAAGCCGGCCGAACGATTCTCCTTCTTGCGCCGGCTCGTCCGGGCATGCAATGACACTAACGTCTGAGAAGGAAACGGGCTCAACCTGCTGGGCTCCTTCCTTACAGGGGCATCCGCCACTCGGATCAACAAGATTCTCCCTGGCACGGCCGGGTACATCCCGGGCCGGACTGTCGCATCCTTCCCTAAGGCTGTGAAGTGGCTCCTCGGAAATTACCCGGACTCCATCACCCTGAACCAAGCCATTTCAGACGTGAACCGCGCCTTCCTGGGCGCTCATGAAGAACCTGATGCCTTCGCTGCCCGTTTGTGGGACCTGGGGGAGGCCTGCAGGAGCGTGTAAGGCGAGGACCGGCTCAAGATGGCGTTCATTCAGGGGCTCCCCAAGAGCTTGCAGGTGAACGCCCAGCAGTACAACCTCCAGTTCACAAAGCACGCCCTGCAGCAGCTCGAGTCGTTCACCGAGGGCAAGCATGAGCACGTCAAGGCGCTCCAGGGACTGCAGCCGACACACCCCAAAACATACCTGGCAAAACCGTCCAGTCGGACAGGACCCAAGGCACCGGTTCTTGCCGTGAGCGAGTCATCCTCCCGAGCCGGTGGACGCCTGGAGGACTTGCGTGGTTTTGTCACGCCTTCGAAGCCCCGTGTCACCTGGGGGGGGGAGCACCCGAATCGAGTACGGGCGTCCTGCATGTCCAACAAGGAGGACCACATCGCTGCAGCCTGTCCGAAGGTGCTCAAGGAGCTCCAGGACAAGCTATCCCGCCAAGGCATCCAGCTCGCCAAGGCAGTCCGCGGGGCAGATCGTCAGGCCAAGTCCTCCTCCCATGGACGGCGGGACCAGAAGACGCTGCACAACGTCCGGGTCGAGATCGAGCAGAGCATCCAGAAGAGCCTGAACAAGGAGATTCCTGAGGCCTGGGACTCCCATCCCGAGGAAAAGACCATGACCACGGGTACCACGGGATCGGAAGACGAGGTGGGGAAGGTTCGCCCGTAGGCGCCCCCCCTTTTGTACCAGGCCCCGGTGACCCTGTGTCGGCCTCAGTTGCATTCCTGGGCCGGTGCGGTCGTCGGCTACGGACCGAGGTAGCCGCAGGGACGCCATGTTCATGTAGAGGTACCCTTTTTGTCTTGCGTAAAAAGCGTTTGAAGGCCGAAACCACCTTGAGGTTCGGAGATGAAGACCTGGCTGCTAAGGCCACGGTGCTGCACACAGGGGCTGGACCACGGGTCTTCAGCGAGGACCTGCTCCCGCCTGGTTGTCTCGCGCAGACGTGGCGTGCGCCGACCCGTATCAGGCCCTACCATACGTATACTGTGAGTAGGTGCTTTTACGGGTGTAAGTGTCTGAACTCCCGTACCCGTAAGCAGCAGGGCGGCTGGCACCCACACTCAAGTCAACAGATGAGTAGGTAGCAGTGGGTATCGATCAATTCCAACCGCCAGAGGACTTAGAGCCAGAAGAGCCTGCCATTCTTCTGCAATTATGGCGTTTCACGTCCGCCAAGTACCAGTTAATTTTTGGACATGATTTCATGGCTACAACGATTCTGGTCGGGAGGGAATCTCCGAACCCTGGTGTGCTCGCCAGGGGGCGCCCGTTCGACGTCCCACGTTAGCCGTTAACATCGCGGCCAACAGGTTCACTCACGTGACGGAACCGTTCCGACATGCTTGTGCTCAATAGGTGCTTCGCGCTGCTGAAGGTGGGCAGCTGATCCAAGTCTATCAATTCCGGAATTGATTCGCACCCGTGTCTTCCAGGTATATCTCGTGTTGATACACATGAAGAGACAGATGGCCGGCACTCGTACTCGAATTTAAGGATTTATGCATACCGCACCCGAAACTGAAAACGATTCTTATGACAGGGCCTGGTGTGCAGCACATGTAGCACCGCGGGGGACCCGTCGTGGCCTCGGGACGAGCTCGCCATGCTCGGAAACCCAGGTGACGACAACACGCTCGCGCTGCGTGTCTTGTCGGGGCTGCCGTCCGAGTACGGGATGCGCAGGACGATCTTGGAGAACGAGGACGTCAAGCTGGTTTTGTCCGACGTGAGACCTAAGCTGCTTCAAGTCGAGCAGCGGAACATTGCTGGGGGCTCGTTAAAGCCAGCTGGCGGTGTCGAGTCGCAAGCCTTCACGGTGGCGGCGCCAAAGAAGCCTTTTGACAAGAAGTCGGTCGTGTGCTACTACTGCGAAAAGAGGGCGCACATGAAGCGTGTCTGCCACAAGCGGAGTGCTGAAGAGGCCAATGGATAGAACAAGCCCGGTGGCGGCCGCCGTGACGGCGGCCATGGGGGCGGGCCCCAGGCGGGTGCCGCTCTAGCATACACTGCTTCGGCTGGTCAACCCGGCTCCAGCAAGGCTCACGGGAGCACAAGCGGGTCGTCGACCTGGGTGCTCTACTCCGGAGCGACCAACCACATGGCCGCCGGGGACAAGGGCTTCACCATACAGGCGGCGGGAAGCGGGGCCCAGGGCACTTTGGCCAATGGCGAGAAAGTCCCAATTAACCGGCGCGGTCACGTCTCTATGCACTTTGGAAAGGGGAGCACCAAGGCGCACATGGTTATAGCAGAGGACATGCTGGTGCCGGATCTGACCAGCAACCCGCTGTCAGTAACGGCGGTTGACCGCAACAGAGGTACCGTGGTGTTTGTCGGGGACGCCTGCTACATTCTCAGCGACGGGAACGCCGTTCTTGCGAGAAAAGTGCTCGACAAGGCATCGGTAGCTGGAAAGGTCAACGACCGGGAGCAGTATGTGCTCAAGGTGACTCCGGTTAAGGCATCAGCGACAGCGGTGTCCACGCCCATCTCAAGGGAAGCAGAGCTTTGGCATCGCCGTTTCAAGCACTTGGGGATTTAAATCCTCAAGCGGGCGGTCGAGATGGTCGATGGGATACCGTCTTCGGTCGCCGGCGCTGAGCGTGTGGTCGGCAATGTCTGTGTGCCGTGCGTGGATGGAGAGATGGTGCAGGCGCCGCATCCGCGGTCTTACACCAAGACCACTAAGTGCGAGTTGGTCGACACCGACATTGGTGGACCTCTCACGGAGGCACTGATTGGCTCCATCTACTTCATCACGGCGCTCGAAGACAGCACTGGTTTCATCACGGCGACGCCCATTCAGACAAAGGGGATGGCCTGGCAAGTGCTCAAGCCGCGCATCAAGCAGCTCTAGACGCTCACTGGTGTCAACGTCAAGCGCGTCCGACACGACGGTTCCAGGGAGTACCTCACCAATAACATGAAGGCATGGTAAGAGGGCAAAGACATCACGTCTGAGATGACGGCGCCGTACAAGGCGCAGAATAACGGAGAGGCAGAGAGGGTCAATCGCGCGCTGATGGAGCGAGTGCTTGTTTCACTGCTTGATGCCGGGGCGGAAGAAGAGCTGTGGACTGAGGCCCTCGATTCCGTCGTCCATGTCCTCGACCGGTCGCCGAAGTCGGGGCTCGACGTGACGCCGCTAGGAGCGCTGACGGGGCGCCGCCCTAACGTGTCGGGATTCCGCGTCTGGGGGAGCCGCGCTTGGGCGCTCAAGCCCAAGAAGCAGCAGCGCAAGCTGGAGCCGAGGACCGACGTGGGCCGCTTTGTCGGCTACGCGGTTGGTGCAAACTCCTATCGCATCCTCGAGAACGGGACAAACAAAGTCTTCGAGCGTCGCGACGTCCTAATGAAAGAGAAACAGGCCGAGGCCTGGACTTCGGGCGACGGTTCAAGCGCTGGTCCCCAGCAGACGATCACGGAGGACAGAAACAACCAAGGCGGCATGGACGAGTCAATGGACATGCTGGATGCCGAGGAAGATGCCAGGGAGAAGCATCTTCCTTTCGAAGACTTCGACAGTGAAGATGACGGCGATCCTGACCGCCTCGCGGACGACAAAGACGACGAGGAACTTCAGGGTCAGAAGGACTCACTGATTCCGGTCGGTAAGGCTCCCTCGGAAGTCTACAATGCCTCTTTGGGGCCTCGACGATCTACACGTAGGCCAGCCCCCAAATTAACCTGGTGGTAAAAGGACCCCGAGGCTTATCTGGCCATCGAGGCCGGGTCAGCGGCCAAAGATTGCTGCGACTTGACCAAGACCCCTGCCAGCGAGAAAGAGGCACGGGCTTGTCCGGACTGGACGCTGTGGAAACAGGTCGTCAAAGACAAAGTGGCAGCACACAAGAAGCTCGACACGTGGTCCACGATCAAGGGCAGCAACATGCAACAAAAGGACGCCAAGAGACCCTTCGTGTTCGACATTAATCAAGACGCGGAAAGAAGGAAGACGCGCTTCAAGGCACGGCTGCTGGCCGAAGGTCTCAACCAAGTTCCTGGGCACAATTTCGACGCGACGTGGGCGCCTGTTCCGAACACGGCGACGTCACGTGCCCTGTTCGCCGTAGCAGCAGCCAACGGGTGGGAGGTCCACCACGTTGACGTCAAGACCGCCTTCCTCAACGCTAGAATGGACAAAGAAATGTACACCAAGCTTCCTGAAGGTGTCGAGTCGGAGCAGCCTGCGAGCGCACGCCGGCTCAACCTGGACCTGTATGGGACCAAGCAAGCGGGGCGGCTGTGGGGCATCAAGCTGAAAGAAGAGATCGAGCTGATGGGAGCCACAACGGTCTACGGTGGACCCGTGCCTTTATGAGTGGCACCACCCTGTGCACGGATGCGTCTTCATCCTTGTGTTCGTCAACGACGTGACTGTGGCGGGCGAGAGCTTTGCTGGCGCGGCGGCCATCAAGAGTGGCGTCTCCGCCAAGTTCGAAATGCGCGACATAAGGGAGGTCAAAGAGTTCATTGGCAGGAGAGTCATGCGCGGTAAAAGGGCCAAGAACCCCACACTGAGTAACCCCGGCCACATCATGGCGCTGCTCCAGGCGTTTGGAATGGACACGTACACGCCTAACAAGACGGATATGGCCTCGGCCGTCAATCTGAGCACGACGGGGAAGAACCCTCTTCCCGATGGCAACCGGTCCGCGGCTATGGTCGGCTCTCTACTCTACTTGTCGGCGACGACAAGGCCGGACATTTCCTATCCCGTGGGCGTGCTTTCGCGCTTCATGTCATGCCCTGAGCAAGACCATACGCGCGCGGCCAAGGGTGTGCTGCGCTACTTTCGCGGGACTACTCGCCTTGACGTGATGTGTGGCGGCAACGAAGCGCTGCGACGGATTGTTGACGCCAATGAACCGGCCGACACCGACGTCCGCCGCCCGAAAATAGGCTTTATCTTCACGTTGAACGGCGGGCCCATTTCATGAGTGGGCAAGCGCCAGTCGACGTTGGCGACGTCGCCGGCCGAGGATGAGTACGTGGCCGCCGCGATGGCGACGAACGAGGCACTGTGGCTGAGGAAACTGCTGTCGGCACTGGGCGTTGATAGCGGGGCCGTGCCGATGGGAGAGGACAAACAATCGTTCCTCTCGCTGGACAACCCCGAGGCGACGGGGCGGACCAAGCATGTCGACGTCGCCTACGTCATGGTTCGCGACTACCAGGCGCGTGCGGAGATAAGCCGGGTTCCGACAACACTTTGACGGGCCTCCAATGCGCCGGATCGTATCCGTTCGAGACGCGCCCGGGCGCCCTGTACTCACCTCGACGTCTGCTTCACGTCGATGGTGATTTTGGCGCTTTCGTTGGAGGTCGATTTTCCAGTAGGAACACCTGGGACCTGGGGATCGACTTAAATGTTATCTCGACTGCGGACGTTGGCGAAGATTCTGCACTGGTAGGGAGCGGCTGTGGCCACGAGGGAGCGTCCAAGGCGCCGACTGTGTGGCACTGGCGGGAGTGCGGAGCAGGAGTTGTGAGGATACCGTTTTCTGGCCCGAATGGGAAGCGGATACGCTGCGTTCCAAAGTCTCCGAATACGAATAATTCTTGTCTCTCAATATTTAGCATCAGAATCTAACCTCACAAAGCCGGATTGCTAATTGGAAGATATTCATATTCGGATACTGTATCGTACCAAAAGACAATGGCTTATATCCGATCGATGTCCTCACTACAGCAACAGGAGCCGCACTTCGATGGCAGAACAGCCGTAAACTACAACAAGTGAGCTGTACTTGTTTTCGGAGTCCCAACTGCCCCCGTACAGGCGGTTCCACGAAGAATGCAATCAGATGCGATCGTCCTTCTGTTCTGGATTTACATAGGTTTAAAAGAACGTCGATGGATCTTAACAATACCACGGCTATCACCGATTCACTCAGGTACGCTGCAGGAATCCGGCGCTGTGCGGCATTTTTGTGGCCGGTACTGCAATGTGCCTGCGATTGCTCACCCCCTCAAGGCTACCTGCAGCCGGTGCTCTCTACTGCTCACTGCCAGCAACAGCCGTAGAGACTTGGCGCTACTTCAGCAATTCCACAGGAAGACTGCGCTTGCGCCGTCGCCGACCGCCCGCCATCTGACCAGCGGACACCAACCTTGGTCTCGGAGCCCTCGGATACACATCAAAGACCTAAATCGCCTGTAGGATGGCCGAGGTGTGAAACGTGCCTTTTGCGGTCGGCGGGGGCCCCTTTCGCCCATTTTGTACGAGACGGCGACTGTAGGGGGGCTGGCGGACTAAGATATATGGCTACAGACGTGTGCGACACCCTGCCGACACCTCAACACACCGCCGAGGCTCTGGAAGGCGTGGTTGTGGAGGCGGGAGAGCTGACGCCGTCGTTGCCCGGCACCGCGGCCTTGCCCGAGGAAAACGTTACGACGGTGGCCGGCACGTGGGTACGGTCAGGTAAGTTTTCCGAAGCCGTTGGCGGCACCCCACCCCAGCTCATGAATGGCACGGCCGCTCGGGGGCGGCTGACGACAAGACGGCAGGGGCGGGGAGCGCTGCTGCACCCGTGTCGAATGATATTGTGCCGGGTGTGGCGGAGGTCGAGGACGTAGGACTACAGGCGGCAGCCGTCGGCGGCGCCCCGACCCCGCCTAAGGTCTACTAGGCGTCGCAGGAGGGAGCAGCGGCAGCTGTGGGTCATCTTGTGGTCGCAGTTGGCGTCGCTTTGCGACCAGGCTTTGTGAATTCGCGAATATTGGGCGTAACTCAGCATCAACAAGCACAAAATAAACAGTACGTACTATTGCTATCCTCCAAAAAAATGGCTGTTGCAGAGAGAAGGGAGGCACAGCCAACGAGAGGGCGTATAAATGAAGTCGGATTGGCTGTTCGACAAGCCACGATCAAACTACTGGCTGAGAGCTGCCCCCAGCAATCTTGCAAGCCAATCATCGTGTATTGCAGGAGTCACGCAGAGCCATTGCAACCCACAATGAGATTTCCTGAGATTTTTGGGCCGCTTGCTTCGGTCTGAAGAGGGCATGGAGAGGGATCTGGGCCAGACCTGTGATTTCTCATGAGATCAACAATTCTCTTCAGATTTTCTGATATCCTGACGTGCGTTTCCAGTGCGCAGAGCTGCATGGGGAGACTTTGTAAGGTACTCAGATGAATCCTAGCCTTTCCATTGGTCCATGTACGCTGCTGAATGATTGCAACCACGCTGCAACCGCCATTTTTTGGAGGTCAGGAATAGTAACTGCAAGACGAACGATGCATTCTCCTGCGAGTGTCCCATCCATGTCGCCGTTCTCGCATCAACTGCATTTCTGCTTGCTGTACCGAAAAGAGCGAGCAACACCACGAGTGGTACGCACCCGCTGGCAGGTTCCTGACTGAGAGGTTTCCGTCGCTACCCGCATCCTCATCGCAACGGATTGCTCTCACCAAAAAACACCACTCTCCGCTGGCATTCCGTCTTCGCCGTAACCGTGACCTCGCCGAATAACGTCTCCAAACATGGGAGACCCCATGCCGAGCGGATATATTCGAATGAAATAAATCGCCAGAGAATACGATTTCATCTGCCGCTTGCGCTGTCTGGCGAATTATTATACGCTCGGACCGAACGGCATACTCAGATCCGAATATGTCGTCGAGGCACATACTCCAGATTTTTATGGATAGAACTGCCTGGATATATTCCTCTGAGATATATCCGTGACAACCCCTGGTGTGGAGGGAGCCCGCCAGGCCCGCGCAGGTAAGTCGGAGTTACGGCGAACTGCCTGGCAAATTCCAGGAGTACTGATGCGGTCGTCGGCTTGTTTGTCTGTGCCATTGACGTGCACTGCTGTATGAGTGTGGCGTAATTACTTGTACTTCTGTCTCCAGGGCAGCTCATGCATGGCCTGAGCTACGGGAGAATCTTGTGGGCTCCTTGAGGGGCGTCGCGACTTGTGAAATGGTGAGAACATGTACCGTCCAAGCGAGGGAGCTCTGCCTCGAGAGATGCGTCTTAGGCTCTGTCACAGTGTTGGCGAGGGTGTTCCTCCAGGAAGGGTTTTGAGTGCATAACTATCATGCTTTGTTTCGACCCCAATTTTAGACGACAATTATCCGAAGCATGGATCTGGAGAGCATCATTTTTACAGTAATGTCGACGTACGCGGGAACAGAAGTACATGAATGCGGATCACAATCTGACAAGTGGATGGGCTGGAAGAAACAGCGATAGCACCCACTTCGTGACACGCGACGGCTGTGTCAGGTGGCTCTTTCAAAAGCACAACAGCACTAGGATGCGTAGCGACGCGGAAGTGGCGGACGGGCCTGGTTACCTGTCAACAGCCGCATTGCAGGTCTCTCAGACAGCATCAGTGTCACGTCAGTGAAGCCAAAACGGCTCAGCCTTGCAAACAGCTAGGTGCAAGTAGAGTTGGCTTGGGCGCGTGCTCTTGGTACATGCTGCGCTGTGAAAGTTGTCGTTGGCTGCATTCCGTCCAGTCACCGAAACACAGTGACGGATGGACGCGCCCGTTGCCTTGTCTACTTTTCCAAAATGGAAGTAGCTAGAATAATTAAGAATGTATACAGGTCTTCCATGGTTTCATCATTATGGATATAAATTATCATAATTATGGTACAATATTCAAAGCATGCGATGATTGTACGCCATTCTTGCAACCCTGCCTGCAGGATGTTGCGAGAGGGGCACACGGGGGGAAAGCGGCTGCTGGCCTCGCGCCTCAGACCGGTCTTGAGTAAAAGAATGCATCCATCCAACTACTTCTCGCTTCACAAGGGGGACCCCCGTAGTACGGCTCTGGCACCCCGAGTGACCCAAGCCAGTGTGCCCACCAAGGAGGCTAGTATCGGCTCCCCGTGTGCAACCCGAACTGCACCGCCCCCGCAGTCGGGTAGGTAGTAGCTAGGGCCCGCACACACTGGGCGGTGACGTATCCCCGTCTGAGGCCCTGCCACGCCACGGCAACTGGGTGGTATGGAACCCCCGACGGGGCAAACGTCGGCCGCCCGGCCGACCCGCCGGGAAACGGCCCTGCCCGGGTCGTCCGCCGGATGGCGCTCCCACGAGCAGGGGGGCGCTCGGCCACTCCCCGAGTGCGCATGCCTTTATGCAGGGCTACTGCCCCCACGGCCCCCTATCCCGACTCCGGGGGTGCGGAAGTCGAAGTCACGCTCGCAGCGTAGAGGTAGGACGTGTCGCCCAGGCCCTCACGAAGTCCGATGCGACCGTCAACGAAGCTTTTGTCACGGTGCAAAAACTCCCGGGCCGCCTCATCATCCTGCCCGTCAACTCGGTGGGCGAGCTTCGGACCCGCGGCCGCCCAGTCCAACGACTGGTGGAGACCGACGAACTCGCGAAAGTACGCGACCGCCTTCTGTCGCGCTCCCTCAGCCTAGTTGGAGGGGTGCAGCCTCACGAGGCGATCCACCAACTCGGCGGGCAGGTGCCACAGGTACCCCTTCGTTAGGGCGGAGTCATACCATACCTTCGCCTCCTCAAGCATCCACTGGGTAGCAAGGATGGCCGCTGCCGGGATCGACTCCTCCCGACGGAGCGCCATGCCAAAGTAGGCCACGACGCGGGTAAACGTGGCGGAAAATCCTTGGGACACCTCCAACACAGACCACCACGACGGCATCGGGACGTAGTGTTCCCCCCGCGCGGACACGTCGATCTGGGTGCTCTCAACTTGAGCAGCACTCACAATTATCGCAGTGGCTCCTGCGCTCACAGCCGATGCAGTATAACCCCGTCTGGAAATTCAGCACAGAATGCGGAGCACAACACCAAAGACACAACACGAACGCCGCGATCACCGGGCGCGAAGCGCACCAACACGACGGAAGTAACGTAAACGCAACGCTGATTTATTCGAACACGCTCGATGACCCCAAAGCAGACACTCATATACCCTCAGAAACAAGACGCAGGACGTGCACAATCCCGACCCCCGGGCGCTACCATGGGGGGACCGGTGCCCAACGGGCCACAGTCTCACGGCCGGGCCTTTAGTGGCCCCTGCCCAGCATGCTCAACTACCCTTCCACTGGAAGAGGAACCCCGCCTGTCTCGGGCGGAAGCAGGAACGCCACTAAGACTTCCTAGATTTCAGGATTTATCCAAAACCAATACCTCGGGACATATCCCAAGATTCTTCAATTTTCCCGGATATAATGCCGGTCGGATTTTATCCCTGGTCGGAATCATATCTCGGTCCAGCTTACGCTCGGATTTCGGAAGCTTCCACAAGCTTCCCGGTCCCTCCAGAGGGCCCGGATTCGGGAAGATATGTGTCTCCCTCGGCTGTGTCAGACCCCTTCAGAGGGGCCCGATCCGGTGTTCCTCATCCCGCGCCATGCTAAAGGGGTCGTTTCGTGTGTGGCCCTCGGGCTCCCTGGACACCTGCCCGAGGGGGGCTGTCCCACGCTACCCCCCTAGGGGGGTGTTACGTGACTGGTCACGACCCGTCCTCGGCTCATGTCGGGGGCCGTGTCACCCCTGACAGGTGGTTTCCGCCACACTGTTGCAGTCTGGTGCACCGCATAGGGCAGCCTTGACTCAGCACCTCAATGTGCTTGCGTTCTCCACGTGGGTGCTAATGTTTATTTCGATGGTGGGATTCGGCGGATCGGACTTCGCCCTGGTGTTTCCCGTCTCAAGAAAGCTTTGTCGATGAGGGCGGGTGGCGCGGTACACACCGGTCAGCCTGTTGCCATCTTGGCCTTCTTCATCTCGCTCCGCTGAGTGCCTCGCTTGCTCGGTTAACTATCCTGGGTTGGTTGCGTGCTGAGAGTATCCAACAGGCGATTTTCACTGGCGACGACGTTGTGCCTCCGCGCCACTGGCCTCACTCGTGCATCTCCGTTGTCACACCCATTGTTCCGCAACAGAGCGACAGGCACGAATTCCGTCTCTTCGCGTTGTCAGTCTTTCATTCCTCTTTCTCTCGCACTGCCCGAGACCGTCTTGCGTTGCTACATCCGGGCGTAGTCGGCGTATGTGCGCTGCAACAGCGAGCACCTCAACTTCCCGAAGGTGTTCAACAGCTTGGTGCACTTCGCCAGCTTGGCGCCAGCTCTCAGCGCCGACATCAACCGGCTCTTTCGGCAGTACCTGTTCCCGAAAATGCTGCAGAGATAAGTCGGGGGAACAGCGGCGCTGTTAATGAAGCGCACTGAGGCGGAGGTCAGAAACCGCTTCGTCGCCGACTTGGCGCGCATCGGGAAGGCCTTCATCAACGGGGAGAGATCTTCTCGCGAATACGGCTTCCAACGCGGCGGCGTCATGGCGCTGCTCAACGAGACCGGCCTCTTCGAGTAGATGCTGCGCCTCAGCGGCTGACGGTCCGACTCGAGCTCCTTCTTAAACGTCGTTACGGCCATGAACATTCGGGGCACCCTACGGTCAACTTTGCGGTCTTTCCAGGTGGACTGTGTCATGCAGGTCGTGGCACAGGTCGTGGCGGCCAAAAACAAGAGAACCGCGGCGGTGGTACTCGATTTGTCTGCGCGCGCGCTGGAGCAGGACGAGAGCGTGGATTGTGCCTGCGTGGCCAAGTTTGAGGCCCCCCAAGTCAAGAATCTGTGCTCAGTCGTGTGCCAATGTGTCCTTGTCTACTTTCATGGAACTAGAGAGAAACAGCGCTTATCAGACGCTGATGAGGATCGTGATTAGCTCAGCTATCGGTATACTTTGTCTTTCATACGTCCTGTCCAGCTCACGGTCTGTTTTATCCCAAACGAATGACGCCCAGCTGCTTGGTGCGGCTGGAAGCAACGGCAGTGCGCAATGTGAGGAACGTGGGGGCATTGCCATGCTTGTCACAAGTGTACCAGGCGTCGGAACGGCTGCGGCGGGCACGGGCATGGGTGTAGCATTTCTTCTGAATCTTGGGATATTGGGCCCGGTAGCCCCCCTGACTGCTCAGTAATCCAGTGGAGGATGGAACTGACTTGTGGCTTGCACTTTTGGAGGTTACTTCCGTCTTGTATATCTGTCCTTTCTTTTATCGTCGTGACTTTGGTGGTTATTCGATCGTTATGATCGCTCGATCGATCGACCCCGCCCCCGTTCCGTCAGATAAGAAAAGCACCATAGGACCGGGGCTCGCCATCGTTGGTACCCCCGGTTTCCCATCGGATTTTGCTCGAACAAAGGTTATTCTTCTTCGCCGCTTGGGCGATAGCGTTCGCTGTATCGTGCGTCTGCGGTCGGTCGCTACTGACTGGTTAGTTCATCAACTTCATTAATTCCACATTTGGTGGAGCAGCAGGAGATACTCTTGCCTCCCGCGTGCAACTGCAGGCGGTGCCCGAGAGCAGTCTCTTCTTTGCAAGTGGCACGGTCACGGGTTTTGCACCCATTGGCTTGACGTGCAGGGCGCGCCTCCCACTTGTGTGTGCCACGACACTGGGCGTCGTGGGTGGTGATCTCCAATAGAAGTGTGGGGCGCTTCGGTTGGTACTGTGCCGGTTGGGCAATGACCCCTGGTGGTGCCGATGGTCAACTTGTCAATGGAAAGAGTAAGGGAAACGCCCTGCCATCCGACTACGTCCCTCCGTGAGGCGTTCGTACGAACATGCGCGACGCCAACACCCTAGGTGGATCCCTCTCAGGATCACCTGCGTTGAATGCGGCGGCCTATGGCCATCCGCGCGATGCGCAGAGGCTTAAGGCGGAGTTGGAGACACTTCTTCTCCGTCTGACGGCCCAACAAGCGACTAACTGCTCGTTAGAGGAAGAAAACGACAACCTGATCTCAAATGTGGAGGCTTTGCGCCAGGAGGCCATCGAGTGCGATTCCCGGTCAACAAAGTCGCGTCTCAAGACGAAGAGCAAGCCCAAGGTCAAGGTCGACCCTAAGCGGGGCGAGTCGTCTTTTTCTCTTCCAGAGCCAGTTGGCCAAGTGATCGAACGCCGGGATGGAGAGCGTAAGCTTCGCAAAAAGCTGCGTAAGATCTGCAAGGGGACCAAGCTGGCCGGCTCAACCTTCTCGGTTGAGAACGCCAACCTGTTGGCCGCAAATGAGTCAAGCCCATCTAATGGGACGACTTTCTTTTCGTCTTCCGACTCCGGAGAATCACCGGTTTCCCCGTCTTCTCCGCCTTCGAGCTCGAGATCCGAGTTGTTGGACACGTCATCGGACGCCGCGTCTCTAGGATCGCGCCCGGGTCCGTACAAGAGTCGCCCTGACTCTAAGAAGCGGTTGGCGAAAGCTGATCGGGAAAAGGTCATTCGACCCTCCGAAAGTCGCTTCAAGTCCCGCTTGGACTATCGCACCTACTTCCTGGTCCGACATGATCTGTCTCTGCCACCCTCCCTAGTAGAGAAAACGCATAAGATGCACCGCCGCTTAAATGGCGCAACGCAAGGGCAAGAGCCATTCACGGGCACCAGCCCCCGCGGTGTATTCACCTTTTTTGACGACGTTTCGTCGTGCATGTGACGCGGCCTGTCTCACGAATGGGCAAGCCCTTTCTCTCTTGGCCTTTCGCCTGTCAGGCGCCTCTAAACAAGCCTTCTAGAGTGCCCTGAACTCTAAATCCGGACACCGCACTTATGCGATCCGCACCCATGGTGTCGCTATTAACTGGCTTCTAGCCAAGTAAGCCACCCACGCCGTAATGGCCTTCGCCTGCAAGGACATTATCACAATGCGTCAACCCGATCATGAGTCGCCCACAGTTTTTGGGCTCCGTGTTGAGATGCAGTGTGACCGCCTAGATGGCCTCTTCCACGCCCAAGTCGTGAAGGGTGTATTCATCAATGTCTTTTCCGAGATTATCCAATTTCATGTCCGAGTGTTGGACACAGGGCAGATCCCCTCTTTGTCGCCGAACACCTATCTGTGCCATATATCATCGGTACCGAGTTCATGGATAACCATGTCGAAGCCATCTTCACCCGCCTAAAGAAGGTTGTGTGGCGAGACCATGTCGAAGATGTCACCAGGAACCTAAGGCAAAACCTATTCTAGCCACCCTACGTGCCAATAAGTGGGAAAGGTCATGGGAAGACCAACCTGCTAAGGTAAGAGCGTGTCGCCAAGTTCGCTTCAAAGGAAGAATGGAAGATTGGGTTATGGAGAAATGTGCCACCCCCGGCCCAGTCACTATCTCGCCCAACATCCGCCCATGCGGGCACAAGTCAGTGGCAGTCGCCCGTGGCGTTGCGCTCGCCAATCCCGATGAACCACTATTGGTTAAGGTCTGCAACTTCGGGCCGGACCAGGCCGTAGTTCGTAAGATCAGCATCCCCGAGTTCGCCGAACAATTTCAAGGGCCCATATTGGCAGCCATAACAGAGGAGAAGGCAACCCGAGACACACTAACTGGTGAGGGCACACCATCTTCTGACGACCCTGTCGAGGATGTGGACCTCAGTGAGGCACCGGAGCATTTGCACAAGCAAATGCGGGAGATGCTACGCACGCATTCTGCGAAGTGGGACGGCGCCCTCGGTAGTATATACGCCACTAAACATGCCATCGTCGCCCCAACGGATGCCGTACCTGTCCGGGCACAACCGTATCGCACGGGTCCATTCAAAATACAGATCATACCTGATAATATCAACAAGATGTTGAAGCTCAAGGTCATGGAACCTATCTATAGTGCATGGGCAGGTCTCATCGTCATCGTGCCAAAGAAAAATGGCAAAGCCCGCTTCTGTGTCGATTTCCGAAGACTCAACAACATCATTAAGAAGGACGCCTATCCTCTTCCCCGAATGGAGCATCGTCTGGAATCCTTAGGAGATGCGAAGGTCTTCAACTCACTGGACTGTACGGCCGGCTACTGGAAAGTGCACCAACGCCCGGCCGATAGAGAAAAGACCGCGTTTACAACGCATGCTGGTGTTTACCATTGGCTGTCCATGGCATTAGGCCTGACCAACGCCCCCGCTACATTCCAGCGTGCCCTCGACAACAAGTCAAGGACGTTGACGCGGTCCCAACGCGTCTGCGCGAAGCCGGTGTCACTCTCAATCTCGAGAAGTGCACATGGTTCTCCGAAGAAGTCGGGTACCTTGGACACATTGCCCGACCGGGTCAACTCCATTTTCATAGTAAGATCCTTGACGCGTTGAGAAACGCTTCGCTCCCCACCACCAAGACCCAGCATAAACGCTTCTTGGGGATGTGTAACGTCAATAGACGCTTCTTCAAAGACTTCGCTAAACGAGCAAAGCCGCTCAACTCGATGACCTGCGCGGAGGTCCCCCCGGACTTACCAAAACCTACCGACGCAGCCCTCGCGGCCTTTGACGATCTCCTTCAAGCGCTTCTCGCACCACCAATTCTTGCCCTGCCAAAAGCCAAAGGCCAAAAGATTGTCGATGTCGAAGCCTGCGCCGACCAACTCCGATGCACCTTGCTACAAGAGCAACCTGACGGGACAAAACTACCGGTTGGCTATTGGAGCCGTGGCCTCAGCCCCGTTTTGAAAAAGTATTCCACAACGGAACGCGATTGCCTCGGCGTTGTGTGGAGCTTACTCAAGCTCAGACACTTTCTCGACGGCCATCGCTTCCTAACAAGGACCGACAATGAAGCTCTAAGCTGCATTTACAGCACCACTGACTATAGTGGAACGCTGAAGGCTCGGTATGTAGGAGGGCAGCCGGGAGTGGGGCGTCAGGAGAGAGAGCAGCAGGCTGGATATCAGCAGGCGGGCATTGATCACGCGGGTGGGGAGCAGATGGGTCAGGGCCACAGGAGGCGGAAGCAGGAGAGGGGGGAGCGCGGGAGGGACAGATAAAGCGCAAAGGCACGGGAGAAAGTGACGCAGAAGAAACAGCGGCGGCGCGCAGAGCGGCGGTACGGGGACAGACAGCGGCCGACCATGTTTCGGGAATTGGTGCAGTTTGCGAAGGGGAAGTGGGCGAAGGGGCTGTGGGCGAAGGCGCAGTGAGAAACGCGGCAGCGGGCAAGGCGGCGATGGATTTCGCGGCTGCACGCAGCGCGACGTCACGCTTGACGCCGGCTGAAACTTCCGCGGGAGCCCCTGGTTGGCCCGACGACGGAATTCTAGCAGGCACGCCAGCTCACGATCCGCCCATAGCGCAGGCCGCCCGACATCAAACAGGTAGTAGGTGTAGGTGCGTATCGAGCGCGCCCTTGTACGACACCAGGCGCTTGTGCAGCGGGGAGGCGGCTGCCAGTTGACACGGGACGGCAGCATGCCCGGACGCTGCGCGCGCCAATGGCTGTCAGGCCACAGATTTCAAAACGACACTTTGTTTGAATGCCGGCCTGGCTCGCGACTTGGCGTTTGAGATCGGGTCTGACATGGTGCTCAGAAACTGAGGGCGCCTGGCGCTGTGAGGACCAGTGTCATCGCTGTGCATTCAATCAACATTGGCTCGGCAAAGAGATTGCCAATTTCAAAGCTCGCTGGTCTCCGGGCTGCCCACTTCGGCTCACCAGTCTCCGGACTGCCTTTTCGGGGGGCAACGCTCAGCTACACTGCAGGTCTGTATTCCATCCCCAGGATAGTTCTAAAATTGCCGGCTGGAAAATCCGTAACGAGTAAACGCGCAAGAAAAGGTTGAGACAGCCATGCGAAGCTCATGTGAGCTCGCCTAAGCATGATTCGGAGGATCATGTTCATAAAAAACGAGTAGATGGGCGAATAAGCTAAACTTCAGATTAACTGATTCACGAGTTTGCTGAGCGCTGAGCAGTTCTTCACCACAGTGTCTGGACTCGTCCAAAGGATCATCTTAAGGACTGATTCTGGGACTGCTCCGGAAGCAGTCTCAATCTGATCCACAGATCATCCTGGGGACTGATCTTAAAGAGATGATGAGGAGTTTTTCAACGGACAGTATGTCTGCCTTTTGCGCAAGCATATTTAACAAGCAAACAATCAGGCTTTTTTCAGATGATTACCGCACACGCTGAGAGCAGCTCCGGTACCTGTTTGACCGCGCTGGTTGTTCTTCGGAGTTGCTCAGAATCCGAACTTGGGACCTCTGAGTCACGGACGTGCCATGATGGGAGGATCGCGGTCGCGAATGGCACTGAGGTTCGAAGGAATCTACTGTAGGACGAAGTGACCCAAATAATTTGTTTCGGCGACTGGGTGTGTCTGGGACTTTGAGATTTTCTCGACGTGCGAGCCCACGCATGGTCACCAAAATCCCATTCCGTCTGAGTTTTTCAACAAGATGGCCGTCTCTCAAGTGCCTACTCACATGGTGTCTCCCTCTCTATATGTAGTTTTGAAGAGGGGCGACGTCCCATGAACAGCTCTTCCTTTCTGATCGATTGCCCCTTCCCGATTTAGTGGAATGATCAAGTTGGACTCACTTGATGCTTCCAATGAAAATACATATTTCGACTTGGTATTGCAGATCCCCGAATTTTGTCCTGGGGGACAGAGACAGAGACTGACTGCGAATAAGAGCATTCTATTGGTCTAAAACGACAGTAAGAGGGCATCGAAGCCAATAGAAAGCCCGCATTCGGGGCAAGGACCTTGCATCGAGCAGAACTCACTGTTTGTTGCCGCTTGATCCGCTTTTCTTGGCACGGAGCAAGCTGCCCATGTGAGATCTTGAGATTTTCTACTGTTTCCTTGCCAGAAGTGCGGAAGAAAAGAGGAGCTGATGTCGATTTCCAGGCCGTATGGGCACATGCAAGCAATCAGAAGCTCCAAGTCAGTCCCAGGGGCGCATCTGATTGGTGGAGAGAGTCAGTCCGCAACTCAGTCTCGGTCCACCAGGACAAAATTCGGGGATCAGCAATAGGTAGCAGCGTGCCTTTCGTCCACGGAAGTATTCTGATCCACGACGGGGAATAACCAGAACAACGGTGTGGCTGGAGGCCATTCCCACGACGAGTTCCGCAGACACTACTCATAACTTCACTCAAAGAAGAACCAGGCTACCATCTGCGATCGAGTCCCTGGGCTACAGTCTGGCCCCCCACTTGTTCCGGGGGTACGCCAACAACGTAGCCTCCTTCCAGATCTAAAATTGTAATCTGAACCTAGGTTGTCGAAAACGTGGTTGCGGCCGACTGTCACAACTCCCTCTTTCTGAATACTCGCATTTTGTTGACGCCGGCGACGAGCGCTGGATGACAGATTGAGGGCTCACGCGACGAGCGGCGTCGCCACCTCGACGGACACAGATCTGTCATGGACCGCTTGTCACTCGCCCGCGTGGCTTCGAGCGTCTCCCCGTCGCCCGTCCCGCATTGTTTTCGTATACAACAGCTGCTGCGCCAGCGCCATGTTGCTGCCCGATCACTACAGTATGCGGCCCTACATGCCATGCGTTGTCCCGCTGCCGATTACACAGCGAATTGGGGCCAGGCACCTCCGGCTGTGGGCTGGATTTCTTTTTTCTACCTCCAGAGAGGCATGTCACATACTGTACTGGCCACGTACCTCGTGCCACAGGCTGTGTGATGATCACATATGCGTCATTCGGACTTGACGAGGAAACGGGATGATTCTCCAGGCCAGTGTCTCAAATATTCTCCGACATATCCAGGGTCCGGGTGCTGAAGGGACGCCGTTTCTATTCAAAAAGTGGCGCTACTTGACTGTGGCACACTCGCAGAAGGTGTGCCGGACCTTCTGCGCGTAGGACCCTACTCTGGGCCCCACTGTAGTGCAAGATCTATCTTTTGCACAGGATTACACAAAATCCATGCGGACGATCCCCCGGATGATCGTCCCCCGACTTTCGGACAGTCCTGAGCATGATCCGTAGAACAATCAGCAACAGAGACTCGGAATGATCCTTCGTGAGAATTTGGCAGCAAAAGCACAGCATAATTTCTAGTTCTAAAGGCGCTGGCGTGAGGATGTTTCCCACTCCATGCAAGTGAGGGTATATTGCTGATCCCCGAATTCTGTCCTGGGGGACAAGGACAGAGACTGACTGTGAATAAGAGCATTCTATTGGTCTAAAACGACAGTAAGAGGACATCGAAGCCAATCGAAAGCCCGCATTCGGTACAAGGACCTTGCACCCAGCAGAACTCACTGTTTGTCGCTGCTTGATCCGCTTTTCTTGGCACGAAGCAAGCTGCCCAGGCGAGATTTTGAGATTATCTACTGTTTCCTTGCCAGAAGTGCAGAAAAAAAGAGGAGCTGATGTCGATTTCCAGGCCATATGGGCGCATGTAAGCACTCAGAAGCTCGAAGTCAGTCCCAGGGGCGCATCTGATTGGTGGAGAGAGTCGGTCCGCAACTCAGTCTCGGTCCACCAGGACAAAATTCGGGGATCAGCAATACCTCGAGCACCTCTCAACTCCACTGCTGACTATGTCTCAAAGATCAACGAAAAGTGGTCATAATATGATCCCAGGATCATGGCGCGACAGTTCTGCAAACCATCGGTGGCCGTGTTCGAATCTGGCAGTTTTTAGTTTTAAAGAATTGGGCACAAAACGCTGTGTATGGCGCATCACCAAAGAACGATGGCATCTGACAAAACGCTCACAGCACGGCACAGCAGTCCACAACAGCTCACAACCATGGAGGAAAACAAGAAAAATTCTTGTCGGGGGACATCGATTATTCTATCGAATAATTACAAATCTGATTTTCTTTTAATTAATCGATCTTTTTTCCGGTCTCTTCTTTGCCCAATGCGGACTGGACCACCGAGTCCGAGGCGGCCGTCGTCACCGGATACCACCCACCACGATCACATCCTCAGAGCCTCTCCACCAATGGAGCAAACCGTCCAACCCAACAGCCACGTGCGCGCAACGTGTGGCGCTGTCACTGGCTCTACAAACGCAGAGCCAAAACTAAGCAGATCACGTCTCAAAGTTGGGCTCGCCTGGACGTCTCTGGCGGTAGGCCTCTTTTGTGGCACGCCAGTATTCCCACAGACGCGCTACACAGAATCTCCATGACTGCCAGATCGTCGCGCAACTGTCTGCAAGCCGCGGGTCACGCTTTCCATTAGCTTTCGTGGTCCGAACAGAGAACCAGGGGTTGGCCCAACGACGCGGGGCGTCTCCAAACAGGCCTGATTGGAGTGGCGCTGCCGTTCAAGTTCCAAAAGAAGGGCGATCCCGCGAGACGACCACGAGATGCATTAAGGGATTAGAAAATGTGAGCAAGTCTATTTATGGGTCGTCACAGCCCCGTCACACCCTAGTTTTGGTGCGGATCCCAGCCACCAGTGCTCCAACCGTCCAAAAGGCCAAACGGTGCCACGTTTGGCTGTTTGGACGGTTGGAGCCATTGGTGAAGACGCTCTCAGCCCCTACCCTTCCTCCAAACCCACCAACGCGTGTGACAGGCGGCTGAGAAACAACCACTGTCCCCTAGGAGCCCTGTCTTGCTGGTACTTGCTCCCGCCAGGAGAGCAGGCGGAGGCGTAGGGAGGGAGAGAGGCGGGGAAATGGACGGCGGTGTGGTGTCTGGCGTCGAGAGACGGAGGTGGAGGCGGCGGCGAAGGGGCCGCCACCGCAGCCGCAGCCAGCGTCAGATCCTGCTCCAGGCTTGCTTGTTGCTGCCGCTGACACGGCTGTCACCACCGCCCCCGCCCATGCCCAAGTCGCCGCCCGTAGGCGGCCACTCGCTGCTCTGTCTGCCGCTTACCGAGACGACCGTGTTCCCCTCGGCGGCGATAGCTCGCCCGTGGCGAGTCGTTGTGGCTTCCACCACTGCGGGCGACAAATGTCACCGGCACCTGCGTAGAGTCACGGACAAAGGGAAGGAATAAAAACGAGGTACGGGCAACAGAGACCACACAAGAAGACAGCCGTCCTGCAGAAAAAGCACCGGCGTCTCAGTCAGAAACACGCCGGGCGCTGCGTGAAGGAAACGCAGAGCGTGGTTGCAACCTGTGCACGCAACCTTCACCTGCTTGACACCCGATAACCTCCAACTCCCCCCCCGCCATCCCCCCCCAACCTTGGACGACGTACCTCTGCAAGGTCCTGCACTTGCATCACGATCGGTTCCCGCCAGTGTGCCTGTACCACCGCCGACGCGGCCCCGCCCCCAACAGGCGCCCCCACCGGCATAGATGGGCCCCGCAGGGCCGGCGCGGCCTGCCGAGCTTGACGCGGCGCCGGCGCCGGCGTCGGAACCGGCAGCGTCACGACCGTCTGTTCCAGCGTCGTCGCCGGAACCGGCCGCGCCCTGCTCGCCGCGGTCGGGCGGCAGTCGTGCCTTACAAGGCAACAGCCGCAGCTCTGCCGGTCGCCGTCGGCCGCGCGGCGGCGTGTTGCCGCCCGCGGCACCCGGCATTAGCCCGCGACAGAAGCCAGTGCCGACAGGTACTGCGAGGGGGAAATGGTCGGCAGCGCCAGCGACGTGCCAGGTCGCCGCCTCGCTGGCACCGGGATAAAATTAAAAAATGAACAAATGCATGGGATCGGCTCCGTATTAATCGTGAAATAATCGCAGATTAATTCATTGGATAAAATGTACCACTTTAATCGTTGCCATCCATGCTCACAACACAGAATTTTCAATTGCGGTGATTGCCCTTATCTCCCACAGGGCCATCCAGGAGCCCTGAGCATGCACTTATGTTTCAAAGCACAGTCACAACACAGTCACAGCATGCCGTGACTTGCTGTGTGCTTTTCCCGGATCCGATCATTCGTTGACGACATGCCATAGATTCCCATGACAGAAACTCGCGGCATGCATGCCTTTCAGGTCTCGGCAGCATCTCACAAATGCACGCAGCCATCGCTGCTGCACATCCATCGGTCAGAATTTCGTGTCAATCGCTCTGTGGTTCGCCCAGAGACATGAAGCCGATGCATAGGGGTCACGGCTCCAAGGAAGTAAGTAACAGACACAGTGAGTAAGTATGGAACGCTTCTGTGAGTGAAAGTGCACTGGAATTCAGATTACATTTCCTGCATCGCACATGAGCTTAGCTCTCGGAAGTCTTTCCGTCACTCTCAGCCGGCCCTCAGTCTGTCTCTACGCGCCCCTGCCAACAGTGCCGAACGCATTGTTAGACGTGGCTGCGGCGATGGGGATGTGCGGGGCGGCGACCCCCCCGCACGCTAAAACCGGCGGCAAGAGTGGGCAGCGGCCGATTGTGCATTTGGCCTCGCGCTGCTCCCTCCTCCTGCCGCCACCCCACCGACATGACGATGGCCACTACCACGGTAGTCGAGGCGTTGGCAGCCTTCTTGCGCGGCTGAGCGGCTGCGGCGCTGCGCTTTCTTTAGCCGTTCTTCCCGTCGTTGCTGCGGGGGTAGTGGTGGGGAGTGGCGCTGTGGGGCTGGGGGACGTCACTTTCCTTGGTGGCATACAGATTGATGAGGGACAACGCCACCCCTGCCGCTCATCCCCGTCCGCCACGCCGTTAACATCAAATGTGGTGGCGTTGGAGGGGATGTGCGGGGCGGCCACCGTCCCGCATCGTGCCACCACGCCCGGGAGGGGGGAGCCTCTGGTTTTGCCTTTGGGCTCGCTGCGGAACCTTCGTCCTGCGCAACTTGACGTCGGAGATCACGGTTATCGGTGGCGCCCGGCCCGTTGCCATCTCGCACGAGAGGGGGCAGCCTCCGTGTTTTCTTTTCGGGTGGCTGCGCGACCTCCCCCCTCTGCCACCCGGCGGGGGCACGATGATGCTGGCGGCGGCGGCGCCGAGTGGTGACGGCAGCTGGTGCGGCGCTGTAGTCGGGTTTTGATGTTTCCCTGCTGTCCCGGTTTTGGCTTCCCGAGTGCGCACTGTTGCAGTGTGGGCGTGCGAGATGTGCTGCAAATATCAAGTGGGTACGTGGTGGCAGCCGCCGGCGCCACAACCGTGCATGCCCGCCTGCCACTTCCATGTGCGATAAACGTCATGGCGGCGGCGGGGACGTGCGTGGCGGCCACCGCCCCGCACGTCGCCATAACGACAGTTGGTGGTGCGGTGTGGAGGCCGCACTAGCGTGAGACTATTTTTTCACTGTTGCTGTGCGGGTCGGAGGTCTGACTGGGAGCGGCACGGGGGGGGTGGGGGAAGACCTTTTCTTGTGTCTGGGGGCGTGCTGGCGGTGGTTGCCGCCTGCACCGATAATCACCTCCAGTCGCCGCCACAATCATAGAACGCGGCGGCGGTGGCAGGCATGTACGGGGCGACCACCCCCCCGTACTCTGCCGCCGCACGCGGAAGGGGGCGGTCGTCGGATTTTTCTGCCTTCCGGGCATCCTCGCTGCTGCTAGAAACGCAATGCAAAGATTTATAATGATTGAACAACAGCTCCCTGTCAACCTACTCCACCACGCAGTTCCGGTTCTTCACCTGCATTTGTCCCTACGACAACACGCCCAGCCAACCCCACCCAGTCGGGGGGAAGGCGAGCCAGGCCGTGTCGCCGGGTAGTCCTTTCGGGGAATACCCGCCCCGGAAGGAAACCCCGAAGAGCACACATGCACGGCGTCGACCGGGGGAAGACGCCCCGAGCGACAAACACGAGTTGTGTGACCGGAAGATTACTTGCCCGCGTCGAAGGCCTCGAGGCAACACTCTCGCCTCGCCTTCTTATTCCGTCCGTTCCCCTCAGACCCTCCGAAAACCCCGCTCAGACACCCTCAAAGGACCCTCAGAAAACCCTCCCCTCAGGGCCCATGAGGGCCAGACTCAGCGGAGGACTACCGAAGCTTCTGACTCCGCCTTGAGTAGAGGCGGGGGAAAGGTGCTACGTCACATTCTTGCGGCGCCCCGGTGTCGGGGGCGCGGTGTAATACTGGTCAATGGTCCAAGTCGGGTTTACACAAAATTAGGCCCTTAACTGGGGGCCTGCCCGGGGATTTATTTGTCCCAGGGATGTCTCGAGATCGCGGTTGTGGTTGGTGAGTCACGGGGCGATCACAAGTGGATCGCCACCGGAATGCTTCGAAGTATAAGTCAGTAGGACATATTTCCCTCGCAAGAGCCAGTGGCCGTTTCGGACTGACTGGATCCGACCGCCCATGACGCGAATCCACGTGTCCCCTCCTGACTGGGAGTGAGCTGGTTCCCCGAGTATGGGGGCTAGGTGTCCGGCCGTCACAGTTCGCCCTTCTAAAGGGGTCGCCGTTCCGGCGGCCCAGGGCCAGAGGGCAGGCCCGCCCGAGGGATTCGGGCTTTCCAGGGCGGCAAACTGGCATCCTCCCAGTGTGGGGCCCGGGTGCTTTCCCGTTCGGTGCCGGCGATGGCCGCCCCGGATCGTGGGGGGTCCGCCGGGGCCACGAGGGCACGCGCCGTCACCGTGCGGGGGACACGGGGGCGTGTCAGGGGGGGCCTGTGTGGCCGAGGTGGACCACACAAGTCGTGCCAGGGGGGAAGCGCCGGGTATGGCGCCCCCCGGCCCCCCCTCTGGGGCGGCTGTCACGCGCGCCTCGCTGGGGGAGTCACCGAGGGGGGGCGCGGAGCGACGCCGCGGGAGGCGACGGGGCGCACCTGCGAGTGTACAGGGGCACATAAAAACGGGGCAGGCGGGGCCGACGGGGGTCGGACGGGGCGGCCGTAGACTACCGGTCGTTACCGTACCCCCTCTGCCGCTCAAGTTGGGAGTGTCCTCTCCCTCACCTCTATCTTCTAGTCGGCCGCGCGTTCCTACTCGAACGCGGCGGCCATGGCATCCTCGCGGTCGACGGGTACTCCGCCGACGGAGGAGATGACGTCCCCAAGTGCGGAGCTCGTCGGGCGCGGGGGGGCGACAGCGGCCTGAAGTGCGGGGCGCGCCGCGCCGGCGTCAGGCGGGACGCCGGTCCAGTCGGATCGCCGTCCCGCAGCGGCGGGGGTCTGAGCCCGTTGCGACGCGCCGACGACAGGCGCGGCCAAGTTGGGCGGCCCGGCGACGGCGTCTGCGCGGACCGGCGAGGCGCCCGCCAGTGTGGGCGCCGCCAAGGCCAAGGGCTCGACGGCGGCCACCCCCCGGGCGGGCGGGGCAGCCGCACCGGCGCTAGTCACGCCGAAGGGCTCCCCCAAGCCAAGAGTCGCGGCGTCGGCGAAGCCCCGCGCGAAGGCTGTCCGTCGGTCGCGCCCGGCTAGCGGCGCGGCCCCGAGCCGGGAGTCTTCGGCGGCTGCGAGTCCAGCGACTCACCCGCCGCCGGCCCCTCGCCGGCCCAAGTCCACGGCGGGGTCGGCGACGGCCTCCCGCGCGGCAAGTGCGGCGGGGCGGTCGGCCGAAGAGAACGCGGCGGCCGCCACCACCTCGTCCGCCCGCGTGCCGTTGCCACCTAGCCGGCCAGGGACTCCACCGGCGGCGGCGGCGGCGGCCGCAGCGGCACCGGGCGTCGGGGGTGCGGAATCCATGAAGCAGGACTCCCCCACGCCGGTGCCGCGCCGGGAGCGCCCCCCGGTAGTGGAGGAAGCGGGCGGGCCCGCGGAGACGGAGTCGGGGGCGCTAGTCCAGTGGAGGCCCCCCCACGCCCCTTGCCAGTTGGGGGCGTGCCGCCTGCGGGCCCTGTACGAGGCCATCCCGGTGCCCAGGCAGGGCCCGGCGTGGCAGCGGTGGCTGACGCGTCTCCCCGGGCAGTACGAGATACCTGCCGGGGTGTCAGAAACCTCCCCGCCTTACTGGAGGCGGCGCACGCGCCGTGGGTGGAGCGCGTGGCGGTGCGCCTGTCCAACGTGATGGACGAGGTGACGGCGGGTGACGTTCCCCCCGTCGTCGCGTGGGAGTGGGCGTGTTGCTCTCCCCCGTACTTGGGGGAGAAAGATCCCCACTTCCACCACCAGGACGCCCGCACGGAGAGCCGTGTGCGGGACGCGTCTGGTATTCTGGTGAGAGCAACTCAAGTCGAGAGCACCCAGATCCACGTCTCTGCGCGGCGGGACTACTATGTCCCGACGCTGACGTGGTGGTTGGCGTTGGAGGTGCCCTACGGGTTCCCTGCGATGATGCCCCGCATCGTGGCCTACTCTGGCACGGCGCTCCGTCGGGGGGAGTCGACCGCGGCGGCGGCCATCCTGGCGACCCAATGGGTACTCGAGGTGGCGGGGGTGTGGTATGCCTCCGCCCGGACCAAAGGATACCTGTGGCACCTGCCCGCTGGGGTGGTGGACCGCCGTGTGCAGCTGCACCTCGCCAACATGGCGGCGGGGGCGGACCCGGAGGCGCAGGCGTATCTCAGCAAGTTGCTGGATCTCCATCATCGTTGGACTGGGCGGCCGCTGGTCCGTACCTGGCCCGCAGGGTTGGCGGGGAGGACGACAGGGCGGCCCGGGCGTTTTTCCACTGTGACAAACGCCTCGTGGAGGGTCGAATTGGCTTCCATGAGGGCCTGGGGGATCCTTCATACCTCTATGCTTCGGGGGTGACGGCGACGCCGGCCCCGCGCGAGTTGGGCTGCGGCGCCCCGGGGGCAGTATCCCCGCACCAGCGCAAGCGCACATGGGGTGCGGCCGATCTCCCCCCTGCTCGTGGGGGCGCCGTCCGGCGGACGGCCCGCGCTGGGCCGTCCCCCGTGCGACCGGCGACCCACCCGACGTTTTCCCCGCCCGGGGTGCCGTACTACGTGGCCCTGGGGGCGGGGCAGAACCTCAGCTGGGGGTACGTTACCCGCCAGTGTGCGCGCGCCCTGGCGACCACCAACCTGACTGCGGCAGGGACGCTTAGACTGGCCCACTGGGAGACGGTAGTTGCCGCCCTCGTGGACACCCTGGCTTGGGTCACCCGGGGTGCGGGGGCCGTACTGCGGGGATCCCCGTCACCCCTCTCGGCGGCGGCCGAGCAGTTTCTGGTGGACACTACCCCTGAGGCCATCGGGTACCAGATGTCCTCTCGGTTGGAGGGACACGGTCAGCGGGTGGCGCCGGGGTCCGCGGTTGCCGCGGCTGGCGGGAGCTCCACTCGAGCCCCGTACGCCTGGAAGCCCGCCGCAGCCGCGGCACCCTAATATGGGGGCGGCTACTCCTACTCCTCCGGGGGAGCCTCGGCGGCGGGGCACACGGCCTATGCAGGGGGGCACACCGCTGCGGCGGCGGCGCCGAGTCCGCCGCCGCGCTCGACGTGGGGGCCGGTTCTTACGGGTCGGGGACCGGCCCACGAGTACCTATTCGACTCGCCCGTTCGTGACCACTGCATAAGGTACGCCAGCGACGACCTCCCGCGGTCGCCGGACCGGGGTTAGAGACTCGTGCCCTAGCGTGCGGAGGCGGGGGAACGCCAAGTATAGTTGGTCCCGCCCCCCTTCCTGTCTGTCTCGAGTTGGGTCGGTCGTTCCCCCCGACTAGCGAGGGGGCAGCCCGTTGTTTGTTCTTTCTTGGAGGGCCCCGAAGAAGGGGGGTGGGTTGTTTCCTTTGTCGGAGGTGTGCGAGGAGTACCCCTTACTAGGGGTTAGTTGTTTGATTCCCTTCTTCGCACCGTGAGTCGGTGTTGCATACAGTGTTTGCGAACCTTCTCAGCCGGGAGGTCCTCCACATAGTGCCAGGAGTCCTCCCGGCGTCCATACTCGAACCATCGGACCTTGAGCATGAGTCGCTCATGTTCGTCGTACCCCTGTCCGACACAGTGGTCCAAGACAGCCTGAATCGGTGTACTACCCGATGAGGGAAGAGAAGGGACCTGCCACGCGGCCAGTGCCCGTGCCCAGGCCGGGTCACCCTCGGGTGGTTCCGGGGCCCGGGTGGCGTGGTTCCCGTTGATAGTGCGTATACCATCGTCACTTTAGATGGTAAGCCGACGCCCGTCTGTCTTCAAGATCTGGTAGGGTCCCAGCGTCTTGAAGACGAGTTTCCCCCCCTGGTTCTCGTGTGACCTCACGAACACCCAGTCTCCCACTCGGAGGGCTTCGCGTCGAGCCTGTACGCGCTTGTCGAAGGCCCGTTTGTATCGGGCCTGAGCCTTCTCCATGGTATCCCGCACTAGGGGTGTCAGGGCGTCGAGGCGCTGGAGGAAGTTCTCCTTGGCTCGCCCGGGGGTTGCTATTTCCCCGGTGTCGGCGCCCGCTGTAAGTCGTTCGATCGCCACGGGAGTAAGCCGTCGTGGACTCACGAACGCGAAAGGGACTTACCCGGTGCTACTATGCACATGGGAGTTATATGCCGTAACCACTAGGCTTAAGAACCGGGACCACGTAACCACGTGGTCACTTACATAGTGTCGTATTTGCTTCACTAAAGTGTTATCAAACCGTTCGACTTGCCCATGGGTTTGGGAGTGGTACGGCGTGGTATACCTGGTGTGCCGATACCAAACGCCTTGAGCACCCCTTGCCAGAGTACGGCGGCGAATTGCGGTCCGTTGTCCGATAAAACTGAATCGGGGATCCCATAACTAGCGACCCAAGTGTCCTAGAAGGCACTGAGGACATCCGGAGCCGAGATGTCCTTCAGCGGGACTGCCCGCGTGACCTTAGTGATGCGGTCACAAATAACTAGGATATACTCATATCCTTCGGGGGACTGTGGCAGGCCCTACCATGGGTATCGATTTTGGTCGTGAATATTTTCCCTCCAAACATCTTGGGACAGAGTATTTTGGCACTCTCGGAAACGCGACGCGAGTATTGGTATATGGAATCTCCAACGATGTGGGTATCTGATACTCACTCATCACATATAATCTTGATGCAGGGCTACTTTGCGAAATGGGGGACCACTTCTTATTGACATCTGACCGGTGCGATTTCGATGATGGTGGACATCATCGCAGGCGCTCGGCAACCGCGGGGGTGGTTCGTGCTGAGAGACTCGAGAGACAACCGAGTACCGTGAAGCCTTCGTGATGTGGCCCATCCCTGTTGCTCTGACCATGCCGATGTAGCAAGACCCTCTGCAAAGGTGGCTTTTGCACCGACCGAGTGCAGAGAGTGGGGATGTGCGTCGAGCGCGCGCCGCAGCGTCCAAGGAAGAGTCTGGCAGCGCGTCCAGGGGGGAGGTAGCCTTTATCAAATTCCGAAATGGTGGGTCGCCGTGACGGGGGGACGGGGTATGCCGACGTCGGTACGTGAGTCTCGGCCGGGAACGAGCCGAAGGCAATTCCAGGCACGTGCGTGCAATACCCTGGCCTTCAAGGCGGTGGCGCGCTCGGCGACGCATCGACACCGGGCACGCGGGCCGGCTCCATAGCCGCGAGCGCGCTCGGGGCACGTACTGCCATGTTGCCGTGGCGGGGGGCGCATGGGGCGGGGAAACGGGTGCCGCCGCCGCCACCGCAGCGGCAGCGGCCCACCGGCGTCGCGCGATGCCCACGGGAGGGGCCGTCACTCCGCCGCGCAGCACACCTGCGCACGGCGGACGGGGCGGTCGACACGGCGCACGGACGGGCGGGTGGGACCGACCGCGCGCGACGGGGCGCCTCCAACGGCGCCACCCGATGGCGTCAGAAACCGCCGAAGAGCCGCCGCAACACAAGCCGGCGCGCAGGCACGATCACCCGCGGGTCATCGTGGGCGCGTAGAACGCCGGAAGTCTCTGCGCGCGGATTACGGGCGCCACTCGGGTCGGTAGGTGAGGGCAGGGGGGCAGAGGCCGTCCGGGCCCTGTGACCCCTGTGGCAGGACAGTCCTTGTTAGCTACGTAACTCCATTTGCGTTTAGTGTCATTGCGACCCTTTAAATGCTGACGCGCCCTCAGATCACTGAGGACACGAATGCAAACTGCCACCTCTGAAACGGAGAGCAAGTCTCTTGATCTAAGTGTATGTGTGCATCACAACACTGTGAGAGCACCCTGTCCTAAAGGCCGGGAAAATGAGCCATCTGTTGCTCAAGGCGGTGGAGGGGTCGCCGCTCGAAAGACAGTGGTCAGGGCTGCTGACCAGGCGTGGCAGACAGAGGCCATAAACACGGGCAAGACAATGAAAAGGACGCAAGAAAGAAGGAGCAACACGCAGTTTCGGAAAGAGGCCACTGCCAAGGCGCGAGCATAAAGTAAGGGGGGGACAGCTGCCGGTGAGCAACCGGCGGGCGAGCCAGCCGCGGCATCGAGGGCGACAGGCACCACCCGAGGACCAGCAATCAGCAATGTGAATGGCACCCACTTCTTTGTGCATGACAGTTGGAGCTCAGACTGTTTGAGCTCACGCGACATACCGTACCGCAGCCTCAGCACATTTTTCGTGTCCTGATGCGGAGCATGAAGAGTACAGAGCAGTGTGGCCCTGATAAAGTATTTCGGGCCGACGTCCCAGTCGTGCCTGTTGAAATTGATGTTGGACATAGCCCGCTGAGGGAGCCCTACTAGCGATCCGAGCTTTGATTGGCCTAGCTGAGTGTCTCACAGAGCTGTACTCTGATACGGCCACTTTCAGAGCCCCAGTTTCGAGCGAATCGCTTGACCAGACAGCGAGGATGTTCGCAGCTCCGCGGCGCGTTGATTTGTAGGACTGCAAGCCTCCGCTTACACGAGAGATACTCATTTCTAGATGTCGTATGAATATTTTCTTGTATGCGTTCCCAATCGTGGGTGTAATCGCCCAACTGCTACTGCCTTTTGAGTATGGGTGCCGACGCCTGAATACTCATGGGTATACTCGATCAGCAAATACCCATGGTAGGGCCAGGTCCGTGGCAGTGGACCAAGTAGGTCAATGGCCAGAGCGGCGAAAGGTTCCGTAGCGGGGAACAATCGCATGGGAGCGGTACTCTGCGTACCCATGGGGCGGTTTTTCGCACAGATCGGACACGCCGCGACCCAACCGGAGACGTCGGCGGCCAATGAGGGCCAATAGTATTGGTTCCTCATGGTCTGGTACATCCGGGAACCACCGGGATGTGCCGCCAAGGGGGACGAGTGTTCCGCCCGCAGCACGTCCTCAACTAGGGACCGGGGGATCAACAACTGTTGGGATCCGGCCCGGTGCCCTTCGCGGCAGAGAAGCCCATCCGCATTTTGGTAGAAGCGTGTGGGCTCGGAGGTATCAAAAAAAAACTGCTTGACCTCCTGGCAGAACGCATCGTCCGCCTGATTCTGGGCTAGTTCACCCGGGGGTATGCGGGCGGTCTCCCTGTTCTCGGGGAGCCGGGGATCGAGCACCGCCCCCGACCGGGTGGTCACCCCAACTGTCGGGATCTCCTGGGATATTGGTCCCGTGTCCAGCCCCTCATTCGGGAGGCGGGACAGCGCGTCGGCCACCGCGTGTTGGGGGCCGGGCTTGTATTCCACATCATGGTCGACTTCCGAGAGGAGGATGCGCCAACGGTTGAGTCGTTTGTTGGAGCAGGCCGTCGTGGTTCGTATCCACTTCAGTGCCTTTTGGTCACATCGGATGAGGAACTTGGTGCCTTCGATTTCCGGTCGTAGTGAACCGACATCCCACACCACACCCAGTCCCTCAATCTCGGTGACGGTGCAGTTCTTCTCTTCCGGCAGTAGGCCCGTTCTGAAGTAACCTACTGGCAGGTACTTGTCATCGGGTTGCTGCTGTAGTAGGCAGCACCCCAGATGATCGTAGCTAGCGTCCACGTCGATGATGTACTTCCCCTCCTTGCGCGGCATCGCGAGGATGGGCGGGTGGAATAGCGTTTCGCGCAGTTTGTCGAACGCGGCCTGTTCCTCCGGAGCAGGGGGACTCAACCGCTTCGGAAGCGTAACGCTGTGCAAGTCATTCAGCGGCTTCGCGGTCTTGGTGAAGTCTACCGTGAACCGGCGGTAGACATTGCACATGCCCAAGAAACTTGTCAGTTGGGTTTGGGTCTTGGGGAAGACTGCTTTCTTAATGGCCTTAAGGTTCTTCTCATTCACGCTCAGACGCCCAGGTCGGACCACTTGTCCGAGGTCCTCCACCTCGTTACTAAAGAAGTGGCACTTCTGCGCCTTGAGCGTTACCCCATGTTGACCCAACAGGGTGAGAAAGGTGTCCAAGTGGGACAGGTGGGACTCTGCATCGGCGGAGAATATGATGAAGTCGTCTATGTAGACGAGCACATCTGCCACTTGACTCCGGATAGGATCATGTCAACAGACCGCTGGAAAGTAGCAGGGGCATTGCACAGGCCGAGCGGAAGACGGGTACACTGGTACGTCCCACAGTGGCAGGTGAACGCCGTCTTGGGCTTGTCCTGCTCGGATAGGGGGATCTGCCAGTACCCTGTGTTGCAGTCCAACGTGGAGAAGAACTGGGCATCCCCTAAGGAGTCGAAGCAGTCGTCCGTCTGGGGTAGCGGATACGAGTCGCGTACTGTGCGCTCGTTCAACTGCCGATAGTCGATGAAGAACCGGGGAATCTCGTCGGGTTTCGGGAAGAGTACCACCGGGCTAGCCCATTCACTCTGGCTGGACTCGATGACTTCGACCTTGAGCATCCGGTCGACTTGGACCTTGATGAGTTCCCTAGTTCCGGGACCCATCCGGTAGGGGTTGAGTCGAACGGGCTTCGAGCCCGGCTTCAACTCGATCCGGCGCTCCGTGGCCTTAATGGAGCCCGAGCTTACTCCATAGGGCCCGGTGCTTCTTTAGCAGAGAGAGCACTTAGGGCCTCAACCTCTCGGGCACGTTCGATGTATGAACATGGGGCTCCTCCACGGGGTCCGTCACGTCCGGCGCTGTGGCCGGACTGAGACTTGGTGAAGCCCATTCCTCTTGGCATATGGCGGCTACTGTACCGGAGTAGGCCGACATATGCCCCAGGACCATACCTTTGGGGAGCCGCTTACTCTTACTCCCCGTATGAGCTACTTCCACCCACCACGTCTGGTTGGCGGTGCAGTCCATGGTGCTAGTTGCCACATGCAAGCGATGGAGCTCATTCACTTGATGGCGCTGGGTGTTGACCCCATTCCCTTGGAAGGACGTCTGTACTGGGACTTACCCCTTGGACCGCGCGGGCAGAACCACCTCGCGGGCCAGACGCACCTTGGCGTCCGCCTCACTGGCGGCACCAGCCTTTCCGGGTTGGTTCGCCTTGGCATACGCCACCGTCTTACCCCGACGGAGGATGGGGACCTTACATCCATTTAGTACCTGGATATACCCCTTAGGCCCACAGATGTTGGGGACATGAACGTCGGTGTAGTCGGTTCCCAGGAGTAGAGGGACCGACATGCCGCGCACTACTCCACACGTGACTGGTGTGGAGTAGGTGCCGATTCGCACCTTCAGAGTCACGGTGCCCGTGATGGAAAGGAGTCCCCCATTCACGTCAAACAATTGGGGGGTCGCCGCGTCTAAAGGCGCCACCTTCATCTCCGGGGGCAGTAGCGCCTCTCGTACTAGAGAGACGCCGGACCCGGTTTCGACATTGACGCGGAGGGCTAACTCACGCCCCGCGTCCAACCAGATGCGGCTGGCCGCCTGATAGTTGGACCCCGTCAGGATGGCCACCACACTCCGGCCATCCAGCCACTTCTGGAGGGGTGCATCCCGAGGGCGGATCCCCTTGGGTCGGGATTGAATGCGTACTGGCATCACATCCGCGCCCCGGGTTGGGTCCACCGGTCGCCGCTGGGAGGGCCCAACACCGGTGGTTACTCGTTTCCCTCCTCTGATTCAGAGGAGGTTGCCGGTCCGCACTCGGACTCGGCCCGAGGTTCCCATTTCTCAAGCGGCGTCGACTCATCACCGCTTGAGCTGGAGTCCTCGCTGGGGTTGGCAACTGCCACCCGTCGGCCCAGCCGCTCGGTGTCGCTTGAGCCCGAGGGCGCCCCGAGAGGGGACCAGCGCATGGCCGCCGCCAATCGGTCGCGTAGGCGCGTGTACAAAACTGGGCACACCTCGGCCCAATAACCCACCTTGCCACACTGCCAGCAAGGGTACTCTCCCGTCCTGGGTTTGGGAAAGGGAGGCTCATCTCGCTGCCGGAACCGGCGGCGTGAGTTGTCGCTGCCTCCGGGAGTCGAGCCGTCTGGTGCCGTGGTTCGGGCCGCCGCGCGGTGTGCTCCACCACCAGGCGTAGGGGCGTTTACGGCCCTGACGACCCGAACGAGGGCGTCTCGCGTTGGGTAACCCCGAGCCCCCCCCCGAGAGCCTGGGGAGTGCGGCGGCACGAGCTTGCCATCGGAGCCGGGCCTCCTCCGCGAGCACTTCTTGCTTCTTGGTCCGCTGCTTAAGCTGCTCAAGTCGTAGCCAGCGGTGTTCGTCGCCCTTGGTCTGGGCAATGCGGGCGAACTCCGCCATAGTCATGCCGGGGGTGTTCCGCTCCCGAACAGTGGCGCGCGCGGCGCGGTGGACACCTTCCACAAAGCGCCCATTGAGCGCGCCCTCCCGGTACATGAACCCGCACTCGGTGTTGAGGCGGCGGAGCCGTTCGGCGGAGGACAACTCGTCCTCTTCGTCCCGTTGGACCGCGACGTTCAGGGTCTCGACGAGGGTTGCCACTGAGGCCGCGTCGACGTGCCGTCGGAGCATCGAGTTGATGAGCTCCAGGTAGGACGTGACCTCGCCGGGGTTACCCGCCCGGCGGGTCGGAATCAGGGCCTTTCAGAATCCGGGTTTTTCAGCAGAATCTGGGATATATCCAGATATATCCGGATATATCCGTGGGAATCTTCTCGCCATCCAATGTGAGAGCAAAACGGAAGACACTGCTGGAAAGCTCACCTCATGCTCAGGCTCTTCGTGGAAGGACTGATGAACATAAGATGTTGCTGCGAGCAGGATGCCACTGCTTACAGAACGGTGCTTTATCCGAATCATTATTCCAAAGCCCCTGGTCGGAATGACCATCATCACCTCCGACTTGAGAGGTTCATTTGTAAAGTCTTGAAGGATGTAGAAGGCATCGCCTTCGGAGATGTCGTTGTCGTCGCAGGCCTTGGCAAACTTGCGCAAGAACTGAAAGACCTTTGCGGGGGGAGAACCGTCCCACTCGTCGTGCACCCCGAAGGACTGAGCCACATCCTTCTTGCGCCGACCCATAGTACGGGCCTGGGGCCGCCTGTAGACAACCGTCTTTTTGTCCAGCGCGTAGGTCTCGCAATCGAACATGATCCGGTAGTACGGGTGGTTCACCACGATCTTGAGCGGCACCACCCGAGTAGGTGGCGTCGGGGCTGCATGAGTCGGCCAGCCCTCCGCCTCCGTACCGGTTGCGAGGGAGAGTTGCGTCGGGAACCCCGGGTCAATACCCCGGGGTAACGCTCGCGCCGCCCCCCCGCCTTGCTCACCTCCCACCGAGTCAGGAGTCGGTAGGGTCCTCGGGTCAATACCCCGAGTACCCTCCCTCACCGTCGACGGCGTGGGGGTAGCGCGGACTGCACGTAGTAGGGCCGAAACGGCCGAATCGTCCCCCGAGCGGGAGACATCCGTGGTTAACGACGACGACGAGTCTTCGCGTTGGTGCCGACGGGAAGAGCGCCGGGCTCTGCCCCGGCGATCAGCGGGTCCGGGCGTAGAACCCCTCAACATCGTAACTAGCGATCGGGAAACTTCAGACCGAACGTCCTCGGCCACGGCGTCTCTCCACTCGAGACCCTGGCCATCGTCGGCGGTCGTGCTAGGAGAAGTTTTGGTTCCTTCTTGGCGACAGATTGGCGACACACAGCGGTTGAGTGTCGCCAACATGTCGCGCAGGGGGGCTAACTGTGTCGGAGACGGGAGCACCATGCGAGAACGCCGGCAGAGGATAAGCATCCGGCCGTGCCGGATAGGAAACAAACATACAGAGCATCCTGCTCAATTGCAATTTTCCGGGGCAAAAGTTTGGATCTAGTATTCCATAAATCGATGACTGACACGCGACCAACAATGTCAGTCAAATGACATCGCGGATCACGCGACAGGAACGCGCCCACCGGACATATATGCGGGCACAAGCGCCACCCTGCGCCGCGGCGGCCGCCGCCGCCGCCGCGTCGAGCGCGTCGCGAGAGGCGTCAAACAGGGCGGCGTCGGCGGTGGCGGCGTCGGCAGCGGCGGCGGCGGCGGGGGCGCGGTGCCGCACGGGCTGTTCACAATTGGAGACGGCGGCCGCCGCTGACGCGGGGGCCGGCGGAGGAGACGGGGGGGCGCCCCCGCCGCCGCCGCCGCCCGCAGCAGCAGACTCCGCGTCGCCCCCCCCCCCCCCCCCCCCCCCCCCCCCCCCCCCCCCCCCCCCCCCCCCCCCCCC
>Ga0209093_1000074_pt1 | contig 50537 bp, 46 predicted proteins | sample SidtaG_4_FD_187450 | JGI IMG/M metagenome (GOLD analysis project Ga0209093, IMG submission 187450) | Marine algal microbial communities from Sidmouth, United Kingdom - Sidmouth_Male1 metaG (SPAdes) (version 2) | ecosystem: Host-associated > Algae > Red algae > Unclassified | place: Sidmouth...
AGCCTGACCCGAAGGGTAACGCCCAAATCCATTTATTTATCATTTGGTGATTGTGAACAATTAATATGCTTTTAAAGCAAATTAAATTTTTAAGTTTTATTTAATTGCTTTTAACAAAATATTCTTATCATTAAAATCTTCAGCAGCCTTTAAAAAAGTTTTCATAGTGTCCCAATTTTCTTTTGCTACAAAATTGGTAGTGTACAATTTCTTTGTTTCTACAATAAGTTTATCGGCATTAATTTTTGCTTCGCTTACAAAGCCACCAAAATCTGTTTTTGTATTCACTATTAAATTTTCAACACCTTCTACCTTATAACCTGCTGGTATGTTAAAATTTATTTTATAATTATATGATCTTGGATAGGGCATGTAAATATCATAATCTCGTTCTAATTCCTCTTTTTCCAAATTAATTTGTTGATCAATCAGCTTTCCGATGTTTACTAAATAATCGTTACCAGCTTTTTTTATCAATCCTTCAAAATTTACTTTATAAGTAAACTCAAGTTCAGGTTTTGAATGATGCCTACCGTGTTCGATTAAAACAAAATCTTTAACTTCTTTTATTTTTAGCTCATAATTCAACTCCGTAATGTCTTTTAGATAATCCATTTTTTTTTGCTGAACTTCATCAATATAAGCTTCCTTTTTTTGTGTGTAAGTTCTGTGTAATTTTTTTTTTGATGGATTACTGTATTCAACCATTTTATATTTTATGGCCTCTTCATTTTTATAATCGTAAAAATCTAACAATTGGTTTTGGTACAATTTTTTATGATGACCAGAAAATATATTATTAATTTCTGCAATACTTTCATCCTTATCCAAATCGATAATAGTTAGGTTTAACTGCTTAGTAATGTTATTGTCTGTTGCCTTGCTTACCGGCAAGCTATTGGTTTTAACCATCCACTTATCTTTAAATTCGTACACTTCGGTTCCTTCTAACAGATAAGGATGCGCTCCAAAAATTGAGTAATTATCGAAGTCGCCTACAACAAAATCATCATTAACTTTTAAGGCACAGATAATTTCGTTTTCTAAAATAATATCTTCAATATTAGAAATATTTCTTGGCACACCGACTATTACTTTATTTTTAATTCCAAATTGATCGTACACATATTTTAGTATGCTAACAAATCGGTAATTATTATAGTTTTGATTTTGATTTTTACCGCTTTGAACATACGATTCCACATAAGCAATAATATAATTGTTTCTTAACTGGTAATAAATTTCTTTGGCCATTTCTTCTTTATCGGTTCGGCCCTTAAAGCGTTTTCTAAATTTTTTATAAAAAAAAGTACCTGCAGCTGCATATTCTTTTAAATATGCATTTACAAATTTAACTACTTCATTTTGAGTAACTTTACTTTTTAGTTGGCCCTGTTGCCCCAAAAATAGTGAAGAATAAGTAATAGCACCTTTGGCATAAACTGCTTTAAATTTTACCGTAGGCAATTGCCGGTAAGGATACATCCAATTAGCATCTTCATAATTTTCTCTATCTCCATCTTCTAAAACATATACATCAGTATCGCCTTTTTTCTGTTTTACAAAATCAGGCGCACCGTTTAACGATTTGGCATTTAAATAACATTTTCGTTCAACAGCAAAAGTTATTTTTTGTTTCATTATAGGATAGGCCGCCACCAAAGTTTTTATTGACGGATCGAAACTGTAATACTTGTCAACAGGTGGAATGTATTTTTGCTCGGCAATATAAAAATCAACTATGTCACCAATTTCTAAATTTGGAATAGCCAGTTTAAGCATATTTAGTTGATAGCGATTTACTTTCATTTCCGTAACAACCGCATCATTTAATGATACTTCAATATTTTTACCATTAGGCTTTATAATTTTATAACCTGCATAAAATTTTAAGCTGTAACCGCCAAAGGTTTTGCTTTCAGGAAATGAAAATTCAGCATAATCTTCCAACGCTTTTTTCGATTGCATTTTAATTCTATAATGTTTGTAATCAAAAAATTCTAAACCTCCTACCCTACGCTTTTTATAGTATTTTTCAAAACTACGAGCTATAATTACAGCGGGCTTATCTTTCCACTTTTTAGGTATTTCGGTAACTTTAAAATCATTACTACATTCGTTCCAAAAATAGTTTTTAAGTTCAATGGCTTTTTTGTTATCGTTTTGTGCAATGGTATTTACTAAACTAATTACTACTATTACGCTAACCAATAAGTATTTTAAAAGGTGTAACATCTATATAATATTTATTTATTTTTTAATATGAGTTGATCGCCATAAAATTTATTCAGTTGATTAATAGCAGCATTCCAACTTTCAAATTGCTTGTTTTTTAAAATAGAGGTTAACACCTTTATGCTTTTATGGTATTTTACTTTGTTGCCTTCTATTTCAAAGGCCATCTGTGCATCTATTAAATCGTTTTTTATATTTAATGGAGCAGGCAAATATTCCACTTGTAAATTTTTGGGTAAGGTTAAATTTATTTGCTCTGTAATGTACATTCTATCATCAAAATCAATTGGCGCAATTCTATCTTCTTCCACTTCGGTTTGGTACAACTGTTTAGAGGCATCTAAATCAACATACCATTTATCATTAAACTGTTGTATTTGATGGTCTAATTGGCAAGTGTATTCTATTTCGGCAGGTCGTTTCCTATCAAAATCAACTACTTTTACCAGCTCATAATTTTTGCTATCTCCGTTATTAATCACATACTCCATTAGCTGTTTATTCTTTTCTTTGGCAATAGCATCGGTAAACATTTTAAGCTTCTTTTTACTTTCTCCATTAAGTTTTTTTATGCCTTTGCCCACCAATAACTTATTTTCAGTATCTATTTCAAAATCAATTTGTTCTTCTATTAAATTAATATCAATATTTTCTATAGCTAATTTTTTTATTAGATAAGATGCGCCATCTTCAATTAAAACCTGTTGGCCTTGTAACCTTTCTCCCACATAATCAATATGTTGAAATGGCTCCGTAGCATCTAACACCAAAGTAGTATCAGCCAGCATTATAGAACACACCATGTGGTTGTCAACTGCCAACGATGGTATGGAATAATCATAAGGAATTCTGCGAGTACCCACCCAAGTTAACCGAGCGTCAAAACCTGCTATGCTCAACATTTCTTTTAGCAAGTTCGACATCCCTTTGCAATCACCATATCTATTGTACAAAACCGTATGCGCATCTTCCGGCTTAAAACCAGCAATGCCATCTTCAAAGGCAATGTATTTAATATTGTCTTGCACCCAATAAAACAGCAGTTCAATTTTTTCCTTATCAGTAGGCGTTTTAATTTTTTGTAATATCTCTTTTACAACAGGTTCAATTTTTTTAGGATCGTTTGTTACACCAGATTTCAAATCGATATACCAGTTATACAACTCTTGCGTGTTAGATAAAATGCTTTCTTTTTTACCATCAATAGTTTGCCACTTAGTTAAAATTAAAACGTGCGGTACAAAATGTAAAAATGAAGGCGTGTTGCTTTCATTAGAGAAGGCTTTAAACTCATTTACGGTGTAAGTAATAATGGTATGATCTGCTTTTGTTTCTTCTTTTTTCTCTATATCGTATCCATCAAAATTCATCTCCATCAATTCAATTTCAATATGCTTTGGTATTTTAAATACAATGGTACGCTGCTCATTAAAAAGTGGCGTTTGTAAAAACACCTTAGTTAAATACCGGGCGTCTAATACTTTTTTTCGACCCTGAAATTTTACTACCTGACCAATATTTCTAAACTTAAAATAATAAGCACAAACTTTAGCATCTGAATAAAAAATACTTTTATCTTCAATATGTCCGCAAACTTTATCGTGTGCTATCGCCTTATTTTTTTCACTTAATATTTTGTAAGCTTCAATGCTTCTATAGTCATCATAATAGTTGCGCTTAACATAATTACTATTGGGGCTTAACGACAAATAAAGTTCTTCCTCATTAACCTCAACTTCTATTTTTTTTGATTTTTTTGCCGCATAAAAATCGTATTGAATTGATGATTTTAAAGCCATTAGCTTTTCGTTGCTTAGCTGCTTTTTATATGCTTGGGCAAGCTTTAAATTTTGAGGATTTATTTTTTGTGCTTGTACAAATGGTACACTTAAAAGGCTAAAAAGTGTAACAACAGTTAATAGTAATGTTTTCAAATTATTTTCTTTATGATGTTAATATAAAGCAATTTACTAAGATGCCAAATTTATTTTTTCTTTTCACGGAAAACCATTAGGCAATCATAATAATACAATTGAATTACAAACGCATTGTAAAACAATATAAGTTCCCTAAATTAAATTTTTACTTTAAGATGAGCTACTGCAACTTCACATTTTTAAGCACCAACAAGTTTTGTGCGTTAGCTTTAAAGTTGTTCACCCGCTTTTGGGTAAACAGCGTTAACTCATCATAAAATAATGGAACAACTGGTGCTTCTTCTATTAAAATATTTTCCATTTGGTGGTAGAGCGAAAAGCGTTCGGCATTATTATTGGTGGTTAATGCTTTTTCATATAACTTGTCGAACTGCTTATTTTTAAAGCGGGTATAGTTTGGCGGCGCAGGATTGCCTCCATAAAAAACGGTTAAAAAATTCTCCCCATCTGGGTAATCTGCAATCCACGATCCTCTAAAAAAATCAACTTCTCCTTTTACCATCATCTGCCGTAAAAATGAAGATTGATTAATTTCCATATCCACATTAAGGCCAATATTAGCCAAGGCCTTGGTTATATAAGTCCCTAAATCTTGGTAAGATGCATTAGTTACCAGCTTAATATTTGGCAAACCTTCTCCATTAGGATAACCGGCCTCTTTTAATAACTGTTTGGCCTTGTTAACATCATAATAATAACCCTTTACAACTTGCGGATTGAAAGAAGGTAAGCCCGCCGGAATAAAACCCGCTGTTGCAGGACGCCCAATATTGTTGCGCAGGTATTGCAACATCTTCTCCCTGTCGAAACCATAATTTATAGCTTGCCGTACTTTTTTATTTGTAATTACTGGGTGATCGTTCTCCATATTAAAGGCAACATATTCACTATTTAAAAATGGCGCTTTGTATAAATTAAACTGACTGTTAAGCTCAGGCAAAAGTGTGCCTGTTTTAGTCAACATCTCATCTTTAAAAGTGGCATCAATACCCGAGATAAAATCTAACGCTCCGTCTTTAAATTTTAAGTATTCTGTTTTTTTAGTATCGAAAAAAGAAATCCGTACGCCATCAATGTAAGGCTTGTTGGTTTCGTAATAGTTATCATTTTTTTCTAAAACCAACACTTCATTTTCTTTCCACACTTTAAATTTAAATGGGCCAGTACCAACAGGGTTAGTTCTAAAGCTTTTACCAAAATGTGCTACTACTTCTTTTGGCACTGCGTAACAGTAAGGCATGGTTAAAATGCCCAATATTGGCCTAAAAGGTTTTTTTAATTTTAGCTGAAAAGTATTTTCGTCAACTGCTTTAAATGGTTCAACTTCATCTAACCGATCGGTAAAAATCCAACGGCCAGGCGAAGCCACTGCATCATCAACAATACGGTTAAAGCTGTACACAAAATCGTTGGCGGTAACCCGTCTGCCAATTTCATTTTTAAACTGTTCGTGATTATGAAAACGAACATCATCGTGTAGTATGAAAGTGTAAATCAAGCCATCGTTACTTATAGACCAGCTTTTGGCAATGGCGGGTTGTACGTTTAAGTTTTCATCTAACTGTACCAAACCATCAAACAGTTGGGTGGTTGCCCATATAGTAGCTTGGTCTTTTGCAAAGGCAGGATCTAAGCTGGTAATGCCCGACGACTGATTATAGCGGAAGAATTTTTTTTTATTGTTTGAGTTGTTTGAGGTATCGGTGCTTTGGCAGGCGGTTAGTAATTGTAATATAGTTAAAAATATGATATAAAGGTTGCAAAATTTCATTGGGCTAAAATAGTGAAAATAGTGGGTTTTGTTTTAAATCACATACACATATAGAAAGCAAAAATTTTAGGTGTTGCCGCTATATGTCTATGTGATTAAAACCTCTACTTAGCGTAATTAACCGCCCGTGTCTCCCTAATAACGGTTACCTTTACTTGCCCCGGATATGTCATTTCTTCCATAATTTTCTGAGAAATATCAAACGATAGTTCTTCGGCTTTTTTATCGCTAACACGTTCCGCTTCCACCAAAACTCTCAACTCACGGCCAGCTTGAATAGCGTAAGCCTTGTTTACGCCTCTGTAGTCCAAGGCCAATTGTTCTAATTGTTTAATACGCTTTAAATAGCTTTCTAAAATTTCACGTCTTGCACCTGGCCGTGAACCACTAATAGCATCACAAGCCTGTATAATCGGACTAATTAAGTATTTCATTTCCATTTCGTCGTGGTGTGCACCAATGGCATTTACAATAGCAGGATGTTCTTTGTATTTCTGCGCCCATTTAGCACCCAACAATGCATGCGACAATTCCGATTCTTCTTCTGGCACCTTACCAATATCGTGTAGTAAACCAGCACGCTTCGCCATTTTAGGATCTATGCCTAACTCGGCAGCCATAGTGGCGCAAAGGTTGGCTACTTCTTTTGAGTGTTGCAACAGGTTTTGCCCATAAGAACTTCTAAAGCGCATACGGCCCACCGTTCTAATTAAAGCATTATGCAAACCGGTAATGCCCAACTCAATTACAGTACGTTCCCCAATTTCTAAAATTTGTTCTTCTATTTGTTTCGAAGTCTTCTTAACAATTTCTTCTATACGGGCCGGGTGAATACGACCATCGGCTACTAAGCGTTGTAACGATAAGCGACAAATTTCTCTACGAACCGGATCGTAACCAGAAATAATAATTGCTTCTGGCGTATCGTCCACCACAATTTCGCATCCAGTAGCCGATTCTAAGGCTCTAATATTTCTACCTTCACGTCCAATTATCTGTCCTTTCTGGTCATCAGAATCTAAATTGAAAACAGCAACGGTATTTTCAATAGTTTGTTCCGCTGCGGTACGTTGTATGGTTTGAATAATTATTTTTTTGGCTTCTTTATTAGCTTTTACTTTAGCATCATCGCTAATTTCTTTAATATGAGCAAGCGCTTGATTTCGAGCCTTTTCTTTCATAGACTCTATCAACTGAGCTTTTGCCTCCTCGCCAGTAAGGTTAGCAATTTTTTCTAATTGAGTAACTTGAGCGTTAATCTTTTCTTCTAACTGCTCTTTTTTGTTGGTAACTAAATCCAACTGTTCTTCTAAGTTATTTTTTATACGTTTTACTTCCTCTTCTTTTTGGCGAGCTTGCTTACTTTCGTTTTTCACCTCAGCTTGGCGTTTTTTCAACTCTCTTTCGCCATCTTCTAATCGTTTACGGCGCTTGCCAAACTCATCGTTATGTTGTTGTTTTAATTGTAGAAATTTATCTTTGGCCTGTAAAATTCTATCTTTCTTAATTTGTTCACCTTCTTTTTTGGCATTTTCAAGTATTCCTTCTACTTTATTGTTGGCCTCGCCCAGCAAAGAACTGGCTTTTTTTTGCACAACTTGTTGATTGCCAAAATATCCAGCCACTAAGCCTATTATGCCAACAACTACTGCTATTATGTATTCCATTGTTTAATCCTTATTTAAAATTTATATTAAAACAAACTTTAAAAGAAGAGTAGATCACTTGAAAAAGAAAAGATAAAAATACTACGTACTTTGCAAAAATTGAGATAAGATGTTATCTAACTTATCTAATTTTTTAGTAAGGTTACCCTGTTTAGTATTGCTTTGTTTTGGAGTATTATTTATAGATTCAACTGCAAAAGTAAGTGCACTCATCGCCAAGTAATCTTGTTTATCCTTCACTTCATAATGCTTTTGCAGTTCTAACATTTTATTTTTAATCATTTCTGCTGCCTTTTCAACCGTAGCCACTTCACTACTTTTCACCTTTAGCCGGTACGGTCTGTCAGCAACAATTACGCTAATGTGTTCAATAATTTCATCCACGTTGGTTAATGATTAAGCATTGCCATACATTTATCAATTTCTTTCACAAATTCGTCTATTCTCATTTTCAAAGCTGCATTATCGTTATTATTCGAATTTATACTGTGCGCTAAGTTAAAATCTTTTAGCTTATTATTTAAACTTATCAGTTCTTCTTTTTGTAAAGCCTCTTTTTGCTTTAACACTGCATTTTCGGTTAAAACCGCACTATAGCTTTCTTCCAAGTCAATATAGCGGGCCAACACATCATTTATTTTATGAATTATTAAGTCTAATTTTCCAACACCTTCATCCATTTACTAAATAATTATACCATCTTTTAATATTTTGAAGCGAAATAGTTGAGGTTTTGAACAACGAGCTCCCCGCTTTCCGCTCAAATGCTGCTCCGCTTTGCTCCACAGCATAACCGCTGCAATCGGGGCTATTTTAATAATTTCAGTCATATTTAATAATTTTATAACTATCGCAAAACCGCTCCCAACTCATCACTAAAGCTTTTAATCAACTTACTCATTGCGTTATCTACCTAATTGTCGATTAAAGTCTTTGTAAAAAAAATTATTTCTTAACCATTTCCTTTATTTCTTTTGGCAATCCACATTCTTCAAGCATTTTATTAGCCTTTTCTAACTTCTCAGGAAACAATACTTTGTCATTGTAAGCATCTAACGACTTATCAACAAGTACTATTGGTTTTTTATTCGTATCAATATTTTTAACATTCATATCTTATTCTTTAAGTTTAACTAAGAACGCATCGTAATTTAATCCTTTTTCAAATATTTGCCAAGAATTATTTATTTGACCATATATCAAAAAATCAGAATTGCCTTCTTCTAAATATTTATTTATACCCATTTGATACAATCTTGTTCGTGCTTTTGTGCTACCAGTTGCATAAACCATAGCATTAGGCCGTTTGTTAAAAAACACATAAAGTGTTGCTGCCACAGTTGATAGCACTTTTGCACTATCCATATTATTTGATATGGATAAATCGTCCATTTCATCTGTTTTTACATCCTTATCACCGAAGCCAAGATTATATATATTTTTATAATTGGTTAAGGTATATTTTACTAACTTTTTAATACTACCTTTAGGCCCAATACTTGTAAATTCATAAACTTCAAGTTTTGATCCTGCTTTTATTTCATATCGTTCAAGATGCATAAATTAAAATATTTAAGAGCTTCAAATTTTAACTCCATCAAACAAACTATCGCAAAACCGCTCCCAACTCATCACTAAAGCTTTTAATCAACTTACTCATTGCCTTGTCCACTTCCTTATCAGTCAACGTTTTTTTATCATCTTGAAAATGAAAGCTTACCGCATAAGATTTTTTGCCATCTTCTATTTTATCGCCTTTGTAAATATCAAATAAATCTACTTCTTTTAATATGTTTTTTACGGTTTTAGCACTAATACTCTTAATTTCGGCAAACTGTACTTTTTCATCTATTAACAAAGCCAAATCTCTTCGTACTTTTGGGTATTTAGGTATTTCGGCAAAAGTAATACTTGCTTTTTTGCTTAACTTTACTATTGCCGACCAATTTAAATTGGCGTAAAAAACAGCTTGTTTTATATCAAAGGGTTTTAAAATTTTGCTGTCAACCAAACCAAATGTGGCTAACGTTTTATCATTTTTAGTATAAGATAAATTATAACTCAACCCATCAGTTTCAATTTCTTGCGCTTTGTAATTGCTAATGCCCATCTTACCCAAAACCTGATTTACTAAAACTTTTATTTGGTAAAAATTTTGATCTTCGCTTGCTGCTTGCCAACTTTCGTTACCTGTTTTACCGGTTAAAAACAAACTTAAATTTTCGGTTTCTTTATAAGCATCATTTGTTTGCCAATAAGTTTTACCAAACTCAAACAAGCTCACATTATTGGTTTGTCGGTTTATATTATGCCTAATGTTTTCTAAGCCCGAAAACAACATAGTCGCCCGCATCACATCTAAATTAGCATTTAAATTGTTTAGCAAAGCCACCGTTTTTTTATCGTTCAACAAATGCTGCTCATAATATTTTGCATTCGAAATAGAAAGGTTCATTGCCTCCACCAAACCATTGGACACCAAAAAATTGGCCACCTTATTTTGCAGTTGATGCTTGGTAGGTGTTTTACTATAATTTAAAGCCGCACTAATTTTACCCGGTATAGGTACTTTGTTAAAACCATAAATTCTCAATACCTCTTCTACAATATCTGCCTCACGCAACACATCGTATTTATTAGTAGGCACTTGTACTTCAATTTCATTTTCGGCAGTTGCCTCCACTTTCATTTCCATCGCTTCTAAAATTGCGGTTATGGTTTCATTGCTAATTTCATTACCAATTAGACGCCTTACATTATTGCAATTTACCTTTATTTTTTTTGGTAAGATGGTTTGCGGGTAAACATCAACTATTGCGGTATTAATTGTTGCATCGGCTAAGTCTTGCATTAACAATGCTGCCCGTTTTAATGCATAAACCGTAATATTGGGATCAACCCCTTTTTCAAAACGTTGTGCAGCATCGGTACGTAACAAATGTTTGAAAGAGGTTTTACGGGTATTAATGGCTTCGAAACAAGCACTTTCTAAAAATATGTTTTTGGTAGCAGCGGTAACACCCGACTTTAAACCGCCAAATACGCCAGCAATACACATGCCATCTTCACTATTGCAAATCACCAAATCATCGGCCGTTAGCTTGTATTCTTTTTCATCTAATGCCAAAAAAGGTGATCCAGCAGGCAATGTTTTTACTATAATTTGTTTGCCTGTTATTTTATCGGCATCAAAGGCGTGTAATGGCTGACCAATTTCGTGTAAAATAAAATTGGTAATATCAACCACATTATTAATTGGCCTAACTCCAACTGCTTTCAATTTATTTTTCAACCAATTGGGCGATTCTTTTATCGTAACATTTTCAATGTACAAACCTGTATAACGATGGCATTTTTCATTATTTTCGATACTAACCGTAATTGGGCCAGCTGTTTCTTTTTTAGGAAAATTACTGACATCGGGCAGCTTAACCGCACCTTTAAAATTATGATTAATTTGAAGAGCCGCCTTTAAATCTTTAGCAACACCAATATGAGAAAACGCATCGGAACGGTTGGGTGTTAAACCAATTTCAATAATGTAATCTTCTTCTACTTCAAAAACTTTATTGGCGGGTGTACCAACTTCAGTTTCTGGGTTTAAAACCATTATACCATCGTGCGAAACACCGAGACCAATTTCATCTTCGGCACAAATCATACCTTGTGAAGCTTCGCCACGTATTTTAGCTTTTTTAATTTGAAATGGCTCGCCAGCAACTGGATAAAGCATAGTGCCAACAGTTGCAACCACTACTTTTTGACCAGCAGCAACATTTGGTGCGCCACATACAATTGGTAAAGTTGCTGCTTCGCCAATATTTACTTGGGTAATTTTTAGCTTATCCGCATTGGGGTGTTTTTCGGCAGTCAATACTTCGCCTACTACTAAGCCTTTTAAACCGCCGGGTAAGCTTTGCCAATGCTGCGTACCTTCCACTTCTAAACCTGTATCGGTTAGTATTTCACATAATTTGTCCAGCTCTACATCAACATCTATATAATTTTTTAACCAGTTGTACGATATTTTCATTTTTTACTAATGCCTAATTTAAGTGGGCAAAGGTAAGGGTTTATTATAAAATGAACTAAAGCTTTTGTTAAAGTAATTTAGTTTTCAATAGACAACTTATTTTATTCAATTTTAACAAACCTACTTGAAGAAACCGCTATACCATCATTTAAAAAATGAATGATATAAGTGCCAAATGGAAGCTCACTAACATCAATACTTTCAAAAGACTGACTCTTATTTTCTAAAACGCTTTGGCCATTAGTATTGAAAATGCGATAATAATTATACGTTTTGCCCGATAAAATGGGCCACAATACTTGTAGTTCGTTTTTTACGGGGTTAGGGTAAAGTGTTATGGTTTTATTTAAATTAAATTCATCAATACTTACTTCTACATCTCTTATTTTTTTGCCTTTGCAACTGCATCCAAAACCTCGTATAGAGTTTTCAATTGTTACTCCAAAACTTATATTTATTGAATCTTTATAGAATATACTGGTATCATTAAGAAATTGTAAATAATAGTTGTCAAGTTGAAATGTTTGCTGGTGAATTTTGGAAATACTGTCATTTATAAAACTGAACCCTAATGCATAAGACCGTGGGGAAAGGCTAATGTTGACTTCAATATCAATTGTGTCATTAGCTGAACTACTAACTTTTAATTCATATTGAGATGCATCTCCATTGTTATATATTTCGGTCGAATCATTTGTAGGCAAGTTGTCTACGAAATCATAACAAATTTGTTCCACCAAATAAACGCCAGCATAGTTTGTTGGGTTTTGGGCAGAAAGATTTGTGTAGGAAAATAAGATAGTTAATAATACAATAAATTGCAATTTCATATTTATATGTTGACTATTCTACTTTAATAAATTTATTGGAAGCTACCTCAACATCATCATTTAAAAAATGAATGATATAAGTGCCGTTTTTTAAAAGGCCAATATTAATTTTTTTTGTCGGATAATTCAATTGATTTTGCATTACTATAATGCCATATGCATCATAAATAGCATAGGAGTTTAAAGTTGCCTCAAAGCTTTTAGATAATTGAATGTTTAACTGTGTTTGAACAGGGTTAGGGAATAATCTAATCTCAAGTTTATTGGTATTTACATTTTGAATGTTTATTGGTATTTTTTTGTAACCAGTAGCTTTACAACTAACAGAAATAAGATCACTAAATTTGTAGTAAATTTTTAAGTAATTATCAACAATTAAACCTTCAGCATAAATTCCTATAATATTTGAAATAGTTTGATAAGGCTGTGGAAATATAAGAAAAGTACTATCGCTTAGTATGTTGGCATAAGCTAAGTAGCTACTTTGCAATAAAACTTGTAAATCAATTGTGTCAACCTCAGCTTTTGTTATTTCGATAACATGCATTGAGGAATCTAAAAAATCTTGTTCTTCAAAATTAACATCTTCAAATTCAGCTAACAAATCGTAGTAATTGTTTGGAATAAAACAAATACCTTTTGTTTCATATTTGCCCACAAAGTGTTCAATATTTTGTCCTACTGTAGCAATACTAAAAAAAACACATATAATAAACCCTAATAATTTTAATTTCATATTTACGTGTTGACTATTCTACTTTAATAAATTTATTCGAAGCTACCTCAACATCTTCCACTAAAAAATGAATGATATAAGTGCCAAATGGAAGCTCACTAACATCAATACTTTCAAAAGACTGACTCTTATTTTCTAAAACGCTTTGGCCATTAGTATTGAAAATGCGATAATAATTATACGTTTTGCCCGATAAAATTGGCCACAATACTTGTAGCTCGTTTTTTACAGGGTTTGGGTAAAGCTTAACCGCCTCATTCAACAAAGTGTTTTCTTGCAGCCCTACTTCAACATCTCCAATTTTATTGCCATTACAATCGCATTTGAATATACCGTTATTGCTTGCAGTAGTCATATTCAAGTCTATTGAATCTTTATAAATAAAACCACTACCTGCAACATATTGTATTGTACTATCTTGGTTCAAAAAAAGATGATTATATATCCAAAACATGCTATCGTTTTTAACATTAAAACCAAGCGCATAGGGTTTTAGTAACACAAGATTTACTTTAAGTTCAACTGTATCGTTTGCAGCTAAGTTTACTTCAATTTCGTACTCTGTTATTTCTTGCCAATTATTACTGAACTCCCAACAGCGTTGTTTCACGGCATAAATACCAGTAAAGTCTGCTGGGTTTTGGGCAACAACACTAAAACTAATTATTAGTGTTACGGGTAACATTTTAATTATTTTATTTTTCATTCTATTAAAATTTATCATTCATTACACTCAACAGTTTTCGCAGTAAAAACACCTCCGTTTTTCACTTCGAAACCACCATTTAATTCTATTTGCTCATTAGCTTCAAATGTTATAGTGTCAACAGCTTCAAGTATTACTTGGCCAGTTGCTGTTATGTTTGGTGCATTTGTTAGTGGTGGAATTTTGCTTGTATTATCGTAATAAATATCACCTGTATCGCAAAAATCTACTGTAAAAGAAATCCTTGGCCCTGTAGCGGCGGTAATATTTTTAATAGCTACTTCACAAGTACTTCCATTTGAGATAAAACAGAAAGGATCAGTAGTATTGCTAAATTCTTTTCTATTGTGGTTCGCAGAAAAATTTGCTTTTTTGTAATCACCTTTGCGATAAATAGAACCACCTGGCCTAAAGATATACACTTCATCATTAATGCCACCTGAGTTTTCAGGTTTAACAATAAAATTACCCCAATAGTTTTCATTAATTCTGTAAATTAATAAGCCTCTATCAGGTAATTGACTTTCAAAAATACCAATATTTAACCGAAACTCAAATAACAGATACTCATTAGTATTATTTAATGGTATTTTATAACAGTTATTAGTAGCCATCGTCAAAGGGTTTAAAGAGTAAGTTCCGTTAGTTGTTATTTCGGGTATATTATCAATCCAACCGCAATATCTGTATTTTATATATGCATTTGTATGTTGCGGTGGATTGTTATTATTCGCCATCACATCCCAACGACCAACTGGTATGGAAAAAGCCCTATATCTGTGGTATAGATCTGGAGCACCAAATACATGTGTAATTTCGTGACAAGCTATACCGGTATCATTTCTATTTTCTAAAAGGAAAATATAGTCATAAATCCTTTTACCATTAATATATTCAAATGAAGTATATAGTGCAAAACGGTGAGGCCATAAAATTTCGCGAAATTCACCTTCATCACCTTTTAGGATAAAGCTAATATTATCAATTATATTATCATTATTAAAATCAATATTTAAATCAGCAGGTATTTCCGCTTTAACAAATTTCATAGCATTGCTAACTAATTCATGCTCTCGTTTTATTCTTTCTGCAGAGTCATTACCACCAGCATATCCATTACTATTTGTAAAGGTTAAGGGCTTATAATAACTTCTGTCGTGACTATCTTGATAAGATAAAATAATATTACCATCATTGGCAGGATAAAATGTTGAATTAATATCTAATTTATTATAAGATGATTCTTTAAAATAGTTGGTAACAGAATTTACATTTTCACCAGTTTTATTAAACATATCTGTATAAATACTTTGATCTTTTGTAAACTCCTCTTGGTCTGCAAAGCGTATATACACAACTATATTGTTAATCTGTACTTGGCCTTGTACGTTTACAAAATCTTCTCTTGTTATACTAGCAGGTACATTTTCAGTAAAAATATCAATGTTTTGCTCAAGTATTTCTGGTGGTAGATTAATATCCGGGGCTAAACCACTTATTTGAGGGTCGTCTGCTCCAGGCAGAAAATTAGTTGGCATTAATTGATCATCTATCAACTCGGCATAACAGTAAAAACCGTTTGTTTGGTCTTGTACAATGGTGTAGCCATTTTCGTCGTGTAGCCAACTGTAAAATTCGTCGCCTGTTGCAAAAATGTTTAATACAATACCATCTGGTTGAGTAACTTTTACCGGTACATCAGTTAAATAAGCTGCTTGTAAGTTTAGGTAAAAAGTAAGCGTGAGTGTTAAGCTAATAATTTTTAGTAAAGCATTCATATTGTAAGTTTTAAAATAGTTAAATGCTTGTGTTGTTTTCTATTGCTGTTTTCTTTTTTATCAAATATACCAAATTTTCAAGCAAAAAGATAACTTAATTGTATGTAAATTTTAATATTAAAAATCTGCTTTATGTTTGCAGCAAATAATAATTTACATAGCCTGCAACAGTTTCAACCTAAATAGTTTATCTGGGTTAGCCCTTACCGCAGTAGAAAAAACACTTTACCATAAAAGCTTTTGTGTGTAGGACAGGATTGAAGTTAAGGCAAAAAAAAGTGTTTCGCTTCTTAAAAAAATGATAAAACCTTTTTGAAGATATTGCGTTCAATAAAAAAAGGCGACACCTTTTGAGAAAGATATCGCCTTTATATTTTTGAAATTAAATTTCTATTTAGCTGCGAATAAATACATCGCTGTTTTGGTCGTATTCGCCTAATTTTTGAATGTGTTCATCATTTATAATAAAGGCTTTCAACTCTTCGCCTGTTTTAAATGATGACGTATACCATTCGGGCGTGGTATTCATTTTCATTAATTTCGATATTTTTACGTTTAACCAATCTTTTGTATTGCTTGGCATACCTGGCTTAACGGTGCTTTGCGATTCTTTTAAACGCTCAGAAATTTTACCAAAAGATATTAATTTACCGCTTTCCAAATTTTGCAATAAATCGAATACATTGGCTTGGTCTAAAAATCCGTAACCATTTTCCGTTTTAATAACATCTAAGGTTTTGTAACGGTCAAACACTACCTTGCTATCAATACCAAGTGCTTGTGCTTGTACAAATTTTTCTGGATTATCAAAGCTGCCTTTTTGCGCTGCTTGGTAAGCTTCGGCGGTGCCAAAACCACTTTCTTTTGCAGTACGAAACTCAGTTGCATTTTTACCAACGTAACCAGCATAAATAGCATCTTTAAATTCTATAAAGCTTTCGTAGCTACTTTCTTTAGCATAGCGATATAAGTCGCCGTCTTTTTTAATGCTTTTAATTTTGCTGTAATAAGCATCTTTTAACTCGCCACTCATTTTGGCTGCGTTTAGCTTAGCAACACCACCAATAAAGCCAGTATTTTTAGCCTTCTCAAATTCTTCTTTACTGTTAAAACCATCGCTTTGGCTCTGCTTAAATTCTTCAAAATCACTATAGCCGCCATCAACGGAGGCGTAATAATCTTCCCCATTTTCAAAATTGGCAACAATTCCTTTTTCATAGTCTTCTAAAGTACTAAAGCCTTTTCCATCAACTGCATAAACTGTATTTTCTGCAACAAAATAAAATTCACTATTGGTGCTGCCACCAGCTACTGAGTTAATTAAGCCTTTTGTTCTACTTAAAAAATCAGTTTTATCTTGCGCTTGCTCGTTAGCATTGGCTTTTTCTACTTTGTTAAACAAATGCTTTGGTTCAAACTCCTCTAATAGGTTCATAAAATCTTGCACGGTAGCAAGTTTTATTATTGGCAGGTTTTTAAACGAATCTACTTTTATATACTTTAATTGATCTTTCATTGTCTATCCCTATTTATTTATTGTTTTGAGCATTTTTTTTTACTGATTCCCAAAATTCTATTCTCTCGTTAATAAAATCTTCATCTTTAGTTGTTGCAATATTACTTCGTCTATCGGCAGATTTGCCTAATTCTGCAATTCTACTCTTTAATTGATTTACTTCTTTCTTTAGCAAATTAATTTCATTTTCTATTAATTTAGAATTTGGGTTGGTATTTTTGCTTTCAATATTATTTTGTTTTACTTCTTCCTCCTTTAATTTCGAAATAGTTTTGTCCGTTTTGGCAACCACTTCGCGCTTTGCATTAGTGTTTTTCAAACCTTTGGCTAAGCTATTATTTTTAATTTGAAGTTCAGGTTTTATTTTTTCAAATTTTGGGTTAGCTTTTTCATTAACGGCATCACTAATTTTTAGCTTTTCTTCTTTATCGGTAAAAACTTCCCCAATTCTTTTTTTGCTTTCTTTAAAATTGTAATTCACATCTTTTGCCACTTCCTCAATCTTTTCTTTACCCTGTTTTACAGTAGCATTGGCCTCTTCAATTGCTTCATTTGTTTTACTTTCTATAGCCGACCCAATTTTGCTAATTTTATTTTCACCCTTTATAGAATGATTTTTAATAGAATTAGTTGCTTTGTTTTTTGCACTCTTATCATAACTTCTTTTATCAGTTTTGCATTTTTTACCTTTTATAGCTAATCGTTTAGGAGATCTTTCGTTATTGCCACCTCCTATTAGTATTGCTAAAAAAAGTAAACACAACAATAATAAAACGATATGCTTTACTCTTAAGGTATCAAAAAAGGAAAATAAACTTTTTTTTGTAGAAGGTGATTCTAAATTTTCGTTTTGTTGTTCTTGCTCCATTTTTTAATATTTTTTCGATGGTTACTTAATATCTCCTAACGTATCTTCAATAAAATCAATTGCCTTTTCGTTAGCAGGATTTGGAGTTTTTAACAAAGTATTGCTTAAAGTTTCAAGGCTCATCTTCATACCTTCAATTTGGCGCTCTAAATCGTACACTTTCTTTTCATTGGTAGATTTCAGTTTTCGGCCACTCCAAGCTGCGTTAATTCCGATAATTGAACCTAATATAAAACCTACTAAGCTAAAAATACCAGTCAAATAGCCTAAAGACATAGAAAATTCTTTATTGGCAATAAAGTATTGCACGGCTTGTTGGTTGGTAAAATAAAACCCTATTATAATAATAGCCAATATTAAAATGACTATTAAAAAATTTACTATTCTGTTCATATTATATTTTTTATTTACTACTATTTTTTTCAATTGTTGCTAGTAATTTTTTACCCGTTGTAATTACCCCTGCTGTGTATAATTCAAATATACTACCAAAAAGTTGAAGTGTATTTATAAGTTTTAATAAAGAGCCTTTCGATTGTTCATCAATTTTTTTGTCTTCGTATATGTCATCTAAATTCATCATTCGAAAGTTGTTTTTTTGTTTATGGCTTCTATAATTATAGACTGTTAAAAACATTTTGGTAACTTTAATTAGTACTTAAGCTTGTATGCATTTAGTACTCTTTTTCTTGCCCGGTGCAATCTCATTTTAACTGCGCTTATAGAAATATCTAATTGTTCAGAAATTTCGGGTACCGTTAGCTTATCTTGATATTTCATAATTAGTAAAATTCTATCTGTATCAATTAATTCTTTAAAAATTTCGCGTAAACGGCTGATCTCAATTTCAAGGTTTTGTTTTTCTTCAATTCCATCCGATTGTTCTACGTTTTTTATGTCAACATTAACTTCATCAGTAAAAATTTTTCTGGTCTTTTTTTTAAGTCTAAAATGATCTAAACATGCATTGTAAGTAATGCGGTACAGCCAAGTAGAAAAGCTTGACTTGCCTTTAAACTTGCTAAGGTTAAGCATTGTTTTAACAAGTATCGATTGTGTTAAATCCTCTGCATCGGCCTCGTTTTGAACCATAGCATAGCACTTTCGATATACTTTGTTACTGTAACGATCATACAATTCACCGAAATAATTGGTATCACCAGATTTCAAAATATATTCAATTAAGTCATTATCTGTACACTTCTTTATATCAATCATTTAACTGTGCTTGAAAAAAGCAAATAATTTATTGTTTCTGGTCAAAAGTAAGTAATTTTTTAAAGATGGTTACCCGTTAACCGTTAAATACTAATTTGTATATTTAGCTAATTGAATTAAAATGCTGTACAAATTTGTATAATTGAAAATTATTTTTCTTGAGCTCATTTTGTATAAACTTTATTAAGCTTAACTTATTAATACGTTTAGTAAAATTGTTTTGTAATAGTTTGATAGCTTTTTCAGTTAACAACATTGCTTTTTTTTCGTCATTAAGTTCAATGTTATGATATTTAAACTCAATGGCAGCCAACAATTCATCAATACCAATATTTTCAGATGCAATGGTTTTAACCAAAGTAGGTGCTTTTTCTTTTGTATAATTTTGATGTATAATTTTACTTAAAAAACTGTGTAGTGTTTCATAGCCAGGCAAATCAGCTTTGTTAATAGCAAATATATCAGCAATTTCAAGTATGCCAGCTTTTATCATTTGTATATCATCTCCGCTATTAGGTGTTAAAGTAACCACGGTTACATCTGCTAAACCTGCAATTTCTACTTCGCTTTGTCCTACACCAACTGTTTCAACAAAAATATAATCGAAACCTTTCGACTTAATCACATCAACTATTTCAATAATTTTGGCAGAAAGCCCGCCTAATGAACCTCGGCTTGCCACACTTCTAATAAAAATGTTAGGGTTATTAAAAACTGCTTGCATTCGTATTCTATCACCTAATATTGAACCATAATTAAATGGAGATGATGGATCGACAGCAATAATAGCTATTTTAATATTATCTTTTTTAGTTAGATGCTTTACCAATGCATTTAAAAGGGTGCTTTTACCAGCTCCAGGAGGCCCTGTTATGCCAATAACTGGTATTTTGTTTTGAAAACTTAGGTTAGTAAGAATTTCAAAATAAGTAGGAAGTTCATTTTCTACAATAGATATTTGGCGAGCAAGCGTTTTAAAATTTATATTTTGCTCTGCAATCATTATTTAATAAAAAGTATAAAATATTGATATTTCAGCTGTTATATTGATCGGCTGTTATTGTTTAAGTGGTTTTTTATACGCTCAATCAATACTTCTTTTTTACAGCATTTTTTATTGATCTTTTGTCTTATAAAAGCTTTAAATTTTCTTTCGCTGTAGTAGGCATCTAAACAACGGGGATCTTGATTAATTTGTTTAAAAAAAGCAGTTTGCTCATCGGGCCTTAGGGCTCCATCAATAGCTAATTGTACTTGTTCTAAAAATTCTGGCGAGTCAGCCGCATTATGCAAGTTTTCTTGTCCCATATTTTTTTTAAATTATCTATTTTCTTTAAAACCTAAATTTTGAGCATATTGTTTTAGTTTATCTTTTAACATATTTCTGGCTCTGTGTAATCTCGATCTCACAGTACCAATAGGTATATCTATTATTTTTGATATCTCGTCGTAGGTAAAGCCCTCAATATCACACAACAAAACTACTGTTTTAAAATCAACTGGCAAACTGTTTAAAGCAATTGTTACTTCATCGCCTAACATATCTTGGTATATGTCCAATCTTAAATCAACAGCCCCAATATAAGACGCTTCATCTTTATCGTGGTAACTTATCAACTCTTCAAAATCAACTTTCTTAGGTCTTTTAGATTTTTTACGATATTCATTAATAAATGCGTTTTTTAAAATCTTAAACAACCAAGCCTTGGCATTAGTTCCTGTTTCGTACGAACCTATAAACCGATATCCTTTCAAAAAAGTTTCCTGAACTAAATCATTTGCATCATCTTCGTTATAAGTTAAATGATAGGCAAAGTTGTATAACGAATCAATGTGCGGCAAAAATTCTTCTTCAAAAATTTTGTCTTTATCTATTTTTATATCTGCTAAATTCGACATTTTATACTGCGAAAATAAGTTTTATATTTACTAAATACCAATTAAATCTCATATTAAGCATAATACAGTTAATTTTGCCAGCTAATTTAATGGAAAATAATAGAACGATACAGCTTAGAAATGCCGTAATTTATCAAGGAGATACTTTAGTTTTAACTAAAATTACGCTAAATATGCAACAGGGTGAATTTGCTTATTTAATTGGTAAAACAGGAAGCGGTAAAAGTACTTTACTAAAAGCGATATATGGCGAGTTGCCTTTGGCAGATGGCTTTGGTGAAGTAGTTGGTTTTGATTTGAATAAATTAAATTGGAAAAAAATTCCTTTTTTAAGAAGAAAATTAGGCATCGTTTTTCAAGATTTTCAATTGTTAACTGATAGAACAGTTAATGAAAATTTGCACTTTACTTTGCGGGCCACAGGTTGGAAAAACGAAAGTGATATTAAAAGAAGAGCAGAAACCGCGCTTTCGATGGTGGGTATTAAAACAAAAGGGTTTAGAATGCCGCACGAGCTTTCGGGGGGCGAACAACAACGGGTAGTTATTGCCAGAGCATTATTAAATAAACCTGCCTTGCTATTGGCCGATGAACCTACGGGCAACTTAGACCCAGAAACTTCAAACGAAATAATGCAATTATTACATTATTTAAGTAAGCAAACTCAAACTGCAATGATTGTGGCTACTCACGATTACACCATCATAAAAAAATACCCTGCCAAATTAATTCATTGTCAAAACCAAACGATTACCGAAAACTATGGTGCAGTTAATTTGTAGTTATTTTTAATTGTAGTGTAAAATAATTATGGCAATGGTATTAAATATGATGGCTAATAATTTGTTTAGGTAAGGTGCACGTTGACAAATTACTTGGCAAAAAGCGGCTGATACGGCTGAGCGAAGTTGGAAAAATAGCCCCGACAGAAGTGGTTATACCATTTTCAGATGGGCTTTTTGAAGCGTTGGCAAAATGGTATTTGAACGGATGGCGGGACTAATATTTTTGCGAAGGCTAATCGTTTCGCTTCTAAGTAATAGTGAGAAGAGATTTATGCAATTGGTAAGATAAAATAACATATTTGTAAACTAAATTGTTTAACTTAATGTTATTTGAAAGTATTGCTGTAAAAAGCTATCTTTGCAAATCTTGGACTACTTCAAATTACAGTTTACCTCAAATAATTTATTTTTAACCTCATTTAATAGTTAATGAAATATAATACTGATAACGATAATATAAAGTTTAAAGAATATGGTAGAAACCTGCAAAAACTAATAGTTCATGCAGCTACTATTGAAGACCGCGCAGAAAGACAACAAGTAGCCGAAGGCTTGGTAAAGTTAATGAATCAATTGTCGCCTCACGCAAGAAATTTTGAAGAACAAAAAGCTAAACTTTGGCATCATTTAGATTTTATTGCTGAAAAAAAATTAGTGGTTGATGTACCCGAAGGTTTAGAATTTCAACCAATTGAATCAACTTACCAAAAGGTAGCGTATCCTTACAATAAAATAAGATTTAAACAATACGGTAAAAATGTTGAAACAATGGTAGAAGCTGCCAAAGTACAAACAGACCGAGCAAAGCAAGAAGAGTATGCGTTGATAATTGCATCGTACATGAAAATGGTTTACAAAAATTGGAGTGGTGAAAATGTAAGCAATGAGGTAGTTAGAGAAGATTTGAGGAACTTAAGTAAAGGAATTTTAGAAATACCTGCAGATGCTAATTTAGATAGTTTAGCTAAGAGTAGTAACAATCGGCGTAAATTTAAATCGGGTGGCAGCAGCAACTATAAAACTAACAGCCGAAGTGGCAGCAATAGTAGCTATAATAAAAAAAGAAGTAAAAGCGGTGGCCATTATTCTTCTAACAACAACAGCAATAGCAGTAATAATAGAAACAAGAAAAAATCATACCGTTAATACCTTTGTTTTATAAATGAATAACCAAGTATTTAAAATTGAAGGTGGCCACAGTTTAAAAGGAAATATTATACCTCAAGGTGCAAAAAACGAAGCTTTACAAGTTGTTTGCGCTACCTTAGCTACCACCCAAAAAGTAACTATTGCTAACCTGCCAAACATTTTAGATGTGCAACGCTTAATTGAAATTTTGCAGTTGCTGGGCAGTAAAGTTGAAAAAATAAACAAACATACTTACACTTTTGAAGCCAATAATATTGATGTAGAAGTGATGGCTTCGGAAGAATATCAAAACTTGGCAAAAAAAATAAGAGGTTCGGTAATGATTATGGGTCCCTTGTTGGCACGTTGCAAAAAAGCATTGATACCCAAACCAGGTGGTGATAAAATTGGTCGTCGTAAAATGGACACGCACTTTCAAGGTTTTGTTCAATTGGGTGCAAAATTTAATTACGATAGCAAAAACGAAATATTTCAGATTGATGCCAGCCAGCTGCAAGGCACCTATATGCATTTGGATGAACCATCGGTAACCGGAACGGCTAATATAGTAATGGCGGCCGCTTTAGCAAAAGGAGAAACCACTATTTACAATGCCGCTTGCGAACCTTACTTGCAGCAACTATGTAAAATGTTGGTTTCAATGGGAGCTAAAATTGAAGGAATTGGCTCTAACAAACTCCTTATTAAAGGGGTAGAACAACTAAACGGTTGCGAGCATAGATGCTTGGCAGATATGATTGAAATAGGTAGTTTTATTGGCTTAGCTGCAATGACACAATCTAACTTAACTATTAAAGATGCCGGCATTGCCAAACTTGGAAATATAATCACCACTTTCAAAAAACTGGGCATACAGTTAACCATAAAGGGAGACGATATTCATATACCAGCGCAAGACCAATACCAAATACAAACCGCTATCGACGGTAGTATAGTAACCATATACGATGCGCCGTGGCCTGGTTTTACACCAGATTTAATTAGTATTATTTTGGTAACCGCAATACAAGCTGCGGGCAGTTTGTTGGTACATCAAAAAATGTTTGAAAGTCGGTTGTTTTTTGTAGATAAGCTAATTGATATGGGCGCACAAATTATATTATGCGATCCGCATCGAGCTACCGTAATTGGTTTAGGTAGAAAAAGTAAATTAAGAGCCATATCAATGAGTTCACCAGATATTAGAGCTGGCGTAGCCTTGTTAATTGCAGCTATGAGTGCCGAAGGCACAAGTACCATTAGCAACATTTATCAAATTGACAGAGGCTACCAACAAATAGATGAACGCCTTAATGCTTTAGGGGCCAATATTCAAAGAATTTAGTCTAATGAAAACCTGCAATATCATTTCCATATTTTGGGTGCTCCTTTTTGCAGTTAGCAGCAGCTGTTTTGCCTCCACAGAAAATACCGATCAAAACAACAGCAAATCAGTCAATCTACTTCCTATTAAAAACCCCATGCTTAGCGTTGGCGATATTGCACCTAATATTATTTTAAAAGGAAAAGGTGGCAAAAAGAAGTTAAACAATTTAAGAGGCAAAATAGTGCTGGTCAACTTTTGGGCCAGTTGGTGTTTACCCTGCCGTAAAACTAATCCACAATTGTTAAATCTTTACAACAATTATAAAAAAGCGAACTTTACCGCTGCACAAGGGTTCGAAATTTTTGCCATTAGTTTAGATATAAAAAAGCGCAATTGGAAAAAAGCCACAATAGAAGATCGGTTAACTTATAAAAACAGCACTATCGATAAAAAAGGATGGGATTCTTCCTATGCCTTTATTTATGGTATTAGCCAATTGCCCAGTTATTTTTTGTTAGATGCCGAAGGCAAAATTTTAGCAATAAATCCCAGCCCAAATCAAGTTCAAAATATTTTACAAAGTAAGTTAAAGTAGCTTTGTATTGTATTTTTTTTAGAAGCGAAAGATTTGGGTTTTACAAATAAACCCGTCCCGCTATCCATTCAAATGCTATTGCTCACCCACAAATCAACGCTGCAAAATAGCATAACCATTTCTATCGGGGCTAATTTAAAAGCTTTTCTCCCTTGTAAAAAATTCACTAAAAAACAGTTTTGTACAAAGCAACATCTTTATTCTTATAAAAAGCCTAAACTTTGTTATTGTAACTTATATTTGCACAGCAAATTAAACTAAACCGTTTTTTCTGCGTTTATTCTTATGTAATCGAATATTTTTTATGAAGAAATTACTGCTTTATTTAATAATTAGTTTTTTAAGTATCAGTTTTTGTAACGCTGCTTATTTATTAATTCCGATGGATGATAACCAAAGTAACCATCTAAAAGCTTACGGTATTGCCTACTGGATTTTAGGAAGTGGTGGCAATGTTGATTGGTTGTTGAATTACCGTGGTGGTAGCTTTTGCATAGGGTATGCTAAAACCCTTGAAAACGAAATGAAAATAAGAGGCGTAGGCTATGAGGTTTTGCCAGATGCCAGCTACAACAAAATATTATTAGAAATTGCCAACCCCGAAGAAAATATGGATTTGGTAAAGCTTGAAAAATTGCCGAGAGTAGCCGTATACAGCCCAAAAGGTAAACAACCTTGGGATGATGCGGTAACCTTAGTTTTAACCTATGCCGAAATACCTTACGATATAGTTTATGATGAAGAATTGTTAGAAGATGAGTTGCCAAAATACGATTGGCTGCATCTTCATCACGAAGATTTTACTGGCCAGTATGGTAAATTTTATGCCAATTATCGCAATGAAGCTTGGTATAAAGATCGCCAAAAAGAAGAAGAAGCACGGGCTGCAAAATATAAATTCAGTAAAGTATCTCAAATGAAGTTGGCAGTAGCACATAAAATTAGAGATTACGTTTTAGGTGGCGGCTTTATGTTTGCCATGTGTTCTGCTACCGATACTTACGATATTGCACTTGCCGCAGAAGGTACAGATATATGCGATCGTATGTTTGATGGTGATGGCCCAGATCCACACGCACAAGAACATTTAGATTTTAGTAAAACTTTCGCTTTTAAAGATTTCAAAATTGTAAAAAACCCTTTTGAATACGAACACGGAAATGTTGATGTAACCAAATCTCGTGGAAGCGTTTCACAACCAATGGATCAATTTACTTTATTTGAGTTTAGTGCAAAATGGGATCCGGTGCCTACCATGCTAACCCAATCCCATCAACGAGTAATAAAAGGTTTTATGGGGCAAACTACTGCCTTTAAAAAGAAATTGGTTAAAAAAGATGTACTTATATTAGGAGAAAACAAAGGTTTAAAAGAAGCTCGCTACATACACGGCGAACACGGCTATGGCACTTGGACTTTTTACGGTGGCCACGATCCAGAAGATTATCGCCATTTTGTAAACGACCCGCCAACAGATTTAAACCTGCACCCCAACTCACCGGGTTACCGTTTAATATTAAACAACGTATTGTTTCCTGCTGCTAAAAAGCAAAAACAGAAAACGTAATGTTACATTTTAAAATAGTTCGTCAATTAAGTAATTATTTATGAAATACTTTAATTGTGTTTTTATTTAGGGTATTGGGTTTTAGAGCAAAATATTTAAATTCCTTCAACTTTAATCCAATCCTTTTTTATTCCGTTCTATTCTGTATTTTTGTCCTACTATTATGATTATTTATAACATAACCACTAAAGTTGACTTTAGCATACATAACAATTGGCTTACTTGGATGAAAGAAGAACATATACCTGCGGTAATGCAAACTGGTATGTTTTTGAGCAATCGACTTTGTCGTTTAATTAATCCAGTTGATGGTGATGGTTTTACCTACGCTATTCAATATTTCGCAAAAGATATAAACAAAATAAAATCATACAAAAACGATTTTGCACCTGGTTTAAATAAACAACACCAAAATTTATTTGGAGATAAAGCAGTTTCTTTTAAAACACTATTAAAGGTGGTAGCGTAAAATATAGTGTGGTTAATTTAGCATTACTATGCTAAGGTTTAAAAACAGTAGCAAAGCTTACCCACAACAAATAAGGAAGTAATAACCAAGCAGCAACTTTATCTATTCTTCTAAATAAAATAATACAAGTAACAATTAATACTAACAATACCACTATAACCATTAAACCTAATACTGGGCTTTGCATCCCGAAAAAAGCTATTGACCAAAAGGCATTTAATATTAATTGCGCTGCAAAAAGATAAACTGCATTTCTAACTAATTTATTGGTCCAACCTTTATGCCATATCAATGCTACTGCAATGCCCATTAGGGTGTAAAGCAAAGTCCAAGCTGGGCCAAATAGCCAGTTGGGTGGGTTAAAACTTGGTTTATTTAAATGAACATACCAAGTATTTATGGAGTTGCTGGTAGCTAAGCCCGATAAGCCTCCGATTACAATGCAAGCTACTACACACAAAACAATTTTTAAAATTAAAGAAATTTTCATACCAAAAACTTAATCGTTTATACAGCTGTACTTCACATTTAATGTGTCTGCCTGTGTGGCAACAAAATCTTCAAAAGAAGTTAAATCAGCACTTTTACCACAAACTTGAGAGCGGTATAATTTTTCCTCTCCATTTTCGGTATAGTTGTAACTACAAGTTTTACATTTTTCGCAACCTGTTAATGCAAACGATAGAACTACTACAATTACTGTAGCAACAAAGCTAAAATATTTCATATAAAATTTGTTTACCTTTTTTCCATAGCAACAAATTCTGTTGCGGTATTGCCAGTATAAATTTGACGTGGTCTTCCTATTGGAGTTCTTAATTCTAACATTTCTTTCCATTGGGCTATCCAACCTGGCAACCTACCTAATGCAAACAAAACAGTAAACATTTCTTCGGGGAAACCCATAGCACGATAAATAATACCGCTATAAAAATCAACATTTGGAAACAGTTTACGCTCCTTAAAATAATCATCATTTAAGGCAGCTTGTTCTAATTTTTTAGCAATTTCTAAAATAGGATCATCAATACCTAACTTTTCTAAAACAGAGTCTGCTGCTTTTTTAATAATGGTTGCTCTTGGATCAAAATTTTTATAAACTCTATGCCCAAAGCCCATTAAACGGAACGGATCATTCTTATCTTTTGCTTTATCTAACCATTTCTTGGTGTCGCCGCCATCATGCCTTATGCTTTCTAACATTTCTAATACTGCTTGGTTAGCGCCACCGTGCAGCGGCCCCCACAATGCAGAAATACCAGCAGAAATAGAAGCATATAAGTTTGCGTGAGAAGAACCCACAATTTTAACTGTAGAAGTAGAGCAATTTTGCTCATGATCTGCGTGTAAAATTAATAATTTATTTACTGCATCTACCAATATCGGATCCATTTCAACATCTTCGGTGCGTTGGCCAAAAGTCATGTGTAAAAAGTTTTCTACATAACTCAATTTATTTTGAGGGTATACTAATGGATGTCCTACACTTTTCTTATAAATCCACGATACAATGGTTGGAAACTTAGACAATAAGCGCACCGCCGTCATATCCATTTCTTCTAATGATCTGTTGGGATCTAAAGAATCTGGATAAAAAGTAGATAAAGAAGAAACAATACTCACCAACTGCCCCATTGGGTGCGATTTTGACGGATATGCTAAAAAGAAATTCTTAATATCCTCGTGTACTAATGTATGCCGAGATAGCTTAGTATCAAAAGTTTCTAATTCTTCTTTTTTGGGCAGCTTACCAAATAGCAGTAAATAAGCTACTTCGGTAAACGATGAGTTTTCAGCCAAATCTTCAATAGCATAACCTCTGTATCTCAAAACACCAGCCTCTCCATCTAAAAAAGTAATCCCACTAGTAGTGGAGCCGGTATTTTTGAAACCAGGATCTAAGGTAACCAAACCAGTGGCTCCTCTAAGTTTGCTTATATCAATTCCTTTTTCATTTTCAGAACCAGTAACAATTGGTAAGTCTATTTGAGTACCATTGTAATGCAAAACCGCTTTGTCTTCCATAAAGTTTTATTAGATCAATTTTATGACGCTAAAATATAAAACTATTTAGCTAAAACGATAACATTATAGTTATAAATAAGTAATTGATTGTTTTAAGATGCAGTATTTGCATTAAAAAACCAATATTTTGCACCTACATCACCCTTACTGCCTTACCTAACAATAGAAAAACAATTATGCGAAAAACCCTTTTGTACAATCCATTATGGCTTGGGTTTTAATAGTAACCAACTAAACGAATTACTTTCTTTAAACAATTAGTAAGCTAACGTTGTTTGAAATATTGGCTTAACACTACCGGTTTTTAAACAGCTGAAAGTAAAGGCTTTTAAAACATTTACTTATTAAGATACTCCGAGTTAAACCCAAAGATTAATCAATACAAAAAAGGAAAGAAAAAGCTTAAACCGATATGACAAAAACCCTTTTAAATTAATATTATAAAAACTAATAAATAAGTAAAAGAATGATTTTCTTTATATTTTGACAGTTGAGCGTAATAAAGCATTGTTATTCAATAAGTTATTTATTTGCTGGTACACCACTCTTTTGATGTAAAGCATTAATTTATTAATCTGAAATTTTAAATGAGCTTTATTTTTGTTGATCTTGATTAACTGTTTCTATATCAAACAATTTTTTCAAATCAACCTCAAATGCAGGAAATAAAATGGAACTAACCTTTACATCTTCTGGCGTGTAATGTTTACTTCCAATGTAGTTGGCATCGCTATCTAAAGTATAAATAACTAACCACTTTTCATTAGGGTTTACGATCCAATATTCTTTTACACCCTCTCGCTCATATAAATTATATTTTTCGGTTAAATCTCGTTTATTGTTAGGCGATAGAATTTCAATTACTAAATCGGGCGCACCTTTAATACCTTTCTCTTCAATTTTTGAGGCAATGCATACAATACATAAATCGGGCTGCACAACCGTATTTATTTTACCGCCTTTCGGGTTGGGGAAGTACACATCAACAGGAGCAGCAAAAACTTCACAGTTTTTATCAAATAAAAAATTAAACCACATTGCAGATAGGCGCATACTAACTCTTTGATGGATAATTTTTGGTGCAGACATTACCTGATAAGGCGCCCCATCTATCAACTCTATACGTTCGGTAAATTTCCAGCTATTATACTCTTCATAAGTATATCGCTCGTTAAAATTTAACTGACTAATATCAATCAAACCCATTTTAGTATTAGAATTTGCAACTGTCATACTCCAAATATCATCATTTTTACTTTTAATCGCAAATTTGAATCATTTCTTATTAAAGAAACAATTTTTTTTGAAGCGAAACCACACAGCTTGCACCAGCTTTTCTCTCGCTTTCCATTCCAATACGGCCTCCGCTTCGCTCCAGCCGCATTTCCATTGCAATCGAGGCTATTTTAAAAACCTCGCTCCCCCATATTAAGAGCGCAAAAAAAACATCTTTATAAAAACTAACAATTTAACCAATACTAATCAGTTATATTTGCAACATTATGAGAATAATAATTCTACTTTTAATTGCGCTACCAACTTTTTTAGTAGCACAAAACAAAGCCACCATTGTTGGTACTATTAGCAACAATACGGCCGAAGATATCGAATTTATAATTGACAAGCATTACGTTGGTGAACCACCATCAGCCGATAAAATGCCCGTTTTAAAAGAGAAATTCACTTATAGTTTTTCAACCGAACAACCTGTTTGGGTAAAGGTGCGCTACAACCAAAAAGCAACTAACCTGTATGTAGAACCAAACGACTCTATTAATTTAACCATTTTTGACAATAATATTGACAGTATTAAATTAGCGGGCAAAGGTGCTGCTAACAATCAATTTTGGGCCGCTTTCGAAAAAGAGCAATTTAATGTACCCGATAAAAATGAGTTAAAAGATAAAATGAAAACCAGCTCAATAGATGCTTGGGAAATATTCTTATTTAATAAAAAAAGAGATTTCAAAAAATTTTTTCAAGAAAACCAAACCGAGTATAGCATTAGTTACAACTTTGAAAAATATTTAAAAGAAGCTTGGGATTATTATTACCTCAGCAACTTAATGAAATACCCTATTGAAAGAGCGCAAACTGCTGCTACACCATTAATACAAAGGGTGCCCGAAATTATGTTTGATGTAATTGACGAAAAAGAAATTTCGAAAAACGAAGCCATCATCAATCCATATTATCGCGATTTTTTAAACTATTTTGTACGGTACAAAGCTGCCGAAGAAAATAGTTTTAACAAATTTGAAGATCGTACTTTGTGGTTGCGACTAAAACAACGGGTGGCCGAAAAATACTTTGACCAAACGCCACTACAATTTGTGTTGGCCGATATGTTGTATGACAATGGTATGGAAGCTAAAAAAAGTACCGCTAAAAACATTTTTAAAACAATGCGTTTAGTGAATCCGGAAAGTGGTTACCACCAAATTGTAGAAGAAAAAATGGGCGAATGGATGGCGAACGAAGATGAAAATGAGCCAAAGAAAACCAAAGAAGAAATATTAGCAGAGATAGAAGCAGACCGTGAAGAAATGAAGGCTACTGATGGCAAGTTTCGATTACCCGATTTAGAAGGCAATATGGTAGCTATTGAAGATTTTGCTGGCAAGGTAATTTATTTAGATGTTTGGGCAAGTTGGTGCGGCCCGTGTATTAAACAAATGCCGGCTGCTAAAGCTTTAAAAGAAAAGTTAACGCCTGAGCAATTAGAGAAAATCGTTTTTCTATACATATCAATTGACGATCATGAAAGCCGTTGGAAAGGTGCTATTGAAAAGCATGGCATTAAAGGCACACACTTGCGATCGCCAGGCGGTTGGAAAAGTGAAGTCACCAAAAAATTTGGTATTAGAGGTATTCCCCGTTTTATTTTGTTTGACAAATACGGCAAAGTAGTAGCATTAGAAGCCAAGCGACCAAGTGACGAAACTTTATACAACGATTTGGTGGAAATGATTGAAGCAGATGGGCCAGATATTGAAAAGCCATCTAAAAAAGACAACAAAAATAAAGGTGATGAAAAAGCATCACCAAAAAAGAAGAAGGACAAAAAGAAGAAGAAAAAGAAAGCTAAGAAAGATAGGACTTAGTAGAATTTTAAACATCAATCTAAAGTTTGGCTTAATACATCAATCTCAGGTGCATAACCACTTAATTTTGGCAGATAAGTACCTCCTAAATTAAGTGGTTGTGTTTTAAGCCTAAGCCACTAACGCCCCAAAAAAGGTTTATGTTTTAAGGTGTGATATTTCAAAGCCATAGCTATGCATTCTTTCACCTCTTTTTGAGGAACTTCCTCATTCAGATCAAACAATATAGCACGGTTTTTTTCATACTTAAACAAGTTGCCGTAAACGGTTTTAAACGTTTCTATCAAACTGGTATTACAATTAAAATATAAGGCATATTGATTAGGAGATTTGGCCTTCCAATCCATTCTTATGGTGCTTCCTTTTTTGGCAATATAACTTGGCTCTCCCCATTTTAGAGTTTCTTCTACTTCTTCAATACTTTCAATTTCGGAAGCGGTTTCTAATACCAAACCTCTCAACTGATTCATTTTTTTTACTACACTTTTAGGGTAAGCATTAAATTTAGTTTTAACTTTCAGGTTTTGTTTTAACTTCATATACTGTATAATTTATTTAACCGCTATATAAAAATCTATTGTTGCATCATTGAGATTTTGTGCCTTTTTACCATATACTTCAAAATCTGCCTAAACTAACAAACTGTGCTTAGTTTATCTTTTTATTTAATTAAGTGTAAAACAATATCACACCCATAAACTTAGGCTATTTAAATTATAGTTTACCTATTGAAATTTTTATTTTGCTATTTCGTTTTACATAAATGAGCTAAAATTTCGCATTAACCGAAATTTTTAATTTTTGCAGTAGCCTCATTAGCAACAATGATTACCATACAAATTTATGACGAATAGTTACATAACAAAACATATATTATTAGTTATTTTTTTATTGTTATGTGTAAGATCAATAGCTCAGTTAAAAGAAGAAAAGGAGATCATATACTTAATTCCGGGGCAAGGCGCAGACGAACGCTTGTTTAAAAATTTACAACTCGATACTGCATTATTTAAAGTTCATCATATAAAATACAAAGTACCTTTTAAAGAAGAACAGATGAGTACTTACGCTTTAAGGCTGTCTCAACAAATAGATACAACAAAAGCGTTTACTTTAATTGGTGTTTCGTTAGGTGGTATGCTTGCTACTGAAATAAATGAAGTGTTAAGCCCTAAAAATGTGATTGTAATTTCGAGTGCTAAATGTAGAAGTGAATTACCAAGACAATACAAGTTTCAAAAAGCAATACCGCTTTATAAAATCATTCCAAAAAAAATAATAAAACAATCCTCACTAATCGTTCAACCCATATTTGAACCAGACAGAAGTAAAGAAAAAGAAACTTGTATATTGATGCTAAAAGCTAAAGACCCGATGTTTTTAAAAAGAACAATTGGAATGATTGTAAATTGGAATAGGATATCGTATGATCCTAACATTATACACATTCATGGAGATAAAGACAACACCTTACCCATAAAAAATGTGAAGTTTGATGTGTTAGTAGAGAACGGTTCTCATATGATAATGCTAACACGAACCGATGAAATAAAAGACCTCATATTATCTATAATGAATAACGATGAAGAACAACTATTAAAAAGCAAATATGACGAATGAATTTTTACGACACACTATATCAATTATAGAGTATAGGTTTGAAAATTTGGCAGCTAATAGTAAAGTATTTTTTGGAGTGTTTAACCTTGGAAAAGGTAGCAGATTTAATGTCGAGTCTTCAACTTTATAATTTTCAAGCAACGTTAAAACCAACCATTTAACTTTGATAAAAGCGATTTTAATAGCAGAAGCCTCGAAGAAAAATGCCACCCCTTGTTAATGAAAAAACTGACTTGTTGAACCTCATAAAAAAAATGCACTCAAAGACATTTCACTTATTAGAGATTATGGTAAACCGAGTTATGCTATGAACTCAGATAATAGCAAAAAGGCCAACCACACATTAGCTAAAAATGAAAGCATTTACATAGACTTGTAAAATAGCGCAATAGCTTTTGGCGGAATGTTAGACTTTATAGAAAAGAGGAAACAACCATCCGGTTACAATATTTTGTTGTGGCCTGCGGGTAGAATACCAGAATTATTTATAAATGGATAATTATTGAAATGAACGACAATAGAAAACGATTTACAAGGCAATTTGAATAGGGATTTTAATTAGAAGCAAAACAGCATCACTCGTGGAAACACCCGTCCTGCTATTCACTAAATCTTTTTGCTCAAACACCCGCTGCTTCAAAACCTGCGCTGCATAAAAAGGATACCGCTCCTATTAGGGCTAATTTTCCTCGTTATAGAAATGACATTTCTTTGAGAAATGTCATTTCTGACCAAGCCTTTAGCTCAACAAAAGCTAATCATTAAAATTTTAACACATTATAGTTATATTTGATGAAATTTTTATTAAACAGGGAATATTAAAACTTATAATTAAATGACAAACTATAGTAATTCCAAGTGTCCAAAATGCGAAAATTCAACATTTGAATTAGTTAAAGACACTCCTGAAAGTTCAAGATTTAAAATGTTTTACATTAGATGTATAAAATGCAAAACAGTAATCGGAACTCACGATTATGACAATGTTGCAGTAATGGTTGAAAAAATCATGCGTCATTTAGATATTCGTTAAAACAGTCACGACGAGATTTGCAATTTCACTGCATTTTTTAAAGCAAGCAATTGCAATTTGACTATATTTATAATTATCACTACCAATGCTTATTTTAGCGACATTTATTTTATATTGATTGCTAAACCGCTATTGCCGAAAGCTGACTTCAAGAAAAACAGAAACAAATGAGTATAATAGGAACAAAAATTAATTATTATAAAATAATTCAGTTTATTGATAGTGGTGGATTTGGTTCTGTTTATAAGGCTGAGAAAGAGGGGATTTACTACGCTATTAAAATTTTTCGTGAGGACTATGTATTAAAGGAATACAGAGAAAAAGGTGAGAACAACAGAATAAAACGTGAAATTGATATAGTGAAATCTGTTTCTCACCCTAATTTGATAAAATATATTGATGATTTTAAGTATACATTGTCTGGTGTTCCTTCTTATTTTCTTGTAATGGAATTTGCAGAAGGTGTTACTTTAAGAAAAATACTGAGTAGTAAAGATTTATATGAAAAGGAAACATCTGAAATATTCATCAATATCTTAGATGGAATAAAGGCTTTACATTCTATAAGAGGAGATAGTGATGACAAAGGAATAATTCACAGAGATTTAAAACCAGAAAATATTATTGTAGATGGAGCCAATGTCAAAATTCTTGATTATGGAATCTCTAAAATAATTGATTATACATCAATTACGAATACAGGAGATGTAATGGGTTCGCCAATCTATATGTCACCTGAACAAATCAATGATAGTAAAAACATAGACAAAAGAAGCGATATTTATACATTGGGAGTGATTTTATATGAAATGCTAACGAAAAATTTACCATATGAATTTGAATCATTACCTGAATTATATCGTAAAATTTTAGAAGAAGCTCCAATCCCACCACGTAGGTGGAATTTATTAATTGATAACCAATTAGAGAATGTCGTACTAAAACTTCTGGAAAAGCATCAATATCAAAGATATACTTCAATTGCCGAACTAAAAAAAGCTTTTATTAATAGAAAAGTATCATCTCAAACTAAACAATATGATACTTCAATAAAATATTACATTAGACTTTGGAATGAGAAAACAGCCATTCAAGAATTTGCAAAAAGATATGATGATAAAATAAGTGTTATTTTCCCGATTAATTTTCAAAATCAACAAAAGAATTTATTGTCGACAATCCAAAATGAAAAATTTAATAAAATCGTTGACCCTGCAACTGTTAGACTTGCATATACAGCGCAACAATCAGTAAAGGGATTACAAGCATTACCTTACGCTCCACCAAAATTTAATGTAATTACTCCGAGCTATCTTAACTCTAACTTAAAAAAACAAGAGTATGTAAAAAAGGTTATTGATGCACAGGCAGTATTATCTCCTCAAATATTATTAACACCATTTCATTATGTTAATAATACAAATGTTTCTCCTACTCAAAGACGTAACCCAGTTGCAGAATGGTTTGATTTAGATATAAAGCTTATAAAGGAAAGCATTGATTATAAAAATTCAGTTTCAGCCTATCATAGTATTCCATTGTATGCCGGAATTTGTATTAATGCAAATAGTTTGTCTGATGATTACTATAGAACTGATTTTTTAAATATTTTTTCTTCATTAGATAGTGATGGATACATAATTTATGTTGATAATATTAATAATGATGCAGATCAAACTACTTTTTATCACTATATAAAAACGTTGACAACACTACAAAGATCAACAAATAAGCCAGTAATTGCAGGGAGAGTAAATCCAGGAATTGGATTAGGGTTAATTGCATCTGGAATTAGTGGATTTTCGTGTGGAACGTCAAGATTTGATAGCTTTTACGAAGGGCTATATAAAGATGAAAGCGACGCCTATAATATGTATGAGCGGATTTATATTCCAAATTTATTGAGTATCGTTGCTATTCAACGAAAAAATCCTGTAAAATTGAAACAGATTTTTGATACAATTAGGTATTGTGATTGTTATTATTGCAATAATAAAGAGTATATTGATATTATAAAATCTCCAAATAATAAACTACACTTTTTAGAAACAATACATTCTGAAATAATCAAATTAAAGGCAATCCAAAACAAAAATCGTATTTCTTATTTCATTAAGCGAATTGATGAAGCAATTTCGAATTATCAGCTTTTAACAAATGTTTTTAAGCCATCTAACTATTCTAATTTACGCAATTGGAAAGAGGTTTTTGAAGAATTAAACAAATAGAAAAGTCTTATACTTATGTTTAGATACGAGAGAGATATGTTACCTTATATTCAAGAATTTTTTAACTATAAGTTTCAAATGGGATATTTTGTTGAAGAATTTAAAGCAGGTATTGGTATTGCTGATTTAGTGTTTGCCCCAAAAATTAATACAAGAGATTATTATTTTGATAATTTTGAAATATTGTATCATACACTTGCATTGTTTAATAGGAAAAACAAAAAAATCAATGGAGATGATTTGTTAATTCGTTTTTCAAAAAAGAAAATAAGTTCATTAATTGAAAAATTTATCCTGTTAGGTCTAATAAAAGAAATAGACAATGATTTGTATGTTGTTAAAAATAAGTTGCCACCTACAATTTCAGACTTTTTTGCATTTGAAGTAAAACTTTCAGATTGGAAAAGTGGATTTTATCAATCCTTGCGATATAAAAATTTTGCTCATAAATCGTATTTAGCAATCTCATCAGATTTTATCCATAGAGTTGACAAAAAGTTATTAATTTCAAACAATATTGGTTTACTATCTGTTTCTGTTAACAAAACATCAATAGTAATTAATCCAAAAAAAAAGAAACCAAATGATGAAGTTGCATTTTATTTTTCAGGAGAAAATTTTACAAAAAAAGTATATTTGAAAAATGAAAAAAAATACTGTCAACAACAATGGCTATAGTTCAATCTCGCCGCATTTCCAATACAACCACAAAAGCACGTATTTACGATGCGACTACTTGCTTAAAAAGATGATGGGGTTTGCTCCCTAAATTCCTCTTGGTTGGGTGCAATTTTATAAAATATCAATTCTTAGCATCCTTAAATAAATATTAATTATATGTGTTTTCATAAGGGTAAAGGTTTTTATTTTTAATATAATATTGTACTCATTCCTCTTTCCTTGCCATAATGCCAATCCCCATCCATTCCCACAAAAATCCCCTCAATAAAACACCCCACAAAACACCCACCAAAAATCCTATAAAAAACCCTACTTTTACCAAAACAAAATTTGAACTAATAAACAACAAAAAAGAGACGCTCAAACAACAATACAAAAACAATAAACGCCCCAATAAAACAAACAATTTAACCAAGCAACAAAATGTCAGAGATCAGTCCACACCCAAAATATAAAGACCAACGGAAACAACCACAACCAAACCAACCAAAATCAAAATACCCACGTTTAAGGCAACGCATCATCTCCTCCATTTTAGGAATTTTAATGATAGCAGGCGCAGTTTATTATTCGGGAATATTAAAAAGCAGCAAGAAAGAACCGAAACAGAATAATAAAGTTAGTATCACCAATGTAATTTACGCGCCGGTCGAGTTAAAAAATTCGTCAGTCGCCGTTCAATCTAATGGAACGCTATCGGCTAAAAACAAGATTGATATTGTAAGCAGAACTCAGGGTGTTTTTAAAGGCGGCGATAAAGCCTTTCGAGCAGGGGTGTATTTTAAGAAAGACGATATTTTAGTCTCCATTGACAATGCGGAATATTTGGCGCAACTAAGGGCGGCAAGAGCGCAGTTAATGCAGAGCATCACTTCCATTTTAGGTGATCTAAAATTTGATTATCCGGAGGCTTTTGATAAATGGAATGACTATGTAAATGATTTTGATGTAAACCGCAGCCTTCGAGAATTGCCCACTACTTCTTCCGACAGAGAGAAAGCTTTTATCAATGGAAAAAATATTGTTACCCAGTATTATAACATCAAAGCGCAAGAAGTACAGGCTTCTTATTATCAAATTCGCGCGCCTTTTGGAGGCATCCTTAGAGAAAATTTTGTGGACAAAGGGGCGATGATAAATAGCGGTCAAAAGTTGGGTACTTTTATTGATCCATCAATGTATGAATTGGAAGTGAAAATAAATCCATCGGAGTTAAAATTGATTGCGGTGGGTAAATCTGTTGCACTCACCAATGGTGATAAAACCCAAAACTGGACAGGCAAAATAGCACGTATTAATAAGGTGATTGATCCGCAATCGCAATCGGCTATTGCCATAGTTGAGGTAAGTGGTAAAGGTTTAAAAGAGGGCATGTTTTTGCAAGCCAAAATTTCAACAGTAGATTTAAAAGACGTGGCCGAAATTGAGCGCAATCTTATAATTGATGAAAAATACGTATATTTAATTAAAGATAGCATCTTACAAAAACAAAATATTGAAGTGATGCACGTAGCAGAAAAAACAGTATTTGTAAGTGGCCTATCCGATGGCGATTGGCTCATCCAAAAACCAGTAGCTGGTGCTTACAATGGTTTAAAAGTTAACCCTATAAACTTAAGCGAGTAAGCAACTATGAGAAATTTTATCGCTTTTTTTATTAAATATTCTGTAGCAACTAATGTGTTAATTATCGCATTTTTTGTGTTCGGCTTTTTGGGTTTAAGCAACATGAAATCGTCTTTCTTTCCCTTAGTACCTTCAGAAATTATCAATATAAATATTACCTACTTTGGCGCAGCGCCTAACGAAATTGAAGAAGGCATCGTACTTAAAATAGAAGACAATTTGAAGGGCTTGGTTGGCATCGACAGAGTTACTTCGGTGTCTTCAGAAAATGCGGCCACCATTACTGTAGAGATATTAAAAGGCTTTGATATTGATGCCGTTTTGGCCGACGTAAAAAATGCGGTGGATCGGGTGCCCAACTTCCCGAGTGGCATGGAACCGCCTGTGGTTTCTAAAAGAGAAAACATACAACGAGCCATTAGTTTTACCCTAAGCGGTAAAGAAATGGATTTGAAAACGCTAAAAAAAATAGCCCGAAATATAGAGGATGATATCCGATCCATTTCTGGCATTTCGCAATTAGAGTTAAGTGGTTTCCCTAATGAAGAAATTGAAATAGCAGTTAAAGATCAAGAATTGAAAGCCTACAATTTGAGCTTTAATCAGGTGGCGGCTGCCGTCTCTCAAACCAATTTATTAGCTACCGGTGGCTCCATCAAAACCGAGCAAGAGGAGTTTCTTATTAGAGCCAATAATAAATATTACGATGCCATCAACTTTGAAAACATCGTACTTCGGGCGGATGATTCGGGTAATATGATTTACCTAAAAGATGTAGCCACCATAAAAGATCGTTGGGAAGAAAACCCCAATCGTTTGTACTACAATGGCGACCCTGCTATCTCTTTTAATGTGTCGGCCACCAACAGTGAAGACTTGATTGCCAATGCCAATAACGTAAGTGCGTATATGGAAAAATTTAATACCTCAAGTGCCAATGCGCAACTAAACGTTACTAGAGATTCTTCCATCACCCTAAAACAAAGAACGGAATTACTGCGAGAAAATGGCTTGATCGGTATACTTTTGGTGTTGATATTGTTATCCATTTTTCTAAAACCTACGCTGGCATTTTGGGTAGCATTTGGCTTACCAATTTCATTTTTGGGTATGTTTATTTTCGCTTCGTATTTTGGCGTTACTATTAATGTATTGTCTTTATTTGCTATGATAATTGTTATCGGTATTTTGGTAGATGATGGTATTGTAATTGCAGAAAATATATATAATGAATATGAAAAAGGCAAGTCGCCCATACGTGCTGCTATTGATGGAACGATGGATGTTTTGCCTGCAATAGTGTCCGCAATTTTAACTACCATTTTAGCCTTCTCCACTTTCTTTTTTTTAGATGGCCGAGTAGGTAATTTTTTCGGCGAGGTAGCATCGGTAGTGGTGTTGACTTTGGGCGTTTCTTTAATAGAAGCCTTAATTATTTTGCCGGCACACTTAGCGCATAGCAATGCTTTAAAAAAAGGCGGAGGCACTTTTTTTATTAATAGATGGGGCGATCGTTTTTTAAGATGGATACGAGATAACATGTATGCGCCCACCTTAAATTTTGTGCTTAATAATCGAATTTTTGGCTTTGCGATTCCCATTGCTTTATTGATGATTACGGTTGCTGCAATTCAAGGCGGCGTTATCCGGTTTACTTTTTTTCCTTCTATTGCGAGCGATGTAATTCAGGTTACTTTAAAAATGCCGCAAGGAACCAATGAGCAAATTACCAACGAAATTATTCAATCGATAGAAACAGAAGTTTGGAAATCGAATGAAGAATTAAAAGAGCAACAATCGGGTGGCTTGGATGTAGTTAAAAATACGTTAAGAAGAATTGGTCCTGGTAGCAGCAATGCCACCATCATCATTAATTTATTACCAGGTGAAAAACGGGATGTCTCCGCCAATGTTGTCTCTAACAATATTAGAGAACGGGTTGGTTTTGTGCCTGGCGTAGAGCAACTTATTTTTGGGGCTAATACTAATTTTGGTGGGCGACCAATTTCAATATCTTTAACTGGCAATAATATTGAAGAGCTAAAAGCCGCCAAAGCAGAGCTAAAAGAAAAGATGGGCACGCTTACGCAACTCAAAGATATTACCGATAATGACCCACTCGGTATTAAAGAAATAAAACTGAAACTAAAACCCAATGCTTATATGTTAGGCTTTACTTTAGAAGGCTTAATTGCACAAGTTCGCTCTGGCTTTTTTGGTCGACAGGCACAACGGTTTCAGCGGGGTCGAGATGAAATTCGTGTGTATGTTAGGTATGAAAGCGAAGGCCGAAACAGCATTAATGATTTGGATAATATGGAAGTTTTAGCATCTAATGGTATTAGAATTCCGCTGAGCGAAATAGCCACTTATGAGATTGAGCGTGGCGAAGTAGCGATTAACCACCTCAATGGAAGAAGAGAGATTGAAGTCTCAGCCGACTTAGTGAATAACAAAGATAGTGCACCAGATATTTTAGATAATTTGAAGACGGAATTTATGCCCACCTTGCTCACCAAATATCCATCGGTGTCTCCATTATATGAAGGTCAAAATAGAGAAGCTGGCAAATTTCAACGCTCCGCCAAAAAGACAGCCCCCATTATTTTGCTGTTAATATATTCTGTTATTGCGTTTACTTTTCGCTCTTATGTGCAACCTTTGTTAATATTATTGATGGTGCCTTTTAGCTTAATTGGTGTGGGTTGGGGGCATCAAATTCATAACTTTCCCATCAACATTTTATCCTTTCTTGGCATCATTGCCCTTATTGGTATTATGGTAAACGATGGCTTGGTTTTAATTGTAAAGTACAACGCCTATATTAAAGAAGGCCACACCTTTAAAAAGGCGATTTATACTGCAGGGCTATCTCGATTTAGGGCCATCTTTTTAACCTCCATTACCACCATTGCTGGTTTAGCACCCTTAATTTTTGAGACCAGTTTTCAAGCGCAGTTTTTAATTCCGATGGCCATTTCAATTGCTTATGGCATTGGTATCGCCACTTTTTTAACCCTCTATTTATTACCTTTGATGCTTTATTTAAATAATGATATTAAATATATGTGGTTCTGGTTTTACAATGGCAAACGACCACAACGGCACGAGTTAGAAGGCGCCTATCAAGAGCAAAAGAACTTAAAAGAATTTGATGATGAATAAGCTAACTACATTTGTGTGTTGTCTTTTTTGTTGCTTGCAATTAAGCACAATCACCAAGGCGCAAGAGTTGCTAAGTATGAATGAAGTACTTTTGGCCATAGAAGAAAACAACTACGATTTAAAAGCCGCTCAACAAAATATAGCCGCCGCCAAAGCCTTAACAACAAAATATAATAGAGGCTACTTGCCCACTTTAGGTATTGATGCTGGGCTTGGTTTTACTTTAAGTGGTATAAAATCGGTGTTTAATATTGAGCCTTTTCCCGACCTTAATGTACAAAATATTGCCGCTTACAATGGCAATGTTGGCATAGGCTCATCATACCTAATTTATGATGGCGGACAACGAAAACTACGAAACAAAAAAAACCTGACCAACCTTGATAATACCAAATTGCAGGTAAATAACATTAAGCAAGTAATAAGTTTTAATGCTGCACAAATTTATTACCGCATTGTACAGGCCATGTTTAACATTAATTTACTACAAGAAACCTTGGCGATTAGTAAAGAGCGCAATAAAAGAGCGCAAACATTTTATGAATATGGCAAAGCCAATCGGGTAGATATAAGCAACGCCAAAGTAGATATTATTAGAGATAGTTTAAATATAATAAGTACCAAAAACAACATCGAAAATTTTAAATGGCAACTCAATCAACTCACCCTTAGGCAAGATATTGACTATACCGCAGACACCACTTTCACCCTATTTTATCAATTGCTGAAGCGCGAAGATTTACAAGCCACCTTGCGCAAATCGAATACCGAGTTAATTGCGCTACAACAAAACATCGCTTTAGTAAAATATGATTTGGCTATTGCCCATAAACTAAATGCCCCGCAAATTTCGGCTAATGGCGGCTACAATTTTAGCTATCAAAAAAACGACGCGAAAGCACAAGAGGATCATAGAAGAACAAATGGCCTCAACCTCGGCCTTAATGCCAATTGGAATATTTTAGATGGCGGCCAACAAAAACTACAAGAGCAACTCGCCTCTATTGACCTACAAAATGCTTCAATTGCTTATAAAAATAAAGAAAATGAACTTAGTGCCCAACTCAATCAATTGTGGAACAACTACCAAAACAATTTACTCACTTTACGCATAGAAAAACAAAACATACAACTTAATAAAGAAAATTTTGAGTTAGTAAAAACCCGCTACGAAAACGGCCAACAAAGCTCTGTAGAATTTAGGCAAGCCCAACTCAACCTGCTCAACGCTCAATCGCAATACTACATCACCCGCACCTCGGCAAAGTTGTTAGAGGTGGAGGTGGGTTTTTTGTTGGGGGAGTAAAATAATGCGCTGTTATTATTTCAAATAGCACGAGTTCTACTTCGTTATGCTAAAAAAATTAATGCAACAGAGCGGAATAAATTTAATCCAGCATCCCCTAAAATTTCTTAGCTAAGTTACCTAAAGCACAAAATTATTATGTATTTTTTTTAGAAACGAAATAGTAAAGCACGCATAAACGACAGTCCCGGTCATATCTTTACAATTCTTATTTTTAAGCTAATTGTTAACTTAAAAAGGAAATATAGTTGTATTGTGAACTTCTGCTAAATACGCATTTTAATATTATATAGTTGTGAAAGGAATTTGAACACATTGTTTATACAGAGTTTGAATAGTACCTATGTAGATAAACTTGTTATGTGTAAATTAGAAAAAGCATTAAAGCAAATTATACAATAAATAAATTATACCAATGAAAAGATTAAATCAATTTATCCGATACTACTAATACTTACAATCCTTTTATTCAATTATTGCAATAAGCCTCAATGCTACAAAGTTGAAGGGCCTGACCAATAAGCTTTTGAATTTAGCTTGATTGACGAAAACGGTGAAACAGTAATTGCTGCTTGGGGAGCTAAATATGACTATAAAGATTTATAATTTGAGCAAGAATTAAAGGATGATATAAGAGGTCTTGAAATTTGTGCAAATGGCAAAATTTCCTTTTACTTAATTGAGGACATTGGTGCAAGTTTTGATCATCTGATAGGCAAATCCTTCATAAATATCTATTATCTATATTTAGATGCAATGAATGAAAATAGAACAACTGATATTGATACAATTATGATTAGTTGTGAAACTATATCTTTTGATGAAGATTGCGTTCCGATTGGTTTTGGGACTACAACAATAGTGTAAAATGATTCAATTTATCATCAAGGTGATTATATAAACAGTATAAATTTCTTAAAAAAACATTAATACATAGTAGTTAAAAAAACATTAATTTTATTTCAATTCATTTTTGCGATTAATTTAGTAGGTCAACAAATTAAAACCTTTGGTACAATTGAAATTAGTGATGAAGAAATGGATCAAAAACCATGGTGTTATGATAACAACTATTTAGCCATCATTGAAAATGGATGTTTCTTACTTTTGCATTTGGGCATCAGCAGAAGGAGAATTGGCACATAATAGCAGCTAAAACACCATGAAGGTTCGCTCGAAAAAATGGAACATTAAAGCAGCACAACCATCAAAATTTTATTTCGACAATTTGTGGGAAAATAAATTAAATTGCAAAATAAAATTTTGGTTTATGGCTTTTGACTTGCTGAGTTTAATACTTCGAAATCCAAACGTTGTTAAGCTTACCCTTGTGTGTAAATAAAAAATGAAAAAAATGAATAGAATACTGTTTTATATCTTCGTTATATTGTCTTTATTTATCTCTTGTAAAATGAGTAAGAAGACAATTAAAGACACCATTATTCACGAAGAGAAGATAGAAAAATTACTAAAGTTTTTCAACGAAAATGCTTATCAAGAAATTGAAGGCACCTATTATTCTGATGTTGACAATGAAGGTAAAGTGGTATCAGATAAGGTATTCAATGTCGCTTTAAGCAGATTAATATACGGGTTGTCCTACGCTAAGGTTGTAGATGTCTCTAATTTGGCAAAAGCTGAGAAAGCAGCTGATTTTCAAATGAACAAACTAATTATTAAAGATTCATTGAATACTTATTTCGCTTCATTCTTTGATTTAAAAACCAATAAGGCAGATAGTTCAAAAAATTTAGATATATGGCAACAAGCTTATGGTTTATGTGGCTTATCCGAATTATATAGAAATAGCCCAAGTAAGGATTTGTTAAACAAGATACATCAGTTACATGATAGTTTTGTTGAAACATTCCACGATTCAAAAAAAGGAGGGTTTTATGGCAATTATGCGAATAATGCACAAGTTGAGGGTAGCAAAACCTTACAAGCACTTATTTATCCTATTACTGCATATATGGAAAACTTATGGTCAATTGATGTTGAAAATAAGAACAAATACGAACCTTATTTAAAAGAAAATATTCAAATTGCTTTTGACAAAGGGTGGCACCAACAATTAGGCTGGGTAAACATTAAATTTGATGACAATTGGAATCCGTGCCAACATTCTTCTCCAGATTCCATTTGCTTTAAAGTTACTCCCGGACATAACTTTCAATACGCCTCTATATTTTTAAGAGCAAAAGATTGGGACTTCTTAACAAAGAAAGAACAATTAAAATATCAAGAATTTGGAATTGATGTATTGAACACCACTTTAGAAAAGTCTATTTTTCCAAAAAAAGATTTATCTCAAGGCTTTTATAGTGAAGTCAATCCTGTAAATAATGAAGTTACAGACAAAAGAAAAACGTGGTGGCAGCATTGTGAAGCGTTAATAGCACTTTCATTAGCAGATGGAAAATTTAAAGAAAAAGCGAAAAATTTGGAGAACTTCTACTTTAATACATTTACTGACAAAGAAAACGGAGGCGAATTTTTTTTAGTAAACGAACTCAATATTCCGCAAACAGATGAATTAAAGGGTAGTATTGGTAAATCCGCATATCACACAATAGAAATGATTAAGTTTTTAAATAAATGAAGTCAGCAAATTGAGTAGACAGTCGTGAGCCACAATGCCCACGGTGCACCACTCACACCACCGCACGTTCGGTTCGTAAATACGGCGGTTCGTTATCCATCTCAATAATTGCGCTATTCACCACTTAATGCTATTTCATAATTTTGTATTTGGCTACTTTTCTTCTGGTAATTCGAGCATCCAATTAAATGAAGATTTTGCTACAAATTCAATTTCTAAAAAGTGAACCTTTAGCCTTTCCCCATTTTGTGAGACACCTTGGGGTATGCCGAAGCAATCTTACCTCGTTTTCTGTTAGGTAAGTCAATAAAATCATATCACTTCATAACTGTGTTAGCGCTATAGTAAAATACAAAAAAAGCAATTCTGCTTTAGAATTAAATGTAATTAAGTGCGATATCAAAAAATTTTATAATACAGTAAATCATAAAATTGTATTTAGTATTTTCAACAAATTAATTACTAAAGTTAAAGAAGAATTACCTCAATTAGATTTAAACCAACCAATTTATATTTTTAAGAATTTTTTAGATTGTTATTCATTCAATAGAAGTGTAAAAGATGTCTCTAACTATGGTAAACAAAAAAGAAATCATTATAAAGTAACTTGATTTTATTCTATCTGGTGGAATAGATGAAAAGCTTTCAGCAAAAAAGCTGCATCGCAAAAATTATTTAAAAAAATGGGGGCGAGCGTAACTTATGAAGCGCATAAAGGAGGCCATAAAAACAAAATATAGGAAGAAAGAATAGTAGATTTAATAGTGTAGGACTCCAATACAAACAAATCAAGAATATAGTAAAACTATGGCTAAATCAACATACGGTTTCTTTTGGTTAGAGTTATCTTATTATTTCAATAAAATAAAACAAAATTTTTGTTACATTTTAGAGATCACTTAATAGAATACCTCTTTGGCATTATTAATGCTTTTATAGCATAAATAACATAATATTTAATCATCATTTTGTGTTAAATGAAAATATGAAGTAATTGAAAGATTTTTTTATCGCATTGTCTACATAAAGTTGTAGGTAATTAATTTGATGAACAACGCCCTTATTTTTATTTTTAATATATAATCTGCTCAATCAATTTATATGAATAATTTTTTTTGGCAATTGCTTCTTATCAACATAGCAATTATGCTAAGCTTAAATAGTAAAGCGCAACAACGTACTTGTGGTACTATGAATGTATTGCAAAAACAACTGGAAGAAAGTCCTAACCTTTCTCGAAAAATGAATGAAATAGAACAAAATACCCGCCAAAGTATTGAAAGAAGTAGCGTTAACAGAGGAGGAATAGAAACTACATTTACTATTCCGGTAGTGGTTCATGTAATCTATCAAACCGAAACACAAAACATTAGCAACGCTCAAGTGCTTTCTCAAATTGAGGTATTGAACAAAGATTTTAGACGAACCAATACTGATACTACCAATACTTGGCCACAAGCCGCAGATACTAAAATTGAATTTTGTATGGCAACTATTGACCCAAATGGAAATGCAACCAATGGCATTACCCGTAAACTGGTAAATAAAAGTAGTTGGGGAGTAAACGATGCTATGAAAAGTGTAGCACAAGGTGGCGTAAATGCTTGGCCTACCAATAGTTATTTAAATATATGGGTCTGCAATATAGGTGGTGGCATTTTAGGTTACGCACAATTTCCTGGCGGTAATGCTGCAACCGATGGTGTGGTTATTAGTCCACAATTTTTTGGAAACACCGGTTCGGTTCAGCCTCCTTTTAATGGCGGAAGAACCTCTACACATGAAGTAGGTCATTGGTTAAATTTGCGCCATATTTGGGGAGACGGTGGCTGCAGTGTTGACGATTTTATTAGTGACACACCAACATCAGATGCGCCAAACTACGGCTGTGCTACAGGTCATGTTTCTTGCACCACAGTAGATATGGTGCAAAATTATATGGATTATTCAGATGATGCTTGTATGAACCTTTTTACACAAAAACAAAAAGAACGTATGCGTGCTTTGTTTGATATAGAAGGTGTTAGAGCAAGTCTTTTAAACTCAAATGCCTGCGGAGGCGAAAACCCAGTAGCTACTTGTTTAGATGGTGTGCAAAACCAAAACGAAACTGGTATTGATTGCGGAGGAGTTTGTGCTGATTGCCCAACAGCTTGCCCAACCAATGAAGTAATACTAACCATTAACTTCGACAATTACCCAGAAGAAAACAGTTGGGAAATAACCAATGCTGCTGGTAATGTTGTTGCCTCTGGTGGCCCATATACTGAACAAGGTGATGGAAGTACAACAACCATAACCGAATGTTTAAATGATGGATGTTATGATTTTATTATTAAAGATGAATACGGAGATGGAATGTGTTGTAGCTATGGCAACGGCTATTATAACTTAGCCACAAATGGAGACACGTTAGCTTCGGGAGCTACATTTACAAATACAGAAGTAAGTAATTTTTGCCTCGGCGTACCAAAACCAAGTTGTGAAGATGGAATACAAAACCAAAACGAAACAGGTGTTGATTGTGGTGGATTGTGTGTGCCTTGTTCAACAAAATGTGAAGGTAATGAAATTGACATCAATATAAATTTTGATAATTACCCAGAAGAAACGAGTTGGGAAATTACCAACACTGCTGGCGAAATTTTACTAAACGGTGGACCATACAACAATCAAACAGGGGGCAACACACTTAACCTTACCGACTGCTTAAGTGATGGCTGTTATAACTTTACTATAAACGATGTTTATAGCGATGGTATCTGTTGTAACTATGGAAATGGCTCATACAATTTATCCGCTAACGGAACAACGTTAATTTCGGGCGCATCTTTTGGAGGAAGCGAAACTCAAAATTTTTGCTTTGGAACTGAAACTGGAGCCAATTGTAACTACGAAACCATTAACGTAGAAAGTTTTGAAATTGGCTGGGGTATCTGGAATGACGGCGGAAGCGATTCTTACCGAAATAATTATGCGCCTTTTGCCAGTAGCGGTAAATACACCATCCGTATACGCGATAATAGTTCCAGTTCGTTTATAACTTCAGATAATATTAGTGCAACTAATTACAATGAATTAACGGTTGAGTTTTCCTATTACCCAGTTGAATTAGAAGACGAGGAAGATTTTTGGCTGCAACTATCTACTGATGGAGGTGCCACCTTTACCACTGTTAAAACTTGGCTAAAAGGTACAGACTTTGTAAACAGAACTGCATACCGTGAAACAGTTACTATTAATCAAACATTTTCAAATACCACTAAAATAAGATTTCGGGTAGATGCTTCAGTAAATAACGATCGGGTTTATTTTGATGATGTAATAATTAGTGGTTGTAAGGTAGATAATTAGGATAGGATTTTATGTGATTACACCCAATTAATAGCAAACAAATTATAAATATTTGAATTGCTATTTTCATTTATCTTGTTTGTGCTAAACAGCATAAATTGTAGCCTTATAGAACAGACCCGAAATAAGAATGTTAAGTGTTTTAGTTCAACCATAATTAAGTTTCTTTTTATTTGCGCCATTCGTCCCAACTTATATCACGCCCAGGATAAGCAACTTTGTTAAAAGGCCATTTTTCAGTAATCCACTTTTTAACCGATTCAAATAAATGTGCATCTAAACCAGCGTTCATTTCGCTTTGTCTTACCCACAACAATATCATTGCTTCATAATTTGGGTTATATGATGGTTCAATATAAATGCAACCCAAGCATTTACTATCTGCTATATTCACAACAGTATATGCAAAAGACGATCTCATTTGAAACTCTTTTTGATGCCAGCCAAGATCAATTAAGTTCTGTTCAAAAGTTAAATCCTTTGGCCATTTTTGATTTGGACCAAAAGGTTTTGTTTTTAGTAAATGTTCACTACTGCTCATCACAGCATCATAATCTTTCACTACATCAGAAACTTTTAACATCCGTAAGCGAAGCCGATTTGTTTCTAACTGTTGAGGAATTTTAAAGTCTTTCGGTAAAAATGTTGCTTTGTTCATGCTTTTTTAAATAAATTTCCCCCATTCTTTTCATCAATGTCCAGTTCAAATAGCAAACTTGAAGTTAATC
>Ga0209093_1000075_pt1 | contig 50447 bp, 52 predicted proteins | sample SidtaG_4_FD_187450 | JGI IMG/M metagenome (GOLD analysis project Ga0209093, IMG submission 187450) | Marine algal microbial communities from Sidmouth, United Kingdom - Sidmouth_Male1 metaG (SPAdes) (version 2) | ecosystem: Host-associated > Algae > Red algae > Unclassified | place: Sidmouth...
TTAATAGATCACAGAGTAAATCTAACATATTTAATAATTTAATAATCAGAATGGTTCAAAAAAATAAAATATATCACAAGGAAATTATATGTAGTTAGCTACTGACCTCTAAATTTTAAAACTCTTTTTTACAGACACTTAAAACATGAACATAGTCTATAAAATTAACAAAGTGATGTGTTTGTACTATACAAAATAACACTATTGGATTGTGTACCAATAAAAAGATTCCTACATTTAAGAAACTTAATCGATTTCTTATGTCTAAAAATCAATCCAAAAAAATATTTGTATTAGATACATCTGTATTGCTTTTTGATCACAATTCTATCAAAAATTTTCAAGACAACAATGTTGTAATCCCAATTACCGTTTTAGAGGAATTAGATAATTTTAAAATTGGTAACGATACTAAAAATTTTGAAGCCAGATCTGTCATTCGTTTTTTAGACAAAATTTCAGAAAATCAAAATTTAAACGAATGGCTCTCTTTAGGAAAAAACAAAGGAGAACTGTACATATCAATGCACGACAATCCAAGCGGGATTAATGCAAAAGATGCGTATGGCGCTAAAAAAAACGATCATAAAATAATTGATACAGCTTTATTAATTAAAGAATCTTATCCCAATTGTAAGGTAACTTTAGTAACCAAAGACATCAACTTAAGAATTAAAGCAAAAGCCTTAGAATTAAAAGCAGAAGATTACAAAACGGGAAAGGTTGAAGATATTAAACAAATTTCTAAAGGCTCTATTAATTTAGACGATTTAGAATCTGATGTGATTCGTGAATTGTATCAAAATGATATCATTCCAGAAAACGGAATTCTTGGAGATCAAAAAATAGCAAATGGATATTACATTATTAACAATAATACTGATTCTGTTTTGGCTAGATACAACCCTGATAACAACCAAATAGAGCGTGTAGAGAAAAGTTATGCCTACGGAATAAAACCTAAAAATGCCGAACAAACCTTTGCTATTGATGCCTTATTAAACGAAAACATAAAACTAGTGGCATTGCAAGGAGTTGCCGGAACCGGAAAAACACTTTTGGCTTTGGCTACGGCATTAGAACAAAAATCTCAATACAATCAAATTATTTTAGCAAGGCCTATTATTCCGCTAAGTAACAGAGATATTGGTTTTTTACCAGGAGGTGCAGAAGAAAAAATTTCTCCATATATGCAGCCATTGTTTGATAATTTAAAATTCATTAAATCTCAATACAAAGTAGATTCTAGAAAAAGAAAAGCTTTAGATGAAATGGAAGAGAATGAAGACTTGGTGTTAACCGCTTTGGCTTTTATTAGAGGAAGAAGTTTGGCTAACGTAATAATGATTATAGATGAGTCTCAAAACCTAACACCGCATGAAGTAAAAACCATCATTACAAGAGCTGGAGAGGGAACTAAAATTATTTTTACAGGGGACATTAACCAAATAGACACACCTTATATGGATGAACACAGTAATGGGTTAACTTATTTAATAGACAAACTAAAAGGAAACAAATTGTTTGCACACATTAAACTAGAAAAAGGAGAACGATCGGAATTAGCAAATCTAGCAAACGACTTGCTATAATTCTAATAACAAAAAAGCTGTTAAATATTAATTTAACAGCTTTTTATATAGAATTTAAAATTTAAGGATTACTTCTTAAATTTAGCATATTTAGTCTTAAACTTGTCAATACGTCCTGCTGTATCAACCAATTTAGATTTCCCAGTATAAAAAGGGTGAGATGTTCTAGATATTTCCATTTTAACTACTGGATACTCTACACCATCTACTTCTAAAGTTTCTTTTGTGTTAGCTGTTGAACGAGTTAAAAATACATCACCATTAGACATATCTTTAAAAGCTACCATTCTATAATTTTCTGGATGTATTCCTTTTTTCATAATTATATATATGTTTTAACTGTGTTTATTTTTAAGACTGCAAATTTAAGTATATTTTTGAATAATCAAAAAATAACAAAGAAATAATTCACTTAAAATAACCTTTTTTTCAAAACTCATGAAATTACACAAACTTTTAACCCCTTTGGTTCTTGCGTTTAGCTTTTTTGCATGTACAAAAACTCATAAATTTGAGTTGCAAGCTCCTAACAAAATTCAAATAAACCAATCTTTGAGTTTTAAAATTAATCTCGATACAGAAAACTTAAAAGTAGTTTATTTTTTAGATGGTAAAAAAACAGAGAATAATGCTATTGATATTTCTTCTTACAAATTAGGAACACATACGCTTGCAGTTGTTGTTGGAGAACAGAATGATACTGTTCGTAAGGAAAAGAAAATTTTATTCTTAAATTCTACAAAGCCCAAAATATACACCTATAAAGTTATCAATAGCTACCCGCATGATGAAAGTTCTTTTACCCAAGGTTTGGAGTTCTATAAAAATGAATTGTATGAAGGAACAGGTCAAAGAGGTCAATCTTTGTTAAGAAAAGTAGATTTAGAGACGGGTAAGGTTTTAAAAGAACAGGCTTTGGCTAGTAAATACTTTGGAGAAGGTATTACTATTTTTAACAAACAAATTTACCAATTAACATGGCAAAGTAAAATTGGTTTTATTTATGATGTAGATACTTTTAAAACCTTAAAAACGTTTAACTACCAAGCTAGTAAAGAAGGTTGGGGATTAACACACAATAATACACATTTGATAAAATCTGACGGAACAGAAAAAATATGGTTTTTAGATCCTAAAAGCACCCAAGAAACTTCCCATATAGAAGTATACACCAACAAAAGACGAGTTGAAAACTTAAATGAGTTGGAGTACTTTAACAATAGAATTTACGCAAACGTGTGGACAAAAAATGCCATTGCTATTATCAATCCTAAAAATGGTGCTTTAGAGGCTCTGGTAAATATGAAAGGTTTGGCAAAATATTTAGACAACAAAACCACTATAAATTCTGACAGCAAAGTATTAAATGGAATTGCGTATAACGCAACAACTCAAAAACTATATGTAACGGGTAAATATTGGGATAAAATATTTGAAATTGAAATTGTAAAATAAATTTTATGAAACTCTTTAAAATTTTCATAAAAATAGGCTTTGCTATACTACTGATGAGCCAATTTTCTTGTAGAAAAGATTTTAACACACAATTAAGTAGCGGAAATCTTAGTTTTTCTGTAGATACTTTATTTTTAGATACCGTTTTTAATACCTTAAGTACCCAAACATACTCCTTAAAGGTGTATAATAATAGTAAAAACGCTATCCGAATTCCCGTCATTAAACTGGCAAGGGCTGATTCTAAATACCGAATAAATGTAGATGGAATTTTGGGTACAGAATTTAACGATGTTACTATTTTAGAAAAGGATAGCATTTTTATTTTTGTAGAAGCTTCTGTACCCTTTAAAGAAACTACAGAAATGGTTTACAAAGACCGTATTTTATTTCAATCTGAAGGAAAAGTACAAGATGTACATTTAGTAACTCTGGTACAAGATGTACATTTTCTATTCTCTGAAAATGGTGAGGACTTTAATCTCTCAGAAACTACTTTTACCAAAGAAAAACCTTACGCTATTTACGGAAATGCAAGTGTTCCCAAAAACGGAAATCTAATTATAGAGGCTGGTAGTATAGTTCATTTCAGTGAAAATTCTTCTCTAACTATTTCTGAAGGAGCTAGCTTAAATATAAACGGAACCTTAAACGATTCTATTGTTTTTAAGGGAACAAATTTATCGCATGTTTTTAACCAAATTCCTGGTCAATGGGATGGAATTAAAATAGCAGAAAACACAACGGTAAACATCAATTATTTAAAAATTTTAAATCCTTCTACAGGAATTGATATCAATAACAACACCAACAATATTACCTTAAACAATACTGAAATTTACAACGCTTCCAATTATGGTATTTCTGCTAAAAACGCAAATATAACAGCAAATAATTTAGTTATTGGTAAAGCCAGAAAATCAGGCTTATTTTTACAAGGAGGAACCTATACATTTAACCATGCTACACTTGCAAATTATTGGAGTAATGGCTTTAGAACCAAGCGTAATGTACATCTTGCTAATTATTATACTCAAGAAGATCTTAACGTTAATGCGCCTTTAAATTCTGTAAAATTTACAAACTCTATTATAACAGGTAGGTTATCAAGTGAATTGCTTTTAGACAAAAGCAAAGACGAAGAAATTTTTAATTTTAGTTTTAAAAACTGTATGCTAAAATTAGATAGAGATGATAGTGAAAAAGAAAATACCTTGTATGATATTGACAACACAGCTTTATTCTCTGAGGTTCTCTTTAATAAAAAAGAAGATTTTAGAGAAACCAATACCAACGATTTAAGAATTGGATTAGACAACCAAGGTATTCGCAAAGCAAACACTGCTTTTAGCAACCTTACTCCTTTGGATATAATAGGAACAACTAGAAATATCCATCCAGACATAGGAGCATATCAGCATATTGATTTTAAAACCATAGACCCAAATGAAACAGATGAATAAAACCATAATTATTACCGGAACGAGTAGAGGTATTGGTTTTGAGTTGGCTCAATTGTTTGCCAACAATAACTATACAGTTTTAGCACTTTCTAGAAACACCACTACTTTACAAAATTTAAAGCTTTTAAACATTAAAACCTTTGGAGTAGACCTAAGTGTAGAAAGTGATATTGATGTTGTGATTGATTATATAAAACAACAAAAATTAGAGATTCATGGGTTAATTCACAATGCAGGAAAATTGGTAAATAAACCTTTTTTAGAATTGTCTCAAGATGATTTTAAAGAAACCTATCAAGTAAATATATTTTCTGTAGCACTGTTAACCCAAAAAGTGATTCCGTTTTTGGTTAAGAAAAGTCATGTAGTTACCATCAGTAGTATGGGTGGTATACAAGGAAGTTTAAAATTTCCTGGTTTGGCAGCCTATAGTTCTTCGAAAGGTGCTGTAATTACGTTATCAGAATTATTGGCAGAAGAATACAAAGAACAACAAATAGCTTTTAACGTACTGGCTTTGGGAGCTGTGCAAACAGAAATGCTAGAAGAAGCTTTTCCTGGTTACAAAGCCCCCGTAAAACCTAAAGAAATGGCACAATATATTTATGATTTCACTATTAATGGCCATCAATTTTACAACGGAAAAGTTTTAGAAGTATCAAGTACAACTCCTTAAGCGCAACATGATAGACCATTTACTTCCCTACATTCCTCCTGCTGCAAAAGATGATCTTGAGTTTGTAATCAACAAACATCCATTTCAACTAAAAATTGTAGAAGGTAGAAAAACCAAAAGAGGAGATTTTAGACCTCTAAAACCTTTGTGCATTATTACCATTAACAATAACTTGTCTAAAGAGCAGTTTTTAATCACTTTAGTTCACGAAATTGCCCATTTGCACACACACATAAACCATCCTAAAGCCAAACCTCACGGCAAAGAATGGAAGCTATGTTTTAAACAATTAATGCTTTGTTTTTTAACAACTGATGTATTTGATTCAGAACTGTTAAGTTTGCTTGCCAAACACTTTATCAATCCCAAAGCAACTACCGATTCTGACATGCAACTATCTATGTTATTGCAGCAAAAAAATAATGAGAACACTAAACAAAATTGTTTTATATTTGATTTAGAACCGCACGTTTTATTTGAAATCAATCATCGTGTTTTTAAACTTTTACAAAAAAGAAGAACACGATATGAGTGTTTAGAAATTAAAACAAATAAAAAATTTCTAATTAAAGGAAATGCCTCCGTAAAATTGTTACAACACAATTAAAAAAATTATGATCACAGAAGAGAATACTAAAGAAGAAAATTTAGAGAACAAAAAAAAGGATGTTCAAAAAGAATTTAAAGGATTTTTTAAATCTATTAAAAGTTTTATATCAGATCTTTTAAATATTGCAGAAGAAACAGACAAAGAACTTACCATTACTAAAATAAAAGCGGGTATTCCGGTAAAAAGTCACAATGCTTGGGTCTTAATCTTCTCTATCATTATAGCTTCTATTGGTTTAAACGTAAGCTCTACTGCTGTAGTTATTGGAGCCATGCTAATTTCTCCTTTAATGGGTCCTATTTTAGGATTAGGACTATCTATTGGTGTAAATGATATAGATACATTAAGACGTTCATTAATCAATTTGGGAGTGATGATTGCGATTAGTGTTACTACCTCTTTCTTGTTTTTTAGCATTCCTTTGTTTCAGGACGAAACACCAGAAATTATAGCAAGAACAGCTCCTGATGTTAGAGATGTACTAATTGCATTGGCCGGAGGACTTGCCTTAATTATTGCCTTAAGTAGACGTTCTGAAATGACCAATACCATTGCAGGAATTGCAATTGCTACTGCTTTAATGCCTCCTTTGTGTACCGCTGGTTTTGGATTGGCTACATGGAATTTAGATTACTTTTTTGGAGCGTTATTTTTATTTACAATTAATGCCATATTTATTGCATTGGCTACTTTTATGGTTGTTAAATTTTTGCGCTTTCCAATGGTAAAATACATACAACAAGCCAAACGTAAAAGAATTGCGCAAGTTGCTGGTTTTATTGCTACTCTAATAATTGGGTTTAGCATTTTAGAATTTTACAAATTATTTCAAAAAAACCAATACTATTCTCATGCAGAAAATTTTATAGAAGAACTACAAGATAAAACAGGAGCTGGAATTATTAATACGCAAATTGATTACGATACTAGAACCATTAAAATAGTAATACTAGGTAGTAATATAAACAATACTCAAAAAGTAGTTTGGTCTAATAAAATGAAAGAATTCAACATTCCTAATTCTTCTCTAATCATTCAACAAGATGACAAAGCCTCTTTGTTACAAGATGAAATAAACACCATTAAAAACTCTTATGTTAAAAACCAAAGTTTAATTGCAACCAAAGACGAAATTATACAACGTAAAGATGCTATGTTAATAGAAAAGGATCGTTTACTTCAACAGTTATACAAAAAACAAATTCCGTTTATACAGCTAAGTAAAGAGGCTAAAATAATGTGTAGGGGATTACAAAAATTAAGTTACTCCAATAAAATTGAAACTAATTTTAATACAATAGACACTTTGGTGGTTTTTGAAGCAAAGTGGAACGACTCTATTAGTACTAACGACGCTAAAAAACAACTTAAAGAGTGGTTAAAAATTAGACTAAAAAACCCTGATTTAGAGTTGGTAAGTAATTAAAAATAAAAAAAATTAAGAACCTACCCCCTCTCCTGCATATAATTAGCAAGAGGGGGTTTATTCCATTAGAGTTGTAAGTACAATATTATTTTAGTGTTTTAAAGGCCCTCCACTCTTTCAATTCTATTATTACTCAAACAAATTTCCCTTTAAAATCTTATTGTTTTTAAAAATAATAGAAGAAAATGAGTGTTATGTGGATTCATCAATTAACTCCGGGTTTAATTCATAAAACCTTCTTTAAAATTAGGATTCTATAGAGTATTAAAAGTCTTTATCACCAAGCCAATGCTATATATTGTCAGCTAAACACCAATCATGAATTTATTTACGATTTTTCCCGCCTAAACTCATTTTATAGAAGTCACAATTTGTAAAATCTACATTGTCATTCATTTCTATTTTAGGAATTGTTAACTACTCTATTGCTATTTTTTTTAACAAACCATCTTCCGTTTATGGTTGTATTCCTTCTACAAAGTCTTTATATGTCATGGGTTGATAGAAGGTTGTAAATACAATATTCTATCAATTCTAATTAATCGTTCTACTTTGTTTTTATAAATTTCTAAACTAAAAGTTCCTTAGCTTAATAAAATTAGTTGTTTTTACATCTTTTAGAAGTAGGCTTATTTATAATAGTACTATTACAAATCTTATATTTATATACTTAAGTGTATTTTTCTTTCATATTTTCACTTAAAAAAAAGTCTATTTATTAACAATAGACTTCCTTTTATAAAAACGTTTAAATACACCTGAAATTTGTTTGATAGTTAGGAATAAATTTGTCCCTAATTTTTTCAAAATAAGCCTTACTTAAATCCATAACGTAATCATTCTCTCTAAAATTAATAAACTGATAACAAGATGTATATTTTTTAAACTTGTAGAACATAGTTTTTCTATAAATCAAACTTAATTAAATGTAACGTGATTTAAATTTATCGGTCATTATAACTACAACTTCTTTACATTAAAAACCCTCTTTACTTCTATCCAAAGTAAAGAGGGTTGCTTTTTAAATTACTTTTCTTTTTAAAGTAACGTGTAAGACTGCTTGGCTATTTCTAATTCTTCATTTGTTGGAATTATCAATAATTTTACTTTAGCATCGTTACCACTTATTAAAGTAGTGGTTTTAGGTCTTTGGTTATTTAAATCTTTATCTAGCTCAATTCCTAAATACTCCATTTCTTTACAAATCAATTCTCTAAACTCAACACTATTTTCTCCTGCACCTGCAGTAAAAACAATAGCATCTAGCCCATTCATAGCTGCGGTATATGCTCCAATATATTTTTTAACTCTATATGCATACAATGCTAATGCTTCAGTACAGTCTTTATTGCCTTGTTTAGACTGAGTCACTAAATCTCTAAAATCGGAATACCCTGTCATACCTAACATCCCACTTTGTTTGTTAATTAAGTTGCTTGCTTCTTGTACTGAGTATCCTAAGTTTTGAATTAAGTGAATAATTACAGCAGGATCTATGTCTCCTGTTCGAGTTCCCATAGCCAAACCTGTTGTTGGCGAAAATCCCATAGAGTGATCTACACAAAGACCGTTTTGAATTGCGGATACTGAAGCACCATTACCTATATGTAATGTTATTAATTTGGTTTGTGTGCTTCCTAAAAATTCACTTGCTTTTTCTGATACGTATTTGTGACTAGTTCCATGAAAACCATAAACTCTTATTTTTTTATCCTCTGTCAACTCTTTAGGTAGTGCATATTTGTAAGCTACAGGCGGCATAGTTTGATGAAAAGCAGTATCAAAAACTGCAATTTGTGTAGCTGTAGGAAACAATTCTTCGCAAACCTCTATTCCTAATAAATTGGCAGGATTGTGAAGCGGTGCTAAAGAGAAAATATCTCTAATTCCTTGTTTTACATCAGCATCAACAATTCTAGTTTTTGTAAAACTGTCTCCACCATGCACAACTCTATGGCCTATTGCTTTTAAATCACTTGTAGAGCTAAGTACACCTATTTTATTATCTAAAAGATAAGAGACTAACAAAGACAATCCTTCTTTGTGATTTTTAATAGCTTTTGTAATCTCTACTTCTTCTCCATTTTCGGGACTATATTCAAACTTTGATGTTTCTTGTCCAATACGTTCTATCAAACCTTTACACACCAATTTTTCTGATGGCATTTCAATTATTTGATATTTTAAGGATGAGCTTCCTGAGTTTATAATTAATATATTCATTGTTTTATAGGTCTTGTGCTTGAATAGCAGTAATAATTACAGTGTTAAAAATATCGTCTACAGTACAACCTCTACTTAAATCGTTTACAGGTTTGTTCAACCCTTGCAACATAGGTCCAATGGCCAAAGCTCCTGTTTCTCTCTGAATCGCTTTATAGGTATTATTTCCTGTATTTAAATCTGGAAAAACCAATACGGTTGCTTTTCCTGCTACTTCTGAATTTGGCATTTTACTTTTGGCAACACCTGCATCTACGGCTGCATCGTACTGAATAGGTCCTTCTATTTTTAAATCAGGTCTTTTTTGCTTTACAATTTCTGTAGCGGTTCTTACTTTATCTACCTGAGCTCCTTTTCCAGAAGAACCTGAAGAATAAGACAACATAGCTATTCTTGGTTCTATGCCAAAATTAGCTGCAGAGTCTGCTGATGAAATTGCAATTTCTGCCAACTGCTCGGATGTTGGGTCTGGGTTGATGGCACAATCTCCAAAAATATTGACCCTATTCTCCATACACATAAAAAATATAGATGATACAACTGATACTCCTGGTTTAGTTTTGATGAATTGTAAGGCAGGTCTAATGGTGTGTTGTGTTGTATTTACAGCTCCAGATACCATACCATCTACCACTCCCTTATAAACCATCATGGTACCAAAATATGATACATCTGTCATGGTATCGCTTGCCATATCTCTGTTCATTCCTTTATGCTTTCTTAATTCATAAAGTGTGTTGGTAAAATCTTTAAAATACTCAGAATCTATTGGGTTAATTACTTTTATTTTATCAAAATTAATTGCAATTCCAATTTTTTCGGCTTTTACTTTTAGCTCTTCTATATCTCCTAACAAAACTACATCTACAATATTTAAAGTAGCCAACATAGCTGCAGCTTCTAAAATTCTCGGATCGTTTCCTTCTGGTAATACTATTCTTTTTTTAGTTTTACTCGCTCTGTCTATCATGTTATATTGAAACATTTTAGGAGTCATACCATCTACTTTAAAGTTGATAAGTTTGTTTGTCAACTCTTTGGTAGGAATGTATTTATCAAAAATTCTTAATGAGGCTAAGATTTTGTCTGTATTTTCTGGATATATTTTAGATTGTACATTTGCCACATTAGTTGCTGTTTCAAATGTTCCTGTTTTTACTGATAAAATAGGTACAATATCTGACAAACCATCTATCAATTTTAAGATTGTTTTCTCTGGTCTTAATCCTCCTGTTAAAACAATTCCGGCAACTTTGGGGTAGTTTTTGGAAGTATTTGCCTGAAGAGAACCTAAAATAATGTCTGCACGATCCCCTGGAGTTACTACTAAATAATCATCTGCATAACGCTCTAGATGGTTTCTTAATTGCATAGCTCCTACTCCATAGGCACCAATAGGGTTGTTTAAACCTGCGTCTCCAAACAAAATATCTGCCTTTAATTCTCTTACAATTTCTGCAACGGTTGGGTTGGATAATTTTTTAGAATAAGGAACTACAGAAGTAACTACAGAAGAAGGTAACAGTTTTTTTAAATGCCTGTCAATCATTTTTAAATGATTTTTGTGGGCTTTGTTTATTATTACCGATATGACATTTACTTGATCTCTTGTAAATGTATCGTAAATCAACTTGGTGTTTTCCATCAAATCATCTACAGAGATTCCTTTGTTGGCTTTGCTTATAATTAATGCTGGAATTCCTAAATTTTTGGCAATACTTACGTTAAGCTCAGCTTCGTAAGAGGTTGCCTCTCCTTCAAAATCAGTTCCTTCTACCAAAATGAAATCGTATTTAGATTCCATTTTTTTATACTTTTTTATAATCGTATCTAAAATATCTCCTCCTTTGCCTTGGTTTCTTTTGGCGATTACTTCTTTGCCTGTAAACACAAAAGTATCTTTGTAATCTACATCCAAGTCAAAATGAGAAATAATAGTTTCTATATGAAAATCCTTTTTGTTTTTTTCAATAGTAACAATGGGTTTTAGATATCCTACTTTGGTAGTTTTACCTAATAACAAACGCATTAAACCTAGGGTAACGATAGACTTTCCACTGTTGGAGTGTGAAGCCGCAATGTAAATAGCTTTACTCATAACTATATCTTATTTTTATACAAAAATAAGATATAATTACGCTAAAAAAGGTACTATTTACGTTCCTTTTTTAAAAGAAAAAGTAAATAGTACCTTTTGTTGTTTTTTAACAAAAATTATTAGTCTTCTATCTTTTCAACATACTTTAATCTTACTTTATATAGTACTACAAAAATACTTGAAAAAGAAAATTCCGCTATCGTTTTAGAGGGCATAAATATGTACCCTTCACTACCTCCTGTATATTTCCTAGGAGACGTTGGGTCTGATTCTTGAAAAGAACCTCCTCTAAAAAAGGGTAAAGAAACAGCCAAAGGGTCTTTTCTGTTTTCTAAATAAACAAAAGTTTTTTGTTCACTAATTAATGTATTCCCTTTGCTGTCTTTTTCTATTAGGTTTCCTGTCGAAAGTTCATAGGCTTCAATATCTAGATTTGCGATGTCATTAGCATCTACAATATTAGTTTTCTTATTGTTAACTTCTTCTTGTTTGGTAAGGTATGTGTAAATTAAATACTCTACTCCTGCAATACTTGTTTTGGTACTTTTTAGATTTGCATCATTTATTAGAGCCACCTTATCTGTTTTGTCTCCAATCAACTTAAAAGGACTTGTAGTATCATCAGCATCATAATAGTTAAGTTCTAGATAATTTTGTATTTCTTCTTTTTGAATATCATAAATTTGTTGATTACTCAAAAACTCATTACCTGAATCGCTTTTACACCCGATAACTAAAATTGCACAAATAGCAATTATTATTTTTTTAAAATTCATTATTTTAATTTTACAGTTCGCAATTTACAATTTTCATATCTTAGTGAAAAAATAAACTACAACAAATCTACTAAGTATGAGAATTGATAAGTATTTATGGACAATTAGACTATTTAAAACCCGATCCATAGCTACAGAAGCTTGTAAAAAAGGGCATGTTAAACTTAATAATGTTACTATCAAACCCTCTAAAGAGGTATATATTGGAGAAAAATTAATTGTTCGTAAAAATCAAATTAACTATCAGCTAGAAGTTTTAGACATTCCTCCCAATAGAGTAGGTGCTAAATTGGTTGATCTCTACAGAAAAGATACCACTCCTAAGGAAGCTTTTGAGCATAATGAATTGTTAAAGCTCTCCAAAGATTATTACAGAAAAAAAGGTGCGGGTAGACCTAGTAAAAAAGACAGAAGAGATCTTGAAGACTACCAAGAAAACAATACTTTTGAAACTGAAAATTAAAGGCACCTACAAATGACAAAATCTATTATTTTAAATCATCAAGAAATTACTCACAAAACAAGACGAATTGCTTTTCAGATTTTAGAAAGTAATAGTGAAACTGACGAAATTATTTTAGCAGGTATTCATGGCAACGGGTTTGTATTTTCTCAACACTTAAAATCTCATTTAGAAGAAATTAGTGATTTAAAAATCACTTTATGTGAATTGATTTTAGATAAAAAAAATCCACTATCAAAAATCACTTCAAGCCTTCAAAAAGAAGACTATCAAAATAAAAATTTAATTTTGGTAGATGATGTTTTAAATTCTGGAAAAACACTTATTTACGGTGTTAAACATTTTTTAGAAGTGCCACTAACCTCTTTTAAAACAGTTGTATTGGTAGATAGAAGTCATAAAAAGTACCCTATAAAAGCTGATTTTAAGGGAATTTCTTTATCCACGTCTTTACAAGAACACATAGAAGTAGATTTTAGCAATAAAACAAACAGCATTGCTTATTTATGCTAAGTTGTAAAGATAGTAGCTATCTCTTTAACAATTTCAAAAACTGATTTAGAATCTACAGTTACTTTTGTAGCTGCTTGTGAGTAAAACTGATTTCTCTCAAACAAGTGTTTCCCTATAAATTCAGTCAATCCGTCATCTGGAACTCTAGCTATTAAAGGTCTTTTTGTTTTTTCTGGCAACAATCTTTTTACCAAGGTAGATACATTAGCACTTAAATAAACAGGAACACCTTTTTGGTTTATTAAATTCATATTTTTCCCAAAACAAGGAGTTCCTCCCCCTAAAGAAAGAATAAAATGCTCTTTACTATCTAAAAGCTCTTTTAAATAATTTGTTTCTATCTTCCTGAAATAGATTTCCCCTTTAGTCTCAAATATTTCTGAAATAGATTTTTGTTCTTTTTCTTCTATGTAATCATCTAAATCTATATTCTTTAAAAGCAGCTCTTTACTTAAGCCTCTTGAAATAGCTGATTTCCCACACCCCATGTACCCCAAAAGAATTAGTTTCATTTTTTTCTATATAAAATTTACAGTAACAAATATCTAAGAAAAAAATAGCTAAAAAAAGTTTCTTCAGTTAAAAAAACCATTATATTTGCCCGCACATTGACCTGGTAGCTCAGTTGGTAGAGCATCTCCCTTTTAAGGAGAGGGTCCTGGGTTCGAGCCCCAGCCCGGTCACAAAAGCTTCCTTTTAAAGGAAGCTTTTTTTGTATTAAACCTACATATTAAGTACGTTTTTTTTAACTTTTAAATTCGTTAAATATCAATTTTAAAAATGGAAATAACTTATACGCTAGAAAACCTACCTAAAATTGCAACTACTATTTTAAAAGAAACCAAAAGCAAAACTATTTTGTTTTATGCAACTATGGGAACGGGAAAAACAACACTTATAAAAGAACTTGCAAAACAATTGGGATGTACAATTACCTCCTCTCCTACCTTTGCATTGGTAAATGAATATGATATTGAAGAGAACAATGTATTATATCATTTTGACTTTTATAGAATTAAAGACGAAAACGAAGCTTATGATATTGGAATTGAAGAATACTTATATGATAACAAATGGAGCTTTATTGAATGGCCTGAAAACGTAGAAAATTTATTACCTTTAGATGCACAGGTAATAAAGATAAAAACAAATTTAGATAACTCTAGAACATTACACCTTCTGTAAATTAACTTTACCTGCTATAATATATAATTATGGGGAAACATACATCTGCATTTGGAAAATTTGAATTCCATGTTCAAGAAGAACGATTAGCTATTCCTCCTAAAAAAGGAGATTTGTTTATTGGAATTCCTAAAGAAACTTGTCACGAAGAAAAAAGAGTTTGTTTAACACCCGATGCTGTTTTGGCAATGACAAGGCAAGGGCATCAAATTTTACTAGAAACAGGAGCAGGAGAAGCTTCTAATTTTTCTGATAAAGAATATTCTGAAGCAGGTGCTAAAATATGTTACAGTCCTAAAGAAGTTTTTGAATGTAATCTAATTTTAAAAGTCTCTCCTCCTTCTTTAGATGAGATTAAAATGATAAAACCTTTAACGAATCTAGTATCATCGCTACAACTAAAAACTCAATCTAAAGAATATTTTAAAGCTCTTTCTCAAAAAAAAATTACAGCTATTGCTTTTGATTACATAAAAGATGATCATGATAGTTACCCTGTCCTAAAATCTTTGAGCGAAATTGCAGGTACTGCTTCTATTCTTGTTGCATCTGAATTAATGAATGCTGAAAACGGAGGTTCAGGAAGATTGTTAGGTAATATAAGCGGTGTACCTCCTTGTGAAGTGCTTATATTAGGAGCAGGAACCGTAGGGTTGTTTGCCGCTAAATCTGCTATATCTTTAGGAGCTAGTGTTAAAGTTTTTGATAATTCTATTACCAAACTAAGGCAATTACAACAAGATTTAAACTCTTCTATATACACTTCTACCATACATCACAAAGCTTTAGAAAAGGCTTTAATGAGAGCCGATGTTGTAATTGGAGCTATCAAAGGAAAAACCAGAGCTCCTGTTGTAGTTTCTGATGATATGGTTGCTGTAATGAAAAACGGTGCCGTTATTATTGATGTTTGTATTGATAGAGGTGGCTGTTTTGAAACCTCTGCTCTTACAAGCCACAGCAATCCTACTTTTGTAAAACACGGCGTTATACACTACGGCGTCCCTAATATCCCTTCTCGTTACGCAAAAACAGCAACAGTGTCTATCAGTAATATTATTACCCCTTATCTACTAAACATAGGAGATGAAGGAGGTTTTGAGTCTGCTACAATTTATGATAGAACTATCAGAAGTGGTATTTATATGTACAAAGGAATTGTTACAAAAAAAGTGGTGGGTGATTGGTTTGAAATTCCGTTTACAGACATTAACTTATTGATTATTTAATTCTAAAAAACCCTCTAAATCAACCTTACTTCTTTACTTTTGAAACTAGAAATACATTAGAATGATTAAAGAAATATTAAGTCAAATTGACGCAAAATTTTTAAGAAGATTTGGCTATTTTTTAGGAGGTATGGCCTTAGGTGTTGTTGCACTAAAATACATCAATCAACAAAAAGGAACTACTTTTGATTATGGTCCTAATGCTAGAGTTTTAAAACAAATTAGAATAAAAGACACTTTAAAAATTGCCCCAAAAGCACAACTTATTTTGGATAAATACCATTTAGACTCTTTAGACATTCAATATGCCTTACACAAGGGTGTGTGGGACAGATCAAAAAGTGATGTTCATAAAAAACCATGTTCTATTTACTGGATTGATAGTAGAATTGGGAAAAAATTTAACAATGAGGTGTCTAGTTATAATTTTTCCTTTATCATAGAGAGATGTGAGTATACCGCTACTATTAACCAGGTAATTGCAACCCCTTAATAATTTAGATGAATACTACTTTAACCCTTAAAAACAAAACTCTAAAAGCTACTTTTAAAACAAAAGGAGCTGAGTTGATTGGTTTGACAAATGGGAAAGTAGAATATATATGGAAGGGGGATCCTGTTTTCTGGGGAAAGCACTCCCCAGTACTCTTTCCTATTGTAGGAGAACTTAAAAACAATAGTTTTTTTTATCAGAACAATCAATATCATTTATGTAAACACGGCTTTGCGAGAGATATGGAATTTACGGTTTTAAAACATAACAAAGAAACAATTGTTTTTGACTTAAAACAAGATACTAAAACACGCGTTAATTATCCTTTTGATTTTTCTTTTCAGATTATTTATCTTTTAAACAACAACACCCTTACAGTAAGTTACAAAGTACACAATCCTTCTGAAAAAGACCTTTATTTTTCTGTTGGAGCACATCCTGCTTTTTCGTGCCCTTTTGAAAACCATCAGAAAAGAGAAGAATACCAATTGGTTTTTGATACGCTTGACACCCCCAAATCAAACTCTATACAGAATGGATTAAGAAATGGAAATCAATTCAACATATTCCAAGAAAAAGGAAAATTAAACATCTCTAAAAACCTGTTTGACAACGATGCACTTGTATTTTCTCCCAATCCTTTTAGCGAGATAACCTTTCTGCATACGCCAACTAATAAGAGGTATTTAAAAGTAAGATTTCCTAATTTTCCATATCTAGGTATCTGGTCTAAAAACAAAGATGCTCCTTTTATTTGTATAGAACCTTGGTACGGTATTAACGACACTATTGATCACAATCAAAAACTAGAACGTAAAGAAGGAATTTTAAAATTAGCTTCTTTAAAAACCTTCCATTCTGAATACACAATCCAAACACTTTAGCTTATGAAATTTATTTTTGTTTTCCTTTTTATAATAGCTATTGGTGTTACTATTTTAATGATTAAAAGTCAAAATAGCGATAGAATAAAAAGTAATGGGGCACAAACCACTGGAAAAGTTATTGAAGTTTTTAACCGAGGAAAACTTCCTTTTTGCAAATACGCTTATACTGTTGAAGGAATTGAATACACTAAAAAACAAAACCTACCTAAACACTTGGTTAAAAAAGTTTTAAATAAAAATTATACTGTTTTATATGAACTTAACAATCCTAAAAATTCTATGTTAATATATAATAAATAATTATTTATCATATTTTAACATAGAATTTTATTTATAATTTATTTAATCGTTTTAAAGCTTTAACTATTTTGTTTTTATTAACTTTTTAATATTAGTAGTATAAAAAAACATCTACACTTCTTGTCAAAAATTTTAGACCATGGTTCTTAAAACCACCTAAAACTATTTTTTTATTTTAGTTTGCTCATATCTTTCCTTAATTAATTTTACCGAACCTATAGATTTTTCTAACCAACTTACATATAATTCTTCTTTTTCTTGTTGCGAAAATTGCCATTCTAAGTCCGATTGTCTTAATCTATCTGTTGTGTTCTGAAGTGTAATTGCCGCCGCTACAGAAACATTTAAACTCTCTGTAAAGCCAACCATCGGTATTTTTAAATAACCATCCGCATTACTCATAATTAAATCCGAAGCTCCAGCCCCTTCTACCCCAAACACAAAGGCCGATTTTTTGGTAATATCAAAATCTGACACAAAAGAAGATTCTTCGTGAGGTGTGGTGACAATTATTTGATATCCTTTAGATCTTAGCGTATCTACACAATCTTGTGTATTATTTTCTCTAGTTTTAAATCGATGAAAATCTACCCATTTTTGCGCTCCTTTTCCAACACCATTAGAAATATAAGCACTGTATTTGTTTTCAATAGTATACACATCTTGTACCCCAAAAACATCGCAACTACGTACTACGGCACTCCAATTGTGTTTTTGATACAAATCCTCTAATACTACCGTAAAATGTCTAGTCCTATTGTCTATTACTTTTTTAAACAATGCTTTGCGCTCATCGGTTACAAATTCTTCTAAATAAGCAACTAAGTCTTGATCAATCATATATTATTGATTTACAATTTTCTCGAAATTCTGATAAAGAGTTCCTTCCTTATTAACAGAAGCTCCTTTTAAAATCAAATCAAAAATTTCTAAATTTCTTTCTTTACTGTATTTTTTAGCTCCTTTAAAAAACTCAAACTGTCCACTTTTAGGATGATTTAACAATACTTGGATTCCTTCTTGAGAACTTAAATCTAAATTTGGGTTGTTAGACTTGATCATAATTCTTTGCATAACACCCTCGGTACAATAAAACAAATTGATACTTGTTTTTGAAAAATGCTCTATGTATGAAGCCTTTGTTAATACATCTTCCCAAACCAAATCACTAAAAATATTAATCTCCTCATCTGCCACTTCTGGTTTGTTTTCTTTTATAGCAGACCATTCCTTAACATCTATTTGCTGAGATGCTAAAAATGTAGCAAACTCTTTGTGTAACTCTTCTAACTGTTCTTTGGTAAGTTGAATATATTTCATCCTTTAAAAATTTTTAAAATGCAAAAATAAAAAAAGCTCACTATAAATAGTGAGCTTTTTAATATGTTTTGATTGATATAAGAATTACTCTCCAACAATTTCAAATCCTAAATCTACAGTTACCGTTCTATGTAAACGAACTACAGCTGTATATTTACCTGTACGTTTGATAGATCCTCCAGCAATTTTTATAAATTTTCTTTCAATTTTATGACCTGCTTTTTCTAAAGAAGCAGCTACATCAATGTTAGAAATAGAACCAAATAATTTAGTTCCTTGACCTACTTTAGAAGTCAATTTAATATCTAATTCTTTAATAGCTTCTGCAGTAGCAGTTGCTCCCTCTACTAGTTTAGCTTCTTTAAAAGCACGTTGCTTTAAAGTTTCAGTTAATACTTTTCTAGCAGACTCAGTTGCTAAAACAGCTTTTCCTGCAGGAATTAAAAAGTTACGTCCGTAACCGTTTTTTACCTCTACGATATCGTCTACAAACCCTAAGTTCTCAACGTCTTGTTTTAATATTACTTGCATGATTGTCTACTTATTATTTTAATAAATCACCAACATATGGCATTAATGCCAAGTGACGAGATCTTTTGATCGCTTGAGCCACTTTACGTTGATATTTTAAAGAAGTTCCTGTTAAACGTCTTGGTAAAATTTTACCTTGCTCGTTTACTAAGTACATTAAGAAATCTGCATCTTTAAAATCGATGTATTTAATTCCTTTTTTCTTAAATCTACAGTATTTAGCTTCTTTTTTAGTTTCAATGTCTAACGGAGTTAAATATCTTACATCTCCTTTAGCTCCACCTTTTGCTTGTTGATCAATGTTTGCCATGTTACTTTGCAGTTTTTAAGTTAGACTTTCTTTTATCAGCCCATGCAGCAGCGTGCTTATCTAACTTTACAGTTAAATAACGCATAACACTATCGTCACGTCTAAACTCTAATTCAAAAGGAGATACTAATTCTCCTGAAGCTTTGAATTCGAATAAGTGATAAAATCCACTTTTTTTCTTTTGGATTGTATAAGCTAATTTTTTTAGCCCCCAATCTTCCTTATGTAACATTTCGGCACCTTTAGAAACCAAATAGTCCTCGAACTTTTGTACTGTTTCCTTTACCTGAACATCAGATAAAACGGGATTCAAAATGAAAACAGTTTCGTAATGATTCATAATGATTGTTTTTAATTAAAATTTAAATCGGCTGCAAATATAGTGTTTCTATACTTATTTACAAAAACCTATCTATAAAAAAGAAACAACTACTTTTTAAAATTTAATAACAGTTGTTGATAAAGTCTTGTAATATCTGAAGATACATTTAATTTTATCAGTAAAAAAACATAAACAACTGATAACAAAGCTGTTTCTAGCAATATATTTAGAATAGGATGAAAGTTAAAATCTATAGACCATCCTATAAATGTTAAAAAGGCAATAAAACACAAAGTAATCCATGTTTTAGCAGTTGTAGGTTGTATAAAAAACTTTGCTTTTACATAAAATAATTTTACGGTATTAAACACCATTACTACTATTAAAGTAGCCAAAGCCGCGCCATTAATTCCTATTTTATCAATTAAAATATTGTTTAATATAATAACCGTTACTGCCATTAAAACTCCGTACGGAAGCAATATTTTATAGTATTTAGAATTAGAAATAATGGCTCCATTATTTCCCAAAAACATGTGATACATTTTTGCTATCGAAATAAAAAACACTACCCACACTCCATGTGTGTATTCCTTAGGAAGCAATTTGTACAAAGAATCTATATTAGAGTTTACCAACACAAACAACAATCCTGATGCCACAATTAAATTGATAGAAGATTTTTGATACAATTCCAATACCTCATCAGACTTGTTATTATTTAAAGCTCTAGCGGTTAAAGGCTGTACAATCTGGCTCATGGCTCTTCCTGGAATTTCTATCACAGAACCTATATATACCGCAACGGCATAAAAAGACACTTGTTCTATCATTTCTTTTTGAGGAATCATAAATTTATCTATATCAATCAAAATAGTAGCTGCAGATCCTGCCAATATAATGTACAAACTGTATTTAATAACTTCTGTAAAATTATCTGGTAAAGAAAAACTAAATATGGGTCTGTATAACCTAAAAGCAAAGCTCATCATTAACAGTGTTTGTAAAAAATAAGCTCCTACCAAACATAATATAAATTGATGACTGTCTATGAATTTAAAATAAACGGCAATCAATAAAATTGATGCCGATAACCTTACAAATAATTCTTTTAAAAAATTTCCAAAAAAAGATTTTAAATGCACTTTTGCCCAAGCATAAAACACTTCAAAATAAGCATTAGCTATTGCTACTAAAAAAATAAGATACGTATAATCTCTTACCAATAAGTTTTTAGCAGACAATAGATTAGAAATGTATTCGTAGAAAAAAACACCTAAAATTCCTGCTGGTACAATTACCAACAAGGGTAATAATAAAACTAGAGATAAAAATTTGTCTTTATTTTCTTTGTCTTTAAAAGCTGAAAAAAACTTAACAATGCTATAATTTACCCCTAAAGCTACAAATGGTTTTAGTATAAAAGCGGTAGACAATACAAAAGTAACCAGACCATAATAGGCAATATCTAAAAAATAGACATACAAAAACAAAGTATTGATAGCTCCTATTAAAATGGCTACCAACAATGTTAAGGTATTTTTGTATGATTCATTTAAAACAATTCCCATATAATTAAAGTATCTGGCATCTTTTTTTATAAGTAAGTAGCAAGTGATTATAGAAATTGGATGTTTACTTTAACAATTCTTTTATTTCTTTATACATAACTACTCCTACTTGATTGCCATACAATGAAATTGAAAAATCGTGTTTTTTATTTAGTAACTCTTCGAATGTTTTATACATTAAAACCGAATTACTACCCACCAACTTAGCAAAACCAGAGTTCACTAACTCTATCCACTCGGTTTCTTCTCGTGCAATTATGCATGCTTTTTTATTAAAGAAGGCTTCTTTTTGCAAACCTCCACTATCTGTAACTACCAAAGCACAGTTTTTTAACAAAGCCAACATATCATAATAACCTACAGGATTTACAAATGTAATGGGGAATTTTAAATTGTATTTCTCTAACACAGCCTTTGTTCTGGGATGCAAAGGCATTACAACTTGTTTTTTCTGATGAATTTTAGTCAGTCCCTTAAAAATTTCTTTTAAGGCTTCTATATTATCCGTGTTTTCTTGTCTGTGAATAGTAGCCAACACAAACTCCCCTTCTTTTAAATTTTCTTTTTGTACTACTGTAGCTTTTTCTTTGCACAAAGCACCATAGAACTCTACAGCATCTTTCATTATATCACCAGATTTTACAATTTTGATAGCATGATTTAAAAAACCTTCATTCTCTAAGTTATCTATTGCGGTTTGTGTAGGACATAGTAATAAATTAGAAATTCTATCGGTTAAAATTCGGTTTACTTCCTCTGGCATTTGCATATTGTATGAGCGCAAACCTGCCTCTATATGTACTACTTTAATTCCTAGCTTTTGTGCAGCTAACGCTCCTGCTAACGTAGAATTAGTATCTCCATAAACAACAACAGCAACTGGCTTCTCCTCTATTAAAAGGGCTTCAATTTTGATTAACATTTGCCCTGTCATAGCTCCATGCCCCAAACCATTGATATCTAAATTGTATTTTGGTTTTGGAATTTGCATTTCTTCAAAAAACACAGCACTCATATTGGCATCGTAATGCTGACCTGTATGGATAATAATTTCTTCTATTTCATTAAATTCTAAAATTACTCTACTTAACACAGCTGCTTTTACAAACTGAGGTCTTGCTCCTAAAATGGTGACTATTTTTTTCAAATTATTGCTTAATAATAGTTGCTAATTGTGCGGTTAATACTTTTCTATGGTACTGCTCTACTCCTACGGAATCTATTTTTAAAACTCCAGATTGATATTTTTGATATAAATCTACTACTATTTTTTTAAGAGCTACCTCATCCTGAAATCCAACCACAGTGCCTGCTTTTGATTTTTGTAAAATTACAGATAAATCTCCATCTATGGGAGCAATTGCCACAATAGGCCTTTGCGCTTGTAAATATTCAAATATTTTTCCTGTTACAATTCCTTTGGCACTAGGTACATTGTTTACTGCCAATAGTAATACCTGAGATTTTTGTTGGTATTTTTTAACAGCATCATGAGGTAAATAATCAATAAAACTAACTTGTTCTGTTAATTTAAAATCTGCTATGGTTTGTTTTACCTCTAGAGCTACCTTTCCTATTAACTGAACTTTTATATTGATATTTTTATCCAATTCACTCAATACCTTCCATAAAATAGTCGGATTTCTATCGGCATTTAACATTCCGATATGTGTTAGCGTAAACTCTTTGTCTATTTCTGTTTCTTTGCTTATGTCTCCATCAAAACCATTGGTAATTACAGAAACGTTTTTAGAAAACACGTCGTATGCTTTTTTCATCGTATTACCAACCACCAAAACCTCATCTGCATTTTTTAAAACAGCTTGCTCTAATTTATGATGCTTCTTAATTGATTTTTGTGTTAGTGGTAATTGATAAAAATAATCTATCTCTGTCCACGGATCTCTAAAATCTGCAATCCAACGCATGTTTAATTTCTTTTTTAAACCTAAACCAATCATATGTGTAGAGTGCGGTGGTCCTGTAGAAATAATTGCATCTATTTTATGATGCTTAATATAGTTACTTAAATACTTTATAGATGGTTGTATCCAAAACATTCTAGCATCAGGAATAAAAAAATTAGCTCTAACATAGAGTGCTAATTTAGAAAGCATACTTTTTTTGGGACTTAAAAAACCAGCATTTGTATTAATTTTTTTATTTTTAGAAAAAACAGCAGCCAATTTATAAGGCTCCCAAATAGGTTGTTTTAAAACTTCTATTCCTTTGGGAATTTCTTTTTCTAACGTAGTATCTTTAATAGGATAATCAGGATTTTCTACCGTGTAAATTACAGGTGTGATACCAAAATCTTGCAAATACTTTACAAATTTTAACCAACGTTGTACGCCAGAACCGCCTGCTGGAGGCCAGTAATAAGTGATAATTAGTACTTTCATTTAGCTAATTTTGTATACATCTGTACCAATCCTTTACTTGTTTTCTCCCAAGTAAACTTTTCTTTGATAAAATTTTTACCGTTTGCTCCTAATTGGTGTTGCAAACTTTCGCTTTTATATAGCTCTAAAGTTTTAGTAACAAAATCATCTACATCTCTATCTTTATAAACCAAACCCGATATAGAACACTCAACTATATTTTTTTGAGCAATTACATTGCTAACTAATACAGGCTTTTCTAAACTCATATACTGAAATATTTTGTTTGCATACGTAGTATCGTGATGTAAATTTTGATGTAAAGGTGATAAACAAATTTTACTTGATTTTATATAAGATGGAAATAACGAAACGTTTTGCCAACCTTCAAAATCAACAAATTTCTCTAAACCTAGCTTTTTGACCAATGCATGCAAAACTTTATCAGAACTACTACTCCCCACAATCACTAATTTGATGTTTGGAATGACTATTCTTAATTTGTCTAAAGCTAAAATAACCGTTTTTAATCCTCTTCTTAAAGCCGTATCTCCTACATACAAAAGTGTAAAATTAGCCTGATACTTATTTACAATCTCTGCCTTAAAATCTATATTATTAAAAAAGGATTTTCTAACGGTATTAGGAACCACAACTACTTTTTCTGTATTTATTTGTGTTCTTGCTGTTAACTCCTGTTTGGCCTCTTGCGTAACCACAACTATTTTGGTTGCTTTCTTACAAAACTCTTCCTCTCTTTTTTTCCAAACAGAGGGATTGATTAAAAATTTACCTGGAAACTTTTGAAGATGTGCATAGAACTTCATGATTTCAGGTCTGTTTTCATGCAAGTCTAAAACATAAGGTAGATTTGTTTTTCTATTAGCAACAAAAGCTGCTTGTGCTACTTGTACATCATGAACATGCAACGCTTCTATATTATTATGTACAATAAATTTCTTTATCTTTTTTGACATCAAACTAGTGTAAAAAGGAAATGTATAAGCCAATGCAGATAGTTTGTACTCTAATTTGTTGGACAAGTATCTCCTTATCTTAATTCCATCAACAAGCTCTGTTTCTTTTTGATCTCCGTAATGCAAACAGAACAAAAACACTTGATGTCCTGCTGTTATCAAGGTAATAGCTTCATTTTCCACTCTTGGATCAGGAGGAAAAACAGCATCTAAGATCATTCCTATTCTCATTACACTTCTTTTCTTTCTGCATACACTGCGTAATATCTTGGAGTATATTTTCTTAGAATAGGTCTAAATCCTATTTTTTGGATGGGACTGGTCCATTTAGATGTTTTTTTAATTTCCCAATTAGATTTCTCTAACAACCAGTCAAATTGCCAATCTTCAAACTCGTGGTAATGCCTATCCCTCATATCGGTTTTACTTTTGTAGGCACTTGAAAACCAAAGCTTTAACGGAATTGTTGTAATTAGTTTTGTACTCTTTATTAATTTTAAAAGAGGGTAAGGAGATAAAAGATGCTCAAAAATCTCAAAAGAGGTTATAGCATCTACTTTGTGTTTGTTTACCAATTCAGGAAATTCATCTAAATCTTCTCCCGTAGTGTTATAGACTGTATAACCATTCTCTTCCATAATTTTAGAAAACGGATTTCTAACTCCTAAATCTAAAACTGTAGCAGGTGCAGGCAATACTTCTTTTAAAAAAGCCAAAGTATGCTCATATCTTTTTTTAGGCATTTTATGATACATCTTGTCTCTCTTTTTTAATATTAAAATAAATTGATAGTCCTAGGGTTAATACCAACAAACCATAACCTATTAAACTAATTAGACTTCCTTGTTGAATTACCTTTGGCTCAAACTTAAAATTGATGGTATGTTTCCCCGCAGGTACATTCATCGCTCTCAATACATAATTCGCTCTAAAATGTGGCACTGCTTCACCATCAACATAAGCGTTCCACCCAGGTTGATAATGTATTTCAGAAAACACAACTATTTGAGGTTTTTGAGCCCTATACTTATACGTTAACTGATTGGGTTTGTAGGATGTTAAAATAATAACGGCGGTACTATCTGCAGCTACACTCTGTACCTTAAATTCGTTAGTATTAACAACAATGTCTCTTTTAGAATCAAAATGTGATAATGCTAAAATTTCTTCATCAGCATTGGTTACATTTATAATATTATTTACAAACCATGCGTTTCCGTTTGCTTCTGGATTTTGCTGTACTTGTTTTTTACCTTTTTCTGAAGGAACAATAAAGTATTTGGTATTTAACATATTAAACACCTCTATGTTGTTTTTAGAAATTTGAAAATCTACCAACTCTTGATACCTTCTTAATTTTGCAGCATGATAGCCCCCAATAGATTTGTGATAATAAGAAGTAGCTCCATCATTCATAAAGTTCCCTGCCAAATTTACTACTCTATAATGTCCCTTGTCTTTTAAAATTTCTTTATCTACAGCAGATTTACGAAAAGGCTTTTCTACTTTATGAGCTGGTAAAAAATCGTCATCATTTACATATCTTTTGGCAACTCCAAACGTATCAAACAACAACACAGCTCCTAATACAAGCATTGCATATTCTTTTTTAATTTTAGAGAATAGCATTGCCCAAACAACACCTAAAGTTCCTAACACTAAAAGTAAAGAACGAAAACTATCTGCTAATAAAATTGCTTTTCTATCGGCTTGTAAAGCTCCAGAAAACCCTGGTATTTGTTGGTTAAGATATTCATCGTTTATCCCTTCAAAAGAATATACCATTGCACCAATAAAACCAAATATTAAAATGATACCTAAGCTTAATCCCCCTCCTAACTTTAATGCTTTTAATTTATCTTCTTTTGTTATTTCATCAGAAAACAAATCTTTTAAAGCTAACATTCCTAATAATGGAATACAAATTTCTGCAATTACCTGAATAGAAGAAACGGCTCTAAATTTATTATATAGCGGTACATAATCGATAAAAAAATTGGTTAAAAAACCAAAATTCTTTCCCCAACTCATTAGTATAGAAAAAATAGTAGCTGCTAACAATCCTTTCTTTATCCATCCTTTTACCAAAAAAATTCCTACAAAAAATAACAAAACAAATACAGCTCCAATATATGCAGGAGCCGCTACAATAGGTTGATTTCCCCAGTACGTAGGAACGTTTTTAGAAAAATTAGCCGCTTGACTTGCTCCTATTTTAGAAGATAAAAAAAGATATGTGTTAGAGTCTTTTCCTAAATCTTCGTTATTTGCACCTCCTGTAAGTCTTGGAATCATTAAGTTAAAAGTCTCTAAAATACCGTAACTATATTCTGTAATGTATTCTTTAGACAAACCTGAAGTAATCTCTTTGGGACTTCCATCAACAGTAATGGTCAGCTCACTCTTGCTACGTGTACTATTAGAAGCATACTCTTTGGTTGCTAACAAACTCTGCGCATTGATTAACAAACCAATTATCATTGCCACAAACACTAAAGAAATTGGTTTTGCTACTTCTTTTAAAACTTGTTTCTTATAAGATTCTATTACATAAAAAACACCTATAAATAACAATAAAAAAGACATGTAATAAGTCATTTGTGGATGACTTGTGTGTATTTCTAGTCCTGTTGCTACGGCTGTTACTACAAATCCAGAAACATAGTTACACTTGAACAATAGTAAAACTCCCGATAAAACTAAAGGAATGTAACCAATAGCATGTGCTTTTGCATTGTGACCTACACCTAGAATAATAATAAAATAGGTAGAAAATCCAAAAGCTAAAGAACCTAAGAGCGCTAATTTCCAATCAAACTTTAACACGGACAATAACACAAAAAAACCTAGAAAGTATAAAAACAAATAATCTGCCGGTCTGGGTAAAAACCGAACAAGACTATCTAATTTTTTAATATAATCATTCGGGTAATACGTACTTAATTGATATGATGGCATTCCTCCAAAAGCTGCATCTGTCCAAAATGCCTCTTTTCCTGTTTTGTTTCTAAAATCCTTTAATTCTTTAGACATTCCTCTAAACTGAGCGATATCACTCTGATAAATTTTATTGCCGTTTAAAACAGGTTTAAAATAAAAAAGTGCAGTTATACAAAAAACACTTAATATCCCAACGTAAGCAGCAAGTTGTTTTAGATTTATTTTATTCTTCAAAATTTTATTTTTTGTATTTAATCTACCTCTTCATAATCCACATATTCGCCTACATTGTCGTTCACAATTGTTTTATCTTGTGGTTTTTTATCAATAATAGTAGTTCCTTCTTTAAATTTAGGCTCTGGTTTTACTTGCTGACCTGTTTTTTTCTGCACATAATTCATTAGTAAAGCTGGAGCAATATACTTCATAAAAAACTTTATAACGTAGTATATAGCTAGTATAATCAGAATAGTTCTTATCAATCCCATAACACATAATTGTTGTATTCATTTATATTTTAATAGCCCAAAAATAATAATTTGTAAACGAACCCAACTCTCACAGTATAAAATATTATATTTACAGCTATATTTTTATAGAAATTATGAATAAAATTATTTCCACTATCATTATTTGTTTTTTATTTTCAATAACGACTAATGCTCAATATACACGTATTATTAACTCTAATACACCTGGACACACCGATACTCCTTATGCTGTGGGCACTAATGTATACCAATTTGAAAACACAGTAACGCTTGGTAATTTTAAACAAGACAAATCAAAAGCAGAATTTATAACCAACAATTTTAACTTTAGACATGGTTTTTGGAAAGAAAAACTAGAAGCTTCCTTGGTTCATAAATTTACCAGTTTAACAAATGCTAATATCTCAGGAACTGAAATGTTATCCGTTGGACTAAAATATCTTGTTTTTAACTATATTCAGAAAAGAGATTATACATATACTAGAAGTTGGGAAAAAACACATGGTTTTCAATACAAAAATCTAATACCTAGCTTGGCAGTAAAAGTGCAATACAACACACCTTTTACCAATTCAATAATATCTGATGGAAAATCTAGTATTTCCGCAGCCATAATTGCTCAAAGTCAACTTACTAGCAAACTACGTATAAATAATCAATTAGAATACAATTCTATTATGGGTAATGCACCTGAGTTTATTTATTCGCTATCAGTATCTCGTGCGTATAAAAATTTATTCAATCCTTATGCCGAATTCCGTTTTCACAATCTAAAAAACAACAACTATATAGATGTTGGAGTTGGAACTCCCTTTTTAGTTAATAGAGATTTGTCTATTGCAGTTCAATACAACTATAATTTTGGGAAAAACATTTCAGGTTCTGTTTTTGGAATCAATGCATCGTATAGACTGAATAGACATTATGATAAATGGGTGACCAAGAGAACGAAAAAAGAAAAAGGGGAAGAAGAGGAAGAAGATGTTAAAGAAAAATCAGGAGATATAACAGGAGGTAAAGCTGGAGATGAAAACAAAAAATTAAGTATTAAAAAAGCTCAAGATGCTGAGTATTTAGATTCAATTTTAGATCCTAAAAAGAGAGAAAAGGCTAAAAAGAAAATGTTAAAAGCAGATAAAAAAGCTGAGAAAAAACGTTTAAAAGCTGAAAGAAAAGCAAAGAAAAGAGCTAAAAAAGAAGGTAATAATGGGGAGATAAACGAAGAATCTATAGATAATGAATCTTCTGAAATTGATAAAAAGGCTGAAAAGAAGCGTTTAAAAGCTAAAAGAAAAGCCGAGAAAAAACGTTTAAAAGCTGAAAGAAAAGCAAAGAAAAGAGCCGAAAAAGAAGGTAATAATGGGGAATTATACGAAGAATCTATAGATAATGAATCTTCTGAAATTGATAAAAAGGCTGAAAAGAAACGTTTGAAGGCTGAAAGAAAAGCAAAGAAAAGAGCTGAAAAAGAAGAGAAAAAACGTTTGAAAAAAGAAGCTAAGCAGAGAAAAAAAGATGAAAAAAATAAAAAAGAAGGTTCACTTACAGATGATGTATTACTAAACTATTAAATAAATGATTTTATCTATTAGTGAACATATTTTAGCTACAGATACATCTTTTACTTTTGACAAAGAGGAAAGCAGACATTTGATAAAAGTACTGCGTAAAAAACAAGGAGATACTGTTTATATTACAGACGGTAAAGGACACTTTTTTACAACTAGCATTCTTATTGCTAACGAAAAAAAGTGTTCTGTTTCTGTTGAATCTGTAGTTTTTAAAAAAAAGAAACGTTCTTTTTATTTACACATAGCCATTGCTCCTACCAAATTAAACGACCGATATGAATGGTTTTTGGAAAAGGCAGTAGAAATTGGTGTTGATGAAATTACACCTATCATTTGTAAAAATTCTGAAAGAAAAGTAATTAAAACAGATAGAATGAAAAAAATTATACAATCTGCTGTAAAACAGTCTTTACAATTTCATGTACCTGTTTTTAACAATCCTATTTCTTTTCAAGACTTTTTAAACAAGAAACATATAGCTCAAAATTTTATTGCACATTGTGAAGATGAAGACAACAAACAATATTTACAAAACATAGCTAAACCCAATGGAGATATTTTGGTTTTAGTAGGACCTGAAGGCGATTTTACATCTACTGAAATCAACAAGGCTATCAACTTAAAATTTACTCCTGTAACTTTAGGAAACAATAGACTTAGAACTGAAACGGCAGGAGTTTACATTACTTCTTTAATGACCTTATTATAGTCATCTATGAAAATACAGGAATTGCACAATTTATTTTTAAAGCAAAAACAAAACTTTACTACAGACACTAGAAAAATATCAAAAAATGCTATTTTTTTCGCTTTAAAAGGAGAAAATTTTAATGGAAATATATTTGCTAAACAAGCTTTAGAAAAAGGTGCGGCTTATGTTATTATTGACGAAAAATCTTTTTTTATTGATGATAGAACTATTTTGGTAGATAATGTTTTAGACAAGCTACAGCAACTAGCTCATTTTCACAGAGAACATTTAGGAATTCCCATTATAGCACTTACAGGTAGTAATGGAAAAACTACCACCAAAGAATTGATTAAAGAAATTATTGCTACACAGTATAACGTAGCCGCCACAGCAGGAAACTTAAACAATCACATTGGTGTGCCTCTTACTCTGTTAAACATGGATGCTGATACAGAAATTGGTGTGGTAGAAATGGGAGCCAACCATTTAAAAGAAATTCAACATTTGTGTTTTGTAGCCGCTCCAAACTTTGGCTATATTACCAATTTTGGAAAAGCTCATTTAGAAGGTTTTGGATCTGAGGAAGGAATAGTACAAGGAAAATCTGAAATGTACGATTACATAGCTAATGCAGAAGGTATTGCATTTGTAAACAAAGACAAACCAACAATGGTGGAAAGAGCAGATTATTGTGACTGTGTATTTATCAACCCTTACGAAACTCCACTTTTGGAGTTGAATCCTTATGTACAAATAGCTTATCAAAATCAAATTATTCAGAGTAATTTGATAGGAAAATATAATTACGACAACATTATTGCCGCTGTAGCTATTGGAAATCATTTTCACATTTCTGATAGAAATATAAAAAAGGCTATTGAAAATTACATTCCTCAAAACAATCGATCTCAAATGATTTCTAAAAACGGAAATCAGATTATTTTAGATGCTTACAACGCCAACCCTACCAGCATGGAAGCAGCATTAGATAATTTAAATGCATTAGAGGTAGATAAAAAAGCAGTATTCTTAGGTGATATGTTTGAATTAGGGATCACTAGCGAAAAAGAACATCGTATGATTGTTCAGAAAACAATAAATAGCAATTTTGACACAGCTATTTTTATTGGAGAACATTTTTATAAACACAAACAAAAAGGAGCTACTTTTTATACTTCTTTTGAAAATTTAAAAAACAATTTTAATCCTACTTTTAATAAATTAACGATACTGATAAAGGGATCTAGAGGTATGGCCTTGGAAAGGATTTTAGATTTAATATAAAACACCTAAAAACAAAAGTATTTAGTTTTGGCACGTCGTTTGAAATACAATTAACGTTCATCTTCTTGAAATAAAGAAGGATTGTATCATTTAAACAACACAGCATGAAAAAGTTAGTCTTTATCTTAACAGCACTTTTGTTCATTAGCACAAACACCAATGCTTCAAATTTTATAAAAAACTCCCACTTTAACACTCCTTTTGTCTTTGTAGAAAACAATGTTGAATACGCTATTTTTAAAAATGGTGAATTTGATTTCAATATCTTAAACAATAGTCATACACAAAGACATAGAATCTATAACGTAGATATTAGTTTTAATACAGGTTGTAATTACAATGCCTATATAGAACGAAATAGATTTGGAGATATTACTAGAATTAACAACACTAGTATTGAGTACACCTACAACGGTAAAGTAAATCGTATTGGTGGTATATTTATCAATTACAATCGTTATGGATACGTAAATACTATTGGTAATTTACATATTAATTACAACTATTCTAGAAATAAATATGCTTGTTCTGGTTATATCAACAACGCTAATAGACACTACAATGTTAGATACCATCATTATCAAAAACCGAATAAACACCACCATTTATACAGTACTCCACAATTTGGTATAAATAACTGTACTTATTCCAAATCGCAACCTGATTATCAAAATAAAAAATATATCAACAATAATAGGTATCAGTCAACCAATCGTAACTACAAAAAATATACTGCACACAACTCTGTAAGAATTAAAGAACAACGTAGAACCAACAGTAGGTATAAGAAGAGAAATAACACCAATTCTGATAGAAATTATAGAAACACCAATTCAGGACGTTACACGAGATAATATAAAGGGGATGTCTTAAATAGTTAGACATCCCTTTTTATAGTTACTTGATTAAGTATTTTTTATGATATGTAATCATGTTATTAATAGGTCTTTGAATAGCTCCTGAAAAATTTAAATTATATTTATTAGCTACTTTCTCTATAATATTAGAAAAATAAAACGCTACTGAACCTATAAAATAAATAGGTGTATCTTTGTCTTTTCCGTAAGGTAAAACTCTGTACCTAAAAAACTCTTCTACACCTTTTTCAATCAACCCCGTAATATAATCATGTTCTTTAAACTCAAACATAAAAGCTGAGTGAGTTGCTAAGTATGTATTTGGGGCATCTCCTCTATATAATTCTTCTTTGATGTAGTCTGGTTCTAGGTTAAAATCTTTTTCAAATTTTAATCTTATCTCCTCTGGCATTATTTTGTAATAATAATCTCTGATTAATTTTTTTCCAAAATAGTTTCCGCTCGCTTCATCCATAATTGCCCAACCTAAAGAAATTGTACAATTGTACATGTTTTTTCCATCAAAATAACAACTATTAGATCCTGTTCCAAGAATACAAACAATAGCTGGATTTGCTTCTGATGCTGCATACACCGCTGCCAACATATCTTCTGCTACTACAATTTCTGCATTTGCAAAAGTAGCAGTAAAAACATCTTTTAGAGCCTTAATTGCTTTTATTGTACCGCACCCTGCTCCATAAAAAAAAACTTGGGTAACATCTTTTACAATTGGATTGATATCTGTATTCTCTAAAATTCTTTCTTCTAAAATATTTTTTTTAACAATAGCAGGATTTAATCCTTCTGTTCTTGTTTTAAAAATTTCTGTTTTATCGTTGTTTAAAGCTATCCAATCAACCTTTGTAGAACCTCCATCAGCAATTAATATCATACTGTTTCTTTATTTTGATTTTTTAATACTTAGTAAATATAAAGAATTACATCAAAAAAAAAGCTGTTTTGGTTTCCCAAAACAGCTTTAATTTATTTATAATAAAAAAGTTAAGAATCTTATTTCCCTTCCATTTTTTTCTTTAAATCAGCTAATCCAGCGATATCTCCAAAAGTAGACTTCTCAGAAGATTCCACTTTTTTAGCTTGAGCTTTGATATTCTTAGCTTCTGCTTCTTTGAAAGTAGCAGTATGAGAAGCTACAATTCTTCTAAATTCTTTAGAGAACTCAATTACCTTAAAAGTTTCAGTATCTCCTTTGTTAATTTTAGAACCATCTTCTTTTTCTAACAAACGTCCTGGTACAAAAGCTTCAACTCCACCTTCTAACTCAATAACAGCTCCTTTGTCAGTCTTTTCTTTAACAGTACCAGTATGGTCTGTGTTTAAAGCAAAAGTAACTTCATGAGCATCCCAAGGGTTGTCTTGAGTTTGTTTGTGACCTAAATTTAACTTTCTGTTTTCAGTATCTAATTCAATTACCTGAACATCTAATTTATCACCTACAGCAACAAAATCTGATGGGTGTTTAACTTTCTTAGTCCAAGACAAATCAGAAATGTATACCAATCCGTCTATTCCTTCTTCAAGCTCTACAAATACACCAAAATTAGTATAGTTACGAACAATTCCATTATGAGTGGAACCTACAGGATATTTAGAAGTAATATCAGCCCATGGGTCTGGGTGTAATTGCTTAATACCTAATGACATTTTACGCTCTTCTCTATCTAAAGTTAAGATTTGAGCATCTACCTCGTCTCCTACTTTTACGAAATCTTGTGCAGAACGTAAGTGCGTGGACCAAGACATTTCAGAAACGTGAATTAAACCTTCAACTCCTTCTGCAACCTCAATAAATGCACCGTAATCTGCTAAAACAACCACTTTACCTTTTACTTTATCTCCAACAGATAATTCAGCATTTAAAGCATCCCAAGGGTGTTGAGATAATTGTTTTAATCCTAATTGAATTCTTGTTTTCTTATCGTCAAAATCTAAAATTACAACATTTAATTTTTGATCTAATTCAACAACCTCAGATGGGTGATTAATTCTAGACCAAGATAAATCTGTAATGTGAATTAAACCATCTACTCCTCCTAAATCTACAAATACACCGTAAGAAGTAACGTTTTTAACAATACCTTCTAATACTTGACCTTTTTCTAATCCAGAAATAATTTCTCTTTTCTGAACTTCAATATCTGCCTCAATAAGAGCTTTGTGAGATACTACAACGTTCTTAAATTCGTGGTTAATTTTTACAACCTTGAACTCCATTGTTTTATCTACATACTGATCGTAATCTCTAATTGGCTTTACGTCAATTTGAGATCCTGGTAAAAATGCTTCAATTCCAAAAACATCAACAATCATACCTCCTCTAGTTCTACACTTAACGTATCCGTTAACTACTTCACCAGACTCTTGAGCAGCAATAACTCTACCCCAAGCTTTAATTACTCTTGCTTTTTTGTGAGACAATACCAATTGACCTGAGTGATCTTCTCTTCTGTCAACTAATACCTCTACTTTATCATTTACTGCTAAATTAGGGTTGTAACGGAATTCGTTTAAAGAAATAACTCCTTCTGACTTAGAGTTAATATCGATGATTGCATCACGATCTGTAATACGAATTACAGTTCCTTCAATTACATCACGTTCGTTTACAAAACCTACAGTCCCTTCTAAGGCAGCATCAAACTCTTTTAATTGAGCTTCATCAACTTCGTCAATACCTTCTTCGTATTTATGCCAGTTAAAATCTGCTAAAAATTGTTGTGGGTTTACTTGTGCAGCTTCTTGCTCTTGCGCTTCTACTACGTTTTGGTTTTCTTCAGACATATGTCTAAAATAATTTGTATCTAGCTGATCATCAGTTTAAAAAACGAGTAACTACAACTAAAGGTGTTATTTTTATATTTTTTTCAATCCTTCTCTAAACCTAGCTCGCTAAAAAGGAATGCAAATATACAAATTATTTTAAAGTTAAAACACCAGACAATCAGTTTTTTAGAGCTTCTGAAAAAAAACATAAAAAACTACGCAATTTGTTAACATTAACTTCATCTAAAAGACGTTAGAAAACAATAATTTAGTCATCAAAAACTATGAAAAAAATTACACTTAGTTGCTTTTTATTTTTAAGCCTTGTTTCTAACGCTCAAGAAAAATTTACAGCACATTTAGATAATCCCAATGAGGTGGGCTTAAACTTGGTAGGAATTAGAAACGATAACTTTTTACCAGGGGTTTATTATGAAAGACAACTCGATCATCATTTTAGCTTAGGAGCTACTATAGGTTATTCTACCAATAGTAATAACTCCAATTACTATTATAGTGATGAAGATTCTCTTTACTATGAGAATGACTATTACGAGAATGACTATTACGATAATAACGGTTTAGAAACTTTTAATTTTAACATTTATGGTCGTTATTATTTAAAAGACTATATCACGGAAAGTTTTTTATATCTATTTTTTGATCATAATGTAAAAGTGAGATACTTTTTAGAAAGCACAGCAGGAATGGCTGTTCTAAAAAATAAATTTACAGAAACTATTAAAGACACAAATAATGTGTACACCATACAAAGAACTACTCATAACTTTACAGACGCAACACTTGGTGTTGGAACAGGGCTAAAACTTCTTTTTAACAGAAAAATTTCTTTAGAAATGCACGGTGGTGGTGGTAGTTACTTATTTAATAATAAACAAGCAAAAAGCTATTTATATTTTAACCTTGGTTTAGGATATAGATTTTAAAAAACACATATTTATGAAACGTTATTATATTTTATTACTATTGACTTGTTGTTTAATAGCCTGTACATATGAAGGTTCTAATTTTGAAGAGCCAACTGATTTTTCTGAGGATATTTCTAGGAAAAGAAATTTTTACATGGAAAACTCTATTGAATTGACTATGGAAAATTCTGTAATAGAAAAAGGAGTTGCTAATTTTAATGTAGGTGATACTTTAAAACTTTCGTTAAAAATGCCTGCTATTTTTATACATAAAAACAACGAATTCTACAATATTTTTAAAAGTACTGGAGCTACAAAATATCAATATAGTTTGTATTCTAAAAATTCATTATTTTTTGATAAAGACATTATTGATTTAGATTTTTTAGAAAACAATTCTGATATCAAGACGCTAAGTTTTAGTAAAAAACAAATCAAAGAATCCCTTCTTTTTCATGAGTTATATCAGAATCAGCAATCTATAGTAGCCAAGTACGACTCTAAATCTAACAGTTATGTTAGTAATATTGGAATTGTATTTACGCAACCAACTACTGACCCTTTAACTACTAGCAAAGATGAGGTAATTGTGAATAGTGAAATAAAAACGAGTACCTATATTGTAAACAGAGAGAGAGTTAAAAATATTCGCATATATGTACCTATATATTCAAAACTCAATTTTATTAAATTTAACATTCAAAAGTAAATTTGATAAAACTGAGTTTACTACAATAGTTTTTTTTTATAAAAAGTAAATCCATTGTTCTACGATGGATTTACTTTTTTGCATCTAATCCTAATCTTAACCATTTTAAATATTTAACACTGTTGGGCGTATACCCAATAGGCTTAGAAAGATCGTTACCATCAGCGTCTAAAATTGCATAATAGGGCTGTGCATTGGTTTTGTAGCGTTGTTGTTGTAAATGTGCCCATTTCTGTCCTTTATACCTGTAAGGCTTTCCTGTTAACGGAGATATTTCTTGTTTATCAAACGGCTGTCTATCGTCTACGTGTAAAGAAACTAGCACTACTTTATTCTGAAGAATGGTTAAGACCTCTGGACTCGTCCAAACATTCTGTTCCATTTTTCTACAGTTTACACAAGCATAACCCGTAAAATCTAACAAAATAGGTTTATTTACCTTTTTGGCATATGCCAATCCTAAATTATAATCGTTAAATGTTAAAACATTATATGGGACTGATATGTGGGCTCCTTTAGGTAAATCTCCATGAAATGATTCTTTATTAACTTGCCTAGTTACCAACCCGTTAGGAGACTCACTATACTCTAAGGGTGGTACAAAAGCTCCTATTGCTTTTAAAGGTGCTCCAAACAAACCAGGAAGCATATAAACAACAAACACCAAACTTACCATTGCTAATATAAATCTTGAAACTGATAATTTTTCTAAAGGCTGATAATCGTGAGGCAATCTTATTTTCCCTAATAAATACAATCCTAAAAGTAAAAAAACAACAATCCAAATAGCAATAAACACCTCTCTTTCTAACCAATGCGCTTGTAAAACTAAATCTGCATTGGATAAAAATTTAAAAGCCAATGCCAACTCTAAAAACCCTAAAACTACTTTTACTGTATTTAACCACCCTCCAGACTTAGGCAAAGAGCTCATCCAACCCGGAAAAATAGCAAACAACATAAATGGTAATGCAATTGCAGATGAAAAACCTAACATAGATACAATTGGAGCTATCCCTCCTTGAGAGGCTGATTGTACTAAAGCTGTTCCTACAATGGGACCCGTACAAGAAAAAGAAACAACCGCTAAAGCCATTGCCATAAAAAAGATTCCTACCAATCCTCCTTTATCTGCTTTTTCATCAAGCTTAGTTCCCCAAGAACTAGGTAAAACCAATTCGTAAGCTCCTAAAAATGAAAAAGCAAAAAATAGTAGAATCACAAAAAAAACTACATTAAAAACTACACTTGTAGATAATTCATTTAGAGCACTTGGTCCAAAAGCAGCTACTACTACAGTTCCTAATAATACATATATTGTTATAATAAAAACTCCGTAAAACAACGCATTTCTTACCCCCAAAGCTTTGCTTTTACTTTGTTTGGTAAAAAAACTAACTGTCATAGGTATCATAGGAAATACGCATGGAGTTATTAAAGCGGTTAATCCTGCTAAAAAACTTAACAAAAATAACATTCCATAGCCTTTCTTTTTTTCATCTTCAGTAGTATTAATAGTTGTTACTTTTGATGCTATTATTGATTTTTGAATGCTAGACAAGTCATATATTAAGTCCACTTCCTTAGGAGGTAAACACATTTCATCATTACAAACCATAAACTCAACCAACGCTTTTGCACTAGATTGATTTTCTTTTAGCTCTACAATTTGTCTAAATTCTGCCTGATGCTCAAAATATTTCAGTTTCATTTCAAATGTAGGATCTTCTACAACAACTCCCTCACCCTCCGTTGTATTACCAATCGTTTTAATTTCTTTAGAATAAGAAAACGTAGTAGGAATAGGTCCTCCTTCCTCTATAAACTGACTGTACAAATGCCAACCCTCTTTTATAGTTGCTGTAGATACTAGCACTACTTCCTCTTTTTCATTTGTTTCTAAAGAAGTAGTCCAAGAAACAGGGTCAAAAACCTGAGCGGTGCTTGTGATAAATGAAAAAATGATTAATACTCTAAATAAATGAATTGCTATTTTCATAAAATAATTTAAACTTTTAAAACGAACTTTATTAAAGTTCTTTACATGAATTTGTACTGTTATTTTTTAAACACCATTTAACCTTTACTATAAAACTACACGCTAATTAGAGTGTTAATAAGTAGGCTAAAATAAATCAAAATATTGGATATTGAATTTTCTATTTCATTAAGTACTCTTAAGTAAATGCAAGATTTTTAATACTAGGATAATGATAAGTTAAGCGTCTAGTGTAAAAAAAACAGGTTTCTGTTTTATAGTGTTCTAAACAAAATACCCCTAAATTGAAACCTAGATTTTAACAAACATACCCTTTTAAAATATTGTTATTTGCATTCTACTTAAATAAGTTAATTTTTTATAGGTTAAATTTTTACAGTTAAAAACATTTTAAGTTGTTAGGGTTGTTCTGTAATCAACTATTTTAAAAGTACAATTTAAAACGCTTTTACAAAACTTCCTGCAATAATAATTTAACATTGCCATAAGTGTTAGAAACACACTCTAATGATTGTTGCCTTGTTTTAAAACAAACATCTGTAATACCTTCATCTATTTGAGGTACTAAACCCTCTCCATTATTATCAACATTCATTAAAAACCAATAAGTAATTTTTATTATTTTTTTATTTTTGAGCTCAAAAACATGATATGTTGTTTGTAACTCTTTTTGAATAGACAAACCAAAAATAGAGCACTCCTCTTCTACCTCTCTTATCGCTGCTACTTCTTTCGATTCTCCTTTTTCAATATGCCCTTTAGGTAAGTCCCATTTATCAAATCTATAAATCCAAAGTATTTTCTGAGCCTTATTTTTAACCACACCCCCAGCAGCCTCTCGGATTTGAAAGTTTTGTAAAAATTTGAGCCAATCCTTTTGCAAATTATCACAAATAACATTTATTTTTGTCTCCGGATTCTGTTGAATCTCATTAAAAAACAATTGCAAGTTTAACTCCTGATATAAAACAGTATCAAAACCACTTAATATGTTGTTTTGATCTGTAAATAAAAAAAGAACTTCCTTTATAAAAACTTTATACATTTACCCTATGATTTATGACAAAGATACAGCAAATAACACAGCAGAACAGCTTTTAAAAATTAAAGCTATAAAGCTACAACCCAAGAATCCTTTTATATGGGCATCTGGATGGAAATCACCAATATACTGCGATAATAGAATCTCTTTGTCTTACCCAGCTATTAGAAACTTTCTTAGAATTAACATGGCCAAGGCTATTGAAAAAAAATATGGAAAACCAGATGTAATAGCAGGTGTTGCCACAGGTGCGATTGCTATTGGTGTTTTAATTGCACAAGAACTAGGAATTCCGTTTGTATATGTAAGACCCGAGCCTAAAAAACATGGTAGAAAAAATCAAATAGAAGGATATTTAGAAAAAGGCTCTAACGTAGTAGTAGTAGAAGACTTAATTAGCACAGGTAAAAGTAGCCTGCAAGCTGTAGAAGCGTTAAAAGAAGAAAATGCGAATGTAAAAGGGATGATAGCTATCTTTACTTATGGTTTTCCTATTGCTGACGAGAACTTTAAAAAAGCAAATATTGACCTAACAACGTTAAGTGATTACACAACATTATTAGATCAGGCTGTTAGAGAAGAATATATATCTACCAAAGAACTATCTTTAATACAAGAATGGAGAAAAGCTCCAGACGTATGGACTAATGAAGATTAATATAAAAAAAGCATCTTAACTTTTAAGGTGCTTTTTTTTGTTTTGTTATTTTTGTACAAAGATTCAACAGATAAAAAATGAAATTAGAGACACTACCTGTTACCATTCAAAAATCTAAAGACGATGTTTTTAAACTATTGTCAGATCTTAAAAACTTTGAACAGTTGATGCCGAATAATATTCAAAAATTTGAAGTAGACAGAGAATCTTTTTTATTCGCATTACCTAGTATGCCTGAAATAAGATTAGTTTTAAAGGAAAAGAAACCTACCGAAAGTATTGTTTTAGGGGCTGCCTCTAGTAAGTTAGACTTTACACTTCTCATAGATTTAAAAGAACTTTCTGAAAAAACAACTACTGCTCAATTATTTTTTGAGGGTAAATTCAACCCAATGATGGCTATGTTGGTTAAAAAACCATTGACCAATTTTATTAACACTTTAAGTTTTAATTTACAAAAAAGTTAAAGAAATTTAATTTCTTTAACTGCATAAGTATGCACCGTATCGTCTTCTTTTTCAACTTTTAACAGTCCCGAATCAGAAACTGTTATCACTTTCCCCATAAACACATCTCCTGCTTTATCCTGAAACATGGTTGGTAATCCTTTTTTATACAGAAACCCAAGATATGCTTCTTTTATTTCCTCTTGATTATTTTTGATGTAATCTGTTGTTAACACTTTTTTTAACAATTTTAAAACAGCTTCTAAAATTGTAGTTTTATCAAATACTTTTCCAGAAATAATTTTCATAGAGGTCGCATTTGTTAAATAATCAGGAAAAATAATTTGATTCACATTTAAACCAATGCCTATAAAAGTTTTACCTACTTTGCTACCTTTTAAAGTATTTTCTACTAAAACTCCTGCTATTTTTTGATTATATGACATTATGTCGTTAGGCCATTTTATTCTTATTTTTGATTTTTCACCTAAATACTGAGTTAAAACCTCTTGTAATTGAGTAGCAACTAAAAAATTTACAAAAGGAAGAAAATCAATAGACATCCCATCTAACCGAGCATATATAGTAAAAAGCAAGTTTTTCCCTTTAGCAGAATGCCAATGCGTATTCATTTGACCTTTGCCTTCATACTGCTCATCAGCAACAACCGTTGTAAAATTTTCTATCTTTCCATTTTTTGACAAATCTTTCAAAAATAGACTCGTAGAATCAATGGCATCAAGTTTGATTATATCCACAAATAAATTATAATTATATTAACATAAAAATCGCTCAAAAAACGATAACTTAGCGACAAAAATAAAGATTTTTTAATGTCTAAAAAACACATAAGTACCGATCAGTTAATTACTACAGCCATAAAAGCAATTGACCAACTAAAAGGTGAAGATATCCAATTAATAGATTTAAGAGAAATAGAAAATACTATTTGTGATTATTTTTTGGTCTGTTCAGGAACATCCAACACACATGTGAGTGCAATTGCAGGATCTATTAAAAAAATAGTTGGAAAAGAAGCCCAAGAGAAACCTTTTCATATTGAAGGTGAATCTTTGGCAAATTGGATTTTAATGGATTATGTAAATGTCATTGTTCACGTTTTTCAAAAACCTACCCGAGAGCTATACGACATTGGAGGATTATGGGGTGATGCCAAAATCACCAAAATTTCTCAATAATATTTAACGCATTGTAAGAAAATTATGAGCAAAGAAACAAAACCGAACGGAATAAAACCCAAATTTAATTCATATTGGATTTATATAGCAATAGTTGCTGTATTTATATCTTTTAGCATTTTTGGTAACGCAGCTCCAAATACAGATATATCAAGAAATAAGTTTGAAGATTTACTAAGATCTAACAGTATTGAAAATATTTTTATTGTTAACAACGATTATGCTGAAATCCACTTAAGTGACGAAGCGCAGAATAAAAACAATCCTAAAGATAAAGAATCTAATTTACCATGGGTAACATCTGCACCTAGTTTAAAGTACAACTTTGGAAGTCTTGAAAATTTTGAGAATTCTATTAAAGAAAATAAGGAAAAATACAATTTATCTATTGATGTTAAAAACGTAAACAAGACTGATATTTTTGACTCACTTTTAGGTTTTCTGCCTTTTTTAATCTTACTTGGTTTATGGTTTTTCCTTATGAGAAAAATGTCAGGGGGTGCAGCTGGAGGTGGTGGTGCTGGAGGTCAGATTTTTAATATTGGTAAATCCAAAGCAAAACTATTTGATGAAAAACAAAAAGTAAAAGTTTCGTTTAAAGACGTTGCTGGACTTGTAGGTGCAAAAGAAGAAGTACAAGAGATTGTGGAGTTTTTAAAAAACCCCGAAAAATACACCAATTTAGGAGGAAAAATACCAAAAGGCGCCCTATTGGTAGGACCTCCTGGAACAGGAAAAACATTATTAGCAAAAGCAGTTGCTGGTGAAGCGGGTGTACCTTTTTTCTCTCTATCAGGGTCTGATTTTGTAGAAATGTTTGTAGGAGTGGGTGCATCTAGGGTGAGAGATTTGTTTAAACAAGCTGCTCAAAAGTCGCCCGCAATCATTTTTATTGATGAAATTGATGCCATTGGTAGAGCTAGAGGTAAAAACAATATGACCGGTGGTAATGATGAGCGTGAAAATACGTTGAATCAATTATTAACAGAAATGGATGGTTTTGGTACCGATGTAAATGTAATAGTAATTGCTGCAACCAACCGTGCCGATGTACTAGATAAAGCTTTGATGCGTGCGGGTAGATTTGATAGACAAATTTATGTTGATTTACCAGATTTAAACGAACGTTCTGCTATTTTTAAAGTACACTTAAAACCTTTAACATTGGGTACAGATGTAAAAGTTGATTTGTTAGCGCAACAAACTCCTGGTTTTTCTGGAGCGGACATTGCCAACTTATGTAACGAAGCTGCATTGATGGCTGCCAGAAAAGACAAAAAAGTTATAGAAAATCAAGACTTTTTAGATTCTGTAGATAGAATTGTTGGAGGATTGGAAAAGAAAAATAAAATAATTTCTGTTAAAGAAAAGAAAACAATTGCCTTTCACGAAGCCGGACACGCTACAGCAAGCTGGATGCTAGAGCATGCAGCTCCTTTAGTAAAAGTTACCATTGTACCAAGAGGACAATCTTTAGGTGCAGCATGGTATTTACCAGAAGAAAGAATGATTGTGCAGACAGAACAAATGCTTGATGAAATGTGTGCTACATTAGCAGGACGTGCGGCAGAAAAAATTATTTTCAACAAAATATCTACTGGAGCGTTAAGCGATCTAGAAAAAGTTACCAAGCAAGCAAGAGCAATGGTTAGTATTTATGGATTGAGTGAAAAAGTAGGTAATTTAACCTACTACGATTCTAGTGGTCAAGAATATGGATTTACAAAACCTTACAGTGAAACTACGGCGAAGCTTATTGACCAAGAAATAAGTACGATTATAGAAATACAATACCAAAGAGCAATCTCACTTTTAACCGAGAATAAAGACAAATTGACAGAACTGGCAGATAGGTTACTTGAAAAAGAAGTTATTTTTAAAGATGATTTAATTAAAATTTTTGGTGAACGAGCTTTTTTAACAGAACGCGAACAATTAAAAATTGATTCTAACAAACAAAATACTGAGTTAGAAACTTCTGTAGTTTCTGATAATATAGTGAAGTAATACAATTTGATGAGTTTATTTAGTAAATTTTTTAAAACCTCAAACACCAAACAATCATTTAAAGATGAAAAACTTAACGAACAACCCGTTGTTTTATCTTTAGATGATTTGTTTGTTAACAACTTTATTAATAAAGGTGGTAAATTTTTATATTGTGTAAGTGAAGTTGAGGCTTTAGAAACTCTAAAAAGGATTTTAATAGAAAACAGTTGGCAAGCTGTTTCCTGCAATAATAATTTTATAGATCGATTTTGTACCACAGCAAATATTAAGACCTCTAATTCCTTTACTCAACAACCATTTTTTACAACTTGTGAACATTTAGTAGCAAATTCAGGAAATATCATGCTGTCATCTAATCAAATTAGCGAAATGAGATTGACTGATCTAAATGCTAATTTTATTGTTTTGGCAAGTACCAGCCAAATTGTTAAAAATATGGGAGAAGGTTTAACAGGAATAAAAAATAATTGCAAAAATAAAATCCCAACAAATATCTGCGATATTAGAAACTATAGAATTCAAAAAGAAGATAATCATTTTTTAGATTATGGAATTTCTAACTCAAAAAACTTATACCTAATTCTGGTAGAAGATTTATAAAGAAACCTACATGTTACAACGAGCTTTATCTGGAATTATATTTGTTTTGATACTTATTAGTGCTATTTTGTATAGCCGTTTTACCTTTTACTTTCTTTTCTTCTTTTTAATGCTTGTTGCAGTTTATGAATTTCAAAAATTGAGCACCTACAAGACTCCGTTTTTTTACTTACTGGCAATTGTAAGTTACCTTACATCGCCAGAAAGTCTTCTTATACTAAAAGACTATATAGATGTTTCTTTTTTTAGTAATCGTCCTAACTTAGCCAACAGCTGTATTTATGTTCTTTTATTTATGGCATTTCTAAGAGTTTTGTTACAAAAAAAGAAAAACAATCCGTTTAAAGATTTAGGACTTACTTTTTTAACCTACATCTACGCCATTGTTCCTTTCTCTTTTTTATTAGCCGTTCCTTTTCTAAATAGTTCACAAAACTATTTAGGAACTACATTTTTAGGATGTATTATTTTAATATGGTCTACAGATACTTTTGCTTACTTAACAGGAAAAGCCGTTGGTAAACACAAATTGTACAAGAAAATATCACCTAATAAAACTATTGAAGGTTCTATTGGAGGACTGATTTTCCCATTATTAATAGCTGGACTTTTGTCGTATTATTTTACACAATATTCTTTAGTAGAATGGCTTGGATTAAGTATTCTAATTAGTATTTTTGGTGCATTTGGTGATTTGGTCGAATCTATGTTCAAAAGAGCTGCTAATATTAAAGATAGTGGTAATTTAATTCCAGGACATGGAGGAGTTTTAGATAGATTTGATAGTTTGATATTCGCATCACCTTTTATATATTTATATTTACAATTAATTTCATAAAACATGTTTCACAAAGAAGGAAGAGTAATTATTATAGCCACATTTATTTTAGCTTTTGTAGCAGTAGATATAACGTATTTTTTATTAAAAAGCCTTCCGTGGTTACAATATATCATATATGCTATTGTAGCTTTTTTCTTATATATTATTTTACAATTTTTTAGAAACCCTAAAAGAAACACAAAAATATCAGACAACCATGTTGTATCTCCTGTTGATGGAAAAGTTGTAGTAATTGAAGAAGTTTATGAACCTGAATATTTTCAAGACAAAAGATTACAAGTATCTATATTTATGAGTCCTTTAAATGTACACGTAACTCGTTATGGATTGAGCGGTTTGGTAAAATACAGCAAATACCATCCTGGTAAATATTTGGTAGCATGGCACCCAAAGGCATCCGAAGAGAACGAAAGAACTAGTATTGTAGTTGAAAATAAAACTTTTGGAGAGGTATTATATAGACAAGTTGCTGGAGCATTAGCTAAAAGAATTGTTAATTATGCACAAGAAGGAGAAAAAGTAGAGCAAGGTACAGATGCTGGGTTTATTAAATTTGGCTCTAGAGTAGATTTATACTTGCCCTTAAATGCTAAAATTAATGTATCTTTAGAGCAGAAAGTAAAAGGAGCAGAAGATATTATTGCATCTCTGTAAAAGAAAGCCCATGGATAAAGATGCTTTATTAAAAGAACGTTTTGACAAAGCTGTAATGATTGCATCTCAAATGCCCCCTTTGCCCCCAGATATTATGCTGTCCTTTTATGCTTATTTTAAACATGCTACAAAAAGTTACCGTTTTAGTTTTAATACAAAACTAGAAAAAGAAGACTTAAAAAGTTCTTTTAAATTTAACGCATTAACACAACTAAGAGGAATTTGTCCTAAAAAAGCCAAAAAAGAATATATTAAACTTGTAGAAGAACATACTAATCAAACTATTTTATAAAATTATCAACATGAAAAAATTAGCACTTATTTTATTCTCATTTGTCTTACTGACATCTTGTGAATCAAAAGACAAAAAAAAAGAAACAGAAACAGAAACAATTAATGTTGAAACTACTGCTGAAACATACCAGTTAGATTCAGAAACTGTAATTGTAAATTGGATAGGTTATAAATTTACAGAAAAAAAGGGAGTTAAAGGTTTGTTTAAAACTGTAAACGTTACCAATAACAAAACAGGAAATAGTATTGAAGACGCATTAATTGGAGCAACTGTCTCTATTCCTGTCTCTAGTATTTTTAGTCAAAATGAAAGTAGAGACACTAAATTAAAAACCCTATTTTTTGGAATGATGGATGATACTGAATTATTATCTGCAACCATTACCAAAGCTGGTAAAGATAAAGGTATTTTTGCCTTAACGATGAACAACGAAACACACAACGTGCCTTTTACATTGGATATTGATGGAAAAACAGCCTATTTAAAAGGAACTATTGATTTACATACATGGCACGCAGATAAAGCCTTAGCATCTATTCATAAAGCTTGTGAATTATTGCATACAGGATCTGACGGTGTAAGTAAAACATGGAACTTAGTAGATGTAGATGCAACACTAAACTTTTAAAAAATAATATCTTCATAAAAAAAGCCTGAGTAAATAATATTTACTTAGGCTTTTTTTATGCAAAAATTTGATATTAATTACATTACGACAATGTTAGAATTTACATAATTTCCAATATAAAATTAATTGTTTGTTAGTTCTTATTATAATTCTGTTTTTTTGTAAGGTTTTTAACTTTAATTATGATTTCTCCTCACAGCACACAAAACATAATTATACTATGCTTAAAAGCACATTAAATAAACATAAGATGATTACAACACTTAAAAATGCATTAATATAATATAAGTACTTATTTTGTTTGGGAGAAAAAAAAAAGTACTTATATTTGACTAATAAACAATTAATCATTTATTATGAAAAAAATTACCCTATTAGCTTTTTCTTTATTTGGAGCTTTGGCATTGCAAGCACAAACAATTACGCAAACAGTAATTAATACTGCAGAATACACTACCGATGCTGCTGATGTACCTGTTAGCTGGGCACCAGATCCTGGAACTATAGAACTTACAGCAACAGGATTTCCACCTAATACACTTGTCATTACTTACAATCAAGTTTTTAATGCGGCTAATGAGCAAATTGGAGGAGGACGAAATGATATTACTACTGATGCTAGTGGAAACGGAGTTATAACGTTTAATCATGGTTTTTTTAATGGTTTCACAATGACTGCTGACCAAGTTATGACATGGAATACACAAGTAGCTGGAGGAGCAGCAGCACCTGTATCTCAAGTTTATCCTGGAACACTTGCAACATTAGGTTCTAAATTAAACAGCAATAAACTTGCAGCTTCTTTTTACAGCAAAAATAAAGGTGCTTTAGTTATTGGAGATGCTATTTCTGGAGACTACTCTATTTATGATATTACTGGTAAAACAATTAAAACAGGAACAATTTCTAACGAAATTAGTGTTGTTTCTTTAGCATCTGGTGTGTACATTTTAAGTACTGAAGCTGGATTTTTAAAATTTATTAAATAATTATTACTATTAAATATATTTATCAGACAATCCCCAATATATAAATATATTGGGGATTGTTCTATCTATAGTATAGTCTACATTATATTTTGCATTCAACAGTGAATTAAAGTCATAAATGCAGTAGAGCAATTATAAACTCTAGTTTAGCATTCTACAGTAGTTTAATAACACATTTGTTATTTTTCCAATAATTAAATCTCCTTACCAATATCCCACTTTATTTTGTTTTATCTAATTTCTCTTGTTTAAATAATCTTCTTTAGCATACCAATAGGCAGTATTACATTGTATTTTTAATCTTTTTTTTGAACGCAATTATTCACTTTCTCTAACGATAAGAACGAAATCTATTAAATTTAATTGCTGTATAAAATTTAGGCTTTTTTCATTTAAAACGTTATAAATCATAACATTATATGTTCCTTCTGAAAGGGGTGCAATAGTAATGTTATTAACAGAAGGATTAGGAACAATACTCACTGTTTATCTATTGAAAGGAGTTCCAATTCTTACAAATCTCTCTGCGCTAACTTTAACATCAAATTTAATACAATAGTTTAAGTTTTGTTCCCAGGTTGTATTTAAAGATCTTACTGAGGCCTCTTAAATAATAATTTACACCTTTAGTTCTAGCAAATTTCGTGGTGATTATATCTTTACAAGTACCTAACCAAGTATTTGTATTTTCATTAGATAAAGCAAGCCATATTTCTCTAGTTTATGACGTTTAATAGTTAACACCTGATTCAAAATCACTTATAAATGGAATTAATGCACCAACAGTAGAACAATTTACGGTATCTACAACTTTTAAATCATCCGTGCTAATTATATTATTCACATTGTTAAACACCATTGTTTCACCACTTCTCCATTTAACTGTTATTTTTTATATTGATGAAGATGTTCCTAAACCAAAGTGAACGATATTTTGCAAAGTTTAAGAATGTGCAGAACCCTCAGAACCTACTCTTTTGTAGTATGTTGTAGATGCTGTTTCAACGGTAATATCTGCCGAAATTGAGTCTACATTATTTAAAGGAGAATATCCAGCCTTTATAATACTATAGTTATTACCATCAACTTTTTGGTTTCCAAACACATGCCATCTACCAAAATCACCACTTTCATTTAAGTCAAATTTCTGATTGATTGCATCAAAATAAAATGATTTGTTTGCTAACTTATGGTAAGGCGTTCCTCTAGAAAGATAAATATCCATACCATCATGGTTCCCAATATCTGATTCTGCTACAGCTAAAATAATATCTAAATCATTGTCGTTATCAAAATATCCCACACAGATGTTCTCCCTCTGTGACCCGTAGTAAAACCTACTTGATCGTTTGGTGTAAGAACAAATTTTCTTCCTTCGTTCTTAAAGAAATCAGGAATTGAAGCTCTAGTACCGTTTCCGCCACCTACAGCAGAAATAAGGTCTAAATCATTATCATAATCACCAAGAGCAGTACCGTGTAAGTCTTGTTTTTTCCATTTTGAATATGAAAAGGTGTTTTTTGAAAAAGTTCCATCTCCGTTGTTGGTTACGAATACACTTGGAGTCTTTTCGTGATTATGATTGTTAAGAAATAAGTCATAATCTCCATCATTGTCAAAATCTGCAACCGAAGGTCCTGCATATTTATATCCAATTCCACTAGGGGTATTTACAGCATCTCCTGTATATGCAAATCTAGGAAACTGATTGTTCTGTAAACTTTAAACTACTGACTGTAACATTACCACCACTTGAGATAATTTTTATGATTGAATTTCCAGGTTTTGGAAATTTAACCAATCCTTTTAAAGTATGTTGACCACTATTTTAATCCATTAAATAGAGGTCAGTAGCTAACTACATATAATTTCCTTGTGATATATTTTATTTTTTTGAACCATTCTGATTATTAAATTATTAAATATGTTAGATTTACTCTGTGATCTATTAATTCTAAAACAAAACTCATTGAAATATCTATTGATATTAAAGTCACTTACCCATGAATAGGTTGTTCTGATCCAC